>Ga0224504_10000399_pt1 | contig 19417 bp, 18 predicted proteins | sample SF_Oct11_sed_USG_3_FD_170160 | JGI IMG/M metagenome (GOLD analysis project Ga0224504, IMG submission 170160) | Sediment microbial communities from San Francisco Bay, California, United States - SF_Oct11_sed_USGS_24 | ecosystem: Environmental > Aquatic > Marine > Sediment | place: USA... | reverse complement strand
TCGGGTAAATGGAGCGCAGGGAACATAACGTCGACGACCTGCATCGTCAGCCACCCGGCGATGATGTAGACCAGAGCGACCTTCGCGACGTTGCGGCGCTTTAATTCTTCTATGAAATTGCCCATACGGGGTTCCCCAAAAACCGTGGCGCAAGCTTAGCAGACCCTCAGGATGCTCGGTAACTACGGATGTGAAATACTGAGGATAGGGCTAACTTTATGGTTTACATACCTATGAACCACCGTTTCCTGTTACCGCTGCTACTTCTCGCGTTGCCGGCCGTGTCGGCCGGCGAGGAGCGCGATGCGACGCAGATCGTCCGCGACGCTGTAAATCACTGGCGAGGCCTGACCTCGTACACGGAAATGACCATGGTCATCCACCGCCCGGATTGGGAGCGCTCGATGACCATGCAGGCCTGGACCAAGGGTGACGACCGTTCGCTGGTGCGGGTTATGGAGCCGAAGAAAGACCGCGGTAACGGCACGCTCACCGACGACAACAGCATGTGGACGTTTTCACCCAAGATCAATCGAGTCATCAAGGTGCCGTCGTCGATGATGGGGCAGAGCTGGATGGGGTCGGACTTTTCAAACAAGGACATTTCGCGAGCCGATGACATCATCGATCAGTATGCCCATACAATCCTCGCAACCAGCGAGGAAGAAGGCATCACGGTATACCGGATCGAATCAATTCCGAATGAGGATGCGGCGGTGGTCTGGGGCAGCGAGGTGTTGACTATTCGTGAAGATCACGTGGTTCTGGAACACGCTTTTTTCGATCAGGATGGTGAGCTCGTGAAGACGCTTAGGTCACTGGAGATCGCCGAAATGGGCGGACGTACGATCGCTAAGCGGCAACGCATGGTGAAGACAGACGAACCGGATGAGTGGACGGAAATCGCTGTTATTGATGTTCAGTACGAGCTTGACCTGAAAGACAGTGTCTTCACGCTGTCAAACCTGAGGAACCCGCGAGACTAGCGGGAGAGGACAGCAATGAATATCGTCCTGCGCCTGGCATGGCGAAACCTTTGGCGGCACTCGCGCCGGACCTGGCTTACGATCGGCGCAATGGTGTTTTCGAACATCCTGCTTGTATTCATGATTTCGCTGCAGTTCGGCATGTATGGCCTGATGATCGACAACACGCTGCAGGTATTCAGCGGTCACATGCAGGTCCAGGCGCCGGACTACAAGGACGATCAGAAGATGCGGCAGGTCGTCGAGGACGTGCAGCCACTGGCCGCACGTCTGCGTGGCGAATTACAAAGCGAGACCATTGCCGCCCGCGGCTGGGCATTTGGTCTGGCATCGAGCGAGGAACGGAGCTACGGCATAGGGATCTATGGTGTAGAGCCGGTTTTTGAAGCAAACGTGTCCAACATCCCCGGACTTATCGGGCAAGGCCGCTATCTCGAACAAAACGATGCAGCCGAGATCGTGATAGGTGCCACACTCGCTCGCAACTTGCGGATACGTGTCGGCGACGAGCTGACCTTGCTCGGGAGCGGGCTTGACGGTTCGTTTGCGGCAGCGGTACTCAACGTCGTCGGAATCTTCAACAGTGGCATCAAGGAGATCGACCGCAATATTGCGGAGATGCCACTCGGCATGTTCCAGGATATGTTCTTCATGGATGGTGCCGGGCACCAGGTCGTGATTCTGGCACCCGATCTCGATCAGGCAGAGATGCTGCAGGCGCGAGTTGAAGAGATTGTGTCCGATAATAACGAACTGGTTGTGCAGGGCTGGGACGCGCTGCAACCCGGTCTCAAGCAGGCGATCCAGGCGGACATGAGCAGCGCCTTCTTTATGTATGGAATTCTCGTGATCCTGGTGGCGTTCAGTGTCCTGAATACACAGCTCATGTCCGTGCTCGAAAGAACCCACGAATTCGGTATCGTCATGGCTTTGGGCCTGAAGCCCGGGCGGCTCGGGCGGTTGGTGATGCTGGAAACGGCCATGATGGGACTCATCGGCATGCTGCTGGGCGCAATGGCCGGGGCGCTGTTTACTACTTGGTTTACCGTCAATGGCTTTTCTTACCCTGGCATGGAGGAGATGGTGGCAAACTTCAACCTGCCTGGACGCGTCTATCCCAGGGCCACTCTGCTCACAATGTTCGCCGGTCCTCTGGTTGTGTTCGTGTTCACCCTGGCCGCGGCCGCGTATCCGGCACTGCGCCTGCAGCGCCTGCACCCGATTGAAGCGATGAGGACGCTCTGATGCATATGTTCTTCGTGCTGAGTCGGCTCGCCTGGCGCTACCTTTGGCGCAACCATCGACGCACCGTTGTCATGCTGAGCGCCATCGCGGTAGGTACGTGGGCGATGATCTTCATGACGGCGCTGACGCGTGGCATGGTCGACCAGATGATTGTCGATGGCATCAGTGTTATTCCCGGTCACGTACAGATTCACGATCCGGACTACCTGGATGATCCGAGCGTATACAATCGCGTTGCGCTGAGCGATACGGAACTCACCGCACGCTTCCATGACGCGGGCTTCGTCGCCTGGGCAAGCAGAGTTCGGGTACCTGCCGTGGTCACCAGTGAACGTGAGTCGCGTGGCGTGACCTTGCTGGGTATCGATCCGCAGGCAGAGCGCAGTTTCTCATTTGTTGATTACGATGCTGTTGAGGGTCGCTTCCTGGACGGAGCGGATGACAAGGGTGTCGTGCTTGGTGCGAAACTCGCCGACACCCTGGAGACCCGGGTGGGCAAGCGGGTCGTCCTGATGAGCCAGGACCCGGACAATGAAATTGCTGACCGTGGGTTTCGTGTCGTCGGCCTCTTTCACGCGGAAATAGAGGTCACCGAAGAGTCCTACGCCTTTATCGGCAAGCGCACCGCCCAGGACATGCTGCGAATCGGGGACACCGTGACCGAGGTCGTATTCGTGGGCGACGACTATCGTGACGTCGAACCCCTGGTTGCCAACGTCATGGGGCGCGTTGACGATTCGGTGCAGGTGAGCCGTTGGACAGAGGTCGATACCTACCTGGGTACGATGATGGGCATGATGGATGGGTTCATGCTGATCTGGGTCATAGTGATTTTCCTGGCGCTCTCGTTCGGGCTGGTAAACACGCTGGTGATGGCGGTCTTCGAACGCATCAGGGAAATCGGATTAATGCTTGCACTGGGTATGAAACCCGCCAGCGTGCTCGGGCAGATCATCATTGAATCAATGATGTTGTTGGCAGTGGGCCTGTTGATTGGTGATGTGCTGGCTTGGGCGACAATCAAGCCGCTCGAAGGCGGTATCGATATTTCCGTCGTGGCGAAGGGCATGGAAATGTTTGGTGCTTCGAGCATGTTGTACCCGAACCTCAGCATCGACGACGTCATTCTCGCAAACATGGTAGTCATGATTCTCGGTTTTCTCGCGAGCCTCTCGCCGGCGTGGCGAGCATCGCGCTATGAGCCCGTTGAAGCAATAACAAAGGTGTGATGATGAGTGCAGTACGTTGTATCAACCTATGCAAAACCTATCGCCAGGGCGATCAGGATATAAAGGCGCTGGATCATCTGAGTGTCGAAATCGAGAAAGGTGAGTTTGTTTGCCTGATGTCGCCATCAGGTGGCGGCAAGACGACGCTGCTCAATGCGATCGGCGGCCTGGACATCCCGGATAGCGGTGAAGTCTGGATTGCGGACGAACGCATCGATCAGATGAGCAAAGGCCAGCTAGCCGACCTGCGGCTGGCCAATATCGGTTTCGTATTCCAGGCTTATAACCTGATACCCGTGCTGACAGCGCAGGAAAACGTCGAATTTGTCATGCAGGTCAAGGGCGTCCCCGCGGGCCAGCGTCGTGAAAAATCATTTGCGATTCTTGAGGAGGTCGGGCTCAAGGGTCTCGAATCGCGGCGGCCAGCGGAGATGTCGGGTGGCCAGCAGCAGCGCGTTGCTGTGGCGCGTGCGATCGTATCGCGGCCCGAACTGGTACTCGCTGACGAACCGACGGCTAACCTGGATTCGAAGACCTCGGCTGAACTGATGGAGTTGTTCACCGAACTGAACGAGCACCACAACACGACATTCGTGATCGCGACACACGACCAGCGCGTCCAGGCGTATGCCAAACGCCTCGTGCGCATGCTGGACGGACGCATAGTCGATGACATTAAGCAGAATGCGGCGTAGCGCCATATTCATATTCCTGTTGCTGATCTCGGTCGCGGCGGCCGCAGACGTTAGAACCGAATTCGGTGGCCATACCAAACTCCGACTGGTCGGTCAGAGCTTTCCTGATGACAGTCTGTTTAGAGACCTGGTCGGCGCGAATGCGCTGGACGTTACGGCTGACCTGCGACTGAATCTGGCATTCAAGTCCGGTCACTGGACCTTCGACTCTGCTTACCAGCTGGTCGGCCTGCAGGGCGATACGATCAGAGCAGGTGGCGGCTTGCCGAATGACGACCGTCGGCTGTTCAATCTTACCGACGTGCTGACGGAGGGAGGTGATAGTGCCTTGCTGCATCGGCTGGATCGCCTTTGGGTCGGTTACGCCAGCGAGAAGACCGTCGTGCGCTTCGGGCGCCAGGCGCTGTCCTGGGGCAACGGACTTGTGTATGCGCCCATGGACCTGGTTAACCCGTTCAATCCGGCGGCTATCGACACGGAGTACAAGGCCGGTGACGACATGCTGTACCTGCAATACCTGCAGGACAACGGCAACGATGTACAGGCGGCGTATGTGGCGCGCCGTAATCCGATGACGGGCGACGCGGAAGGCGATCAGGCGACCGCGGCGGTCAAGTATCATGGTTTTGCCGGCCTGGCCGAATTCAATCTTCTCGTGGCGCAAAGCTATGGCGACACCACGGTCGGGATCGGTGTAGGACACCCTCTCGGCGGAGCCGTATGGAGTGCCGACCTGGTCGTAACTGATGCGAGCTCCGACACCCGCATGCAGTTCGTCAGCAACCTGATGTACTCGTGGATCTGGGGCGGCAAAAACATGAGCGGCGCCCTGGAGTACTACTACAACGGGTTCGGGCAAGGGAGCAGCCGTTACGACCCGGCTGCTATAGCCAGCAACCCCGACCTGGCGCTGCGCCTCGCACGAGGCGAGCTGTTCACGGTCGGGCGACATTATCTCGCGGCAAATGTCCTGGTCGAGATGACGCCGTTGTGGACGGTGACTCCGACCTTGCTTGTAAACCTTGGCGATCCGAGTGCGTTGTTCCAGTTCGTGACGAGTTACAGCGTGTCCGACAATATGACGCTGCTGGGCAGCCTCAACGTGCCGCTCGGTTCTAACGGTAGTGAATTTGGAGGCATTGCAACGGCATTCCCGAACCGTTACTTGTCAGTCGACGCCAGTATGTTCGCGCAGATAGCTTGGTATTTCTAGGGGCTGGCTAGCGGAGACTGGCGAGGAGCCGGCGAAAGCCCGCTTCAATCTCGAGCTCGAAGACCGGATCCTTGATGTGCTCATATTCCGACACATCAACCTGTAGAGCCGCTGCGTCAAGCATCTTGTCAATGCGCTTGAAGAGGTCTTCTTCTTCCCATTGAATGTGATTGCGCAGACGCCGCACATAGGCGGTCGCGTCCTCAATCATTTTTTCGCGACGCACGGCGCCGCCGGCAACCACGGCTTCTACCTCGTCCCGCAACAGCGATCCCAGGTGCGCGATGTCGCTATGGTCGTCGGGTACATGGTCCAGATCTTCGGTGAGATCGGGTCGCGCCTCGCGCAGCTGCTCGTAGACGACATCTTCTTTAGGGTGATGCACGGCATCCGGATAGACCGTCATGTAACGCATGATTTCATCGAACATCTCGAAATCGGGGTCCTTGTCGGCCTCTATCTCCACGATGAGTCCGTCGAGAAGGTCCAGTACAACGGTCATATTGCGGTGGTCTTCCCGCAGCTCCGTCATGAGTGCTCTTGCGTCCTTATTCATCCCCGTAGTGTGGACCGGAACGGTCCCGGGGACTATTGGGAAAATCCCTTACGAGGAGGTGCGGGCCCGCGGGTGAGGGGCCGCTTGTGTCTATATGGCCGAGGATGTTATTGCCTACGGCGCTTGCCAGCTGGCCGACGCTGTCGAAAATCTGGCGGCCAACGTCTTTTACAATGTCAAACAGTCCCATGACTTTCTTCTCCTCTCATATACCGTAAGGGTTACGGCGTTATACTTATGAAGTCGATGATGAGGGTGACGTTATGCGTAAGGCGATTATTCTTCTGCTGCTCAGTTTACTGATAGCGACAGGATGCTCCGTTAACCCGGTGACCGGCCAGCGCGAATTCGTAATGATGAGCACCGCGCAGGAAATCGAGATGGGTAAGCAGAATTACTCGCCCATGCAGCAATCACAGGGCGGCGTTTACGATATTGATCCGGAACTGACGGCCTACGTGCAGCGTGTTGGGCAAAGCGTAGCTTCACAAAGTGGCGTCAACTTGCCTTACGAGTTCGTTGTACTCAATAACTCGGTGCCAAACGCATGGGCGCTGCCCGGCGGCAAGATCGCGATCAACCGTGGCTTACTCACTGAGATCGAATCCGAAGCGGAGCTTGCGGCTGTGCTGGGTCACGAGGCTGTCCATGCCGCGGCGCGGCACTCGGCCCAGCAGCAGTCCCGCGCGATGCTCATTCAGGTCGGTGTTATGGGTACCGCTATCGCGGCCAGTGATAATGACTACGGCGCTTTGATCGTCGGCGGCGCTAGTGTACTGGCGCAGGCTGGGCTGGCCAGATATGGCCGCAGCGCGGAGCTTGAATCGGACCTCTATGGCATGCAGTACATGTCGAAAGCCGGCTATGACCCGCAGGGCGCGGTGGCGCTCCAGGAGACGTTTGTGCGGCTCAGCGAGGGTCGCCGCTCCGACTGGTTAAGCGGGCTCTTTGCAAGCCATCCGCCGTCACCAGAGCGCGTGAGTGCAAACATTGCGACGGCCAGCACTCTGCCGCCTGGTGGCATGCGCGGGGAGCGCGAATATCAGGCCGTGATGCACCGGACTAAGCAGCTGAAGCCGGCCTATGAGGCCTATGACGAAGGCCGCACGGCGCTCGCCGAAAAGGACACCCAGCAGGCGCTTGCAAAGGTTAACCAGGCACTGAAGCTGTTGCCGGATGAAGCGCATTTTCATGCGCTACGGGGCGATATTCGACTTGTCGAAGACAAGTTTGACATGGCGGTGACCAACTACAGTCGTGCGATCGATCGCCGTGACAGTTTCTTCTACTACCACCTGCAGCGTGGGCTCGCGAGAAAGGAACTTGGCCAGGTAGATGCGGCGGTTGCTGACCTCGAAAACAGTATCGCGCTGTTGCCGACGGCACCGGCGCATTACGCGCTCGGTGACATCGCCCAGGCGCGAGGCAACTTCGCAGAGGCCATTCAGCACTTCAAGGTTGTTGCCGAGGCGGGTGGTGAGTATGGCGAGGCTGCCACCGGCGAGCTGATCCGCCTCGACCTGCCGTCGACCCCGGGTGCCTACATTAATCATGCGTGCTCAGCGGACAACAGCGACAATCTCGTTATTTCGGTTAGAAATGAGACCTCCGTGACGGTCACGGGTGTACAGGTAGCGATTCGGTATAACGATGCGTCGGGCCGCGTGCAGCAGAAACGATTCAACGTGGGTGGACAGATAGAACCTCGCGGGGTCGCGACCGTGAATACCGGAATGGGGCCGTACGCGACCGGATCGGGCTGCCCGGTAGAGGTCGTCGCCGCGCAGATCGCGGAATGAACAGGGGGCTCGTATGAATAAGATTGCAGTTGCTGTCCTCATCAGCCTACTTGCCGGGTTTGCTGTCGGCGCCTTTTTTGGCGGCGAGGACGCGATAACGACCGACTCCGTGGAGTCGGCTGAAAGTGGCGCGTTGCCGGAGAGCGTGGGTGCCGAGGACAGGCTTGCGCGCCTCGAGCAGATTATTGCCGAGGAGCGTGAGGCCAGAATTACGCTCGAAGATATGCTGGCAACGCTGTTCGCGCAGATTGAACGCATGGAGGGCGCTGGCAATCCTGCGGCAACCGTTCGACAGGAGTCGGCAGAGCGCGTAAGGGAAGCCGTGCATGGTGCCTCCGCGGGGAGGCGGGACTGGGTCATTCGCTACCAGGAACGCCGGGTGAGCAGGATGGTGGAGGGCGGCTTTTCTGAGGATGAGGCCAGGCGGATTCTGCAGCGGGAGTCCGCGGCACAATTCAAGGCCCTGCAGGCCGAGTGGGAAGCGGAACGCAACGGAGAGACGTTCGACAGGTTTGCGTACATGAACTCCACCCAATCCATTCTTCGATCCGAGGTCGGCGACGATGTTTACGCCCGCTACCTCGCCGCACAGGGGCAGCCAACGGCAGTTAACGTCACGCAGGTCCTGAGCGGGTCGCCAGGAATCCGTGCCGGGATGCAGGCAGGCGACGAGATCGTGAGTTACAACGGGGAGCGAATTTTCAGTATGTCCGATCTGCGCGACCAGACGATGCAGGGCGACCCCGGTGAAGAGGTTGTGATCGAAGTCGAGCGCGATGGTATGCGCATGCAGCTGATTGTGCCGCGTGGTCCGATTGGTGTTTCGGGCAGTGGGGCCAACGTCCGGGGCACCAGTTTTTGGGGTGGCGGACCTTAAGCTCGTTGATTGGTGGATAATCAAGGCCACCGGATGCAAAATGGGTCCACGAATAACAAGAGGTTGAAAGCCCTTGAGCAGTCGCCTTCGCTACACCATACCCAACGGATTCACTGCGCTGAGTCTGTTGCTCGGCATTGCGTCGATTGTGACGACACAGCTGGGCGACCTTGAGCTCGCCGCATGGATTATCGTCTGGTGCGCATTGCTTGATGTGATGGACGGCTTGTCCGCGCGCCTCCTCAAAGCGACATCCGACTTTGGCGCTGAGTTTGATTCCATGGCCGACCTGGTCTCGTTCGGTGTCGCGCCGGCCGTGCTGACCCTGAATGCCGGCCTGCAAATCGGCGGTATCGAGTTCGAGTCGGGACAGTACTGGGTCTTGATGCTCGCAGTTGCCGTCTTTCCGCTAACGGGTGCAATGCGTCTGGCGCGATTCAACCTGACCTCCGATCAGCCGGCAACTGGCTGGTTTGCCGGCGTGCCGATCACGGCGGCGGGTGGCGGACTCGTACCGGCGGTGATCCTCGTTTTGATTCATTACCCGGATTTGGCAGGTGTGATGCCGCTGCACCTCTATCTGCCGGTCATGATGTTTGTGCTCGCACTGCTCATGATCTCAAAAATTCGTTTTCCCAAAGCCAAGAAGCGTGACAGCCTGTTCATCAACGCATTTCAGGTGATTGTGATAGCCGGTGTCTACTACTGTGGCATCACGCGGTCTTTTCCCGAGTACCTGCTCGGCATGGGACTCTTCGTGCTGATCGCCGGGATCATAGCCGGCCGTATTACGCGCCAATCCTGATTGATTGTTAGCGTCGGACCGCCTTTAGGCCCGCAAGGAAAATTCATGCCAAACCGCTTCCTCTGTTGGACGCTCGCGCTGTACCTGCTGCTCCCCTTGGGGCAGGTCTCTGCACAGCAGCCCTCGATCGACGTGACCGCATACCAGTCCTTCGAAGGCTTCATCGACACCTGGTGGGATGAGGAAACGGGGCGCATGCTGGTGCGCGTCGACGAATTCGACGTGCCATTCATTTACCAGACGTCGTTGCCAAGAGGTGTGGGCTCCAATGACCTCGGGCTTGATCGTGGGCAGCTGGGTGCGACGAAAATTGTGCGCTTCATGCGCAGCGGCCCGAAGATCCTGCTCGTCGAAGACAATCTCCAGTATCGCGCGCGCAGCGACAATGCCGACGAGCGCCAGGCGATCGCGGAATCGTTCGCCCGGTCCGTGATCTGGGGCTTTACCGATATCGACGGTGACGCTGCGTCGACGATTATTGATGCCACCGCCTTTTTTGTGCGCGATTCGCATGCTTTGAGTGCGCGACTGGCAGCTGCGGGCGAGGGCAGTTTCAGCGTGGACGATTCACGGTCCGCTATTTTCCTGCCACGTACCAAGGCATTTCCTGATAACACCGAGGTTGAGGCAATCATTACACTTGTCGGCAGTGCGACCGGGCCGCATCTCCCGACCGTTGTGCCTGACAGCACTGCACTGACAGTTCATGTCCATCACTCGTTCATTCGTTTGCCCGACGACAACTACGAGCCGCTGCCCTACGATCCGCGGGCCGGCGTAATCGGGTTGCGCTACGACAGCGGCGGGTTTGCCGACTATGCGGCACCGATTGGTGGGGAATTGATCAATGGTTTCGGCCGCCGCCATCGGCTGCAGAAGAGGGACCCCTCGGCCGAGGTCAGCGAGGCAGTTGAGCCGATAATCTATTACCTGGATCGAGGCGCCCCCGAGCCCGTGCGATCCGCCTTACTCGACGGCGCCCGCTGGTGGGCCCAGGCGTTCGAAGCGGCGGGCTATAAAGACGCTTACCGGGTCGAGATGTTGCCCGACGGCGCGGACCCGATGGACGTGCGTTACAACGTTATCCAGTGGGTGCATCGCTCGACCCGTGGCTGGTCTTATGGATCATCCGTTCTTGACCCGCGCACCGGTGAGATTCTGAAGGGGCAGGTATCGCTCGGTTCGCTACGTGTGCGGCAGGATTACCTGATCGCCGAAGGTCTGCTGGCTCCTTACGTTGACGAGTCGGTGCCGCCCGAAATGCTCGAGATGTCGCTTGCACGAATTCGGCAGTTGTCCGCACATGAGGTTGGACACACGCTCGGCTTCGAGCATAACTTCGCGGCCAGCACCCAGGATCGCGCCTCGGTCATGGATTACCCTGCGCCCCTGGTGCGTATCACTGCAGAGGGTGATCTGGACCTGTCGGAAGCCTATGACGTGGGCATCGGTGAATGGGACAAGCGAACAGTGCTCTACGCGTACCAGGATTTTCCGGATGGCGTTGATCGCGCGAAAGGGCGGTCAGAGATCCTGCTCGAAACGTTTCGCCAGGGTTTCAAATACGTCGCAGACAGGGATTCCCGTTCCGTTTCCACGTCACATCCGGATGGCAACCTTTGGGACAATGGTGCAGACGCGATTGCTGAACTCGAGCATTTGATGCGCGTTCGTGAAATTGCCCTGCAGCGATTTTCGGAGCGCAATATTCGCATCGGGCGACCCTTTGCGACCATCGAAGAAGCCCTGGTGCCAATCTATCTGCTGCACCGGTTTCAGATTCAGGCGGTCGGCAAACTCATAGGCGGGCAGTATTTCAATTACCGCCTGCGTGCCGATGCGCAGGACGACGCGCGTCCCGTGGCGGTGGCGCGCCAGCAGAAAGCTATCGATGCCTTGCTGAAAACGCTGGACCCGGGCGTTTTGGGCGTGCCGCAAAGCCTGCTTGATGCGATCACGCCGCGTGTTCCCAATGACCCTAAGTCTCGCGAGACCTTCGATGGTAAGACCGGCATGAATTTCGATGCGATTGCACCGGCACGTAGTTCGGTTGCCCTGACTCTGCAGGTTCTGCTCGAACCGCGCCGGGCCGCCCGCCTTGAACGCGCAGGCTCGCTCGGTTTCGATGCCATCGCCCAGGGTCTTCTCAGCGCCAGCTGGTATGCGGAACCCGGGAGCGGCATCGAGGCGGCAATTCAGCGTCAGACCAATATGCAGGTCCTGTACGGATTGATGGCGCTGGCATTTAATGAAGACGCCGACGGCGATGTGCGAGCTCGTGCATACGCGGCGGTATCTGAGCTGCAGGACTGGTTGTCGGGACGCAGTTCGCGCGATCGTGCCGCTCGAGTTCACTACCGGTTCGCGGAACAGGAAATGCGGCGTCTCATGGACAACCCCGATGCCATCAAGACGCTCGTGCCGGCGACGGTACCACCCGGTTCTCCCATCGGTTGAATTCAGAACAGGTTGCGCCAATGTCCACAACTGTCACGGTCCTCATTGTTTATCTCGGCATCCTGTCTGCACTGGCAGTCTGGAGTCGACGCGAAACGCACACGCTTTCGGGCTTCTATCTGGCGGGCAAGAAACTGCCTTATTGGGTAGTGGCGTTTAGCACCAATGCGACGGGCGAAAGTGGTTGGTTGCTGCTCGGCCTGTCGGGTATGGGTTACGCGGTCGGCGCGCAGGCTTACTGGGTCGTCGTTGGTCAAATGATTGGCATCGGGCTGTCGTGGGGGCTGGTGTCGCGCAAGCTCAAAAAATTGGGTGATGAGACGGATTCGATCACGGTTCCGGATGTACTTGCCGCAAAATTTCAGGACAAATGGCATCTGGTTCGCGGTGTTGCCGTACTGATTATATTGGTCATGGTCACGACGTATGTGACGGCGCAGATGGTGGCGTCGGGCAAGGCATTCTCGAGTTTCCTCGGTATGGATTACAAAACCGGCGTCATCGTCGGCGCGGTGTTCATCATTGGGTATACGTTTGTCGGCGGCTACAAAGCTGTGTCCTATACCGACGTGGTGCAGGGTGTACTCATGTTGCTGGGCCTTATAGCGGTACCCGCAGCGGCCATCATCGCGTCCGGTGGGTGGGGCGAGGTGAAGCTCTCCCTGTCTCAACAGGACCCTGCGCTGCTCGACATGTTTGCATTTGCCGGCAAGCCTGTCTGGATTGGCATAGCGAGCTTCGTCGCTATCGGCCTGCCGTTTATCGGCGTGCCGCAATTGCTGATTCGTTACATGTCGGCGCGCGATGATATGGAAATCCGGAAAGCACGCATTGTGTCGCTGGTCGTGCTGTTTATCTTCGCCGCGGGAGCCGTAACGGCCGGAGTCGCGGGTCGCGCACTGTATCCGGGTCTCGAAGATCCGGAGACCATTTTCCCGGTCATCTCGAGCAATCTGTTCCCGCCGATAATCGCAGGGATGCTGCTTGTGGTGGTTCTGTCCGCGATCATGTCCACAGTCGATTCGCTACTGCTTCTGGCGTCCTCGTCCGTGGTGCGCGATACCTACCAAAAGATCATGGGGAGCGATGAAAGCGACGCACGGCTGGCAAGCTACGGCAAACTTGTGACGATCGTAATTGGCGCCATCGCCGTTGTGCTGGGTATCCAGGAGCCACGAGTGATCTTCCATTTCGTACTGGCATCGTGGTCGGGACTCGGGTCTGCGTTCGGTCCCGTGATACTGGGTATCCTCTTTTATGAACGTATCACCTGGGAGGGTGTGCTCGCCGGCATGTCCGGGGGATTCCTGGCGAGCGTGGCCTGGCTGACCTGGTTCAAGGCCGACTATTACGGCCTGTACGAGGCAATCCCGGGTTTTTTAGCAGGACTGGTGCTGACCTATGGCGTGAGTTACATGACCAGCAGTAAAAAATTCGCCTGACGTGTAACCGAATCCAGCGACCGCCCCTATAACAGTATAAGAACTTGATTTGAGGGTATGTCGATGCGTTATTTGAAAATACTGATTATTGGACTGCTACTGACCCTGCCGGTGCTGGCCACCGCGGATGTAGAGGATCTCCCGGGGTCAGCCGTCTGGTATTTCCACATTGATCTCGAACAAATGCGTGAGGATGGACCCGGTCAGGGCGTCTATACGTGGCTCCAGGAAGAGGCATTTTCCGATATCAGGGAAGAGGCCGGCGTGGATCTGGACAGTGAACTGGATAGCATGACGGCGTTTTCGCTTGCAGACGCGGGGCCTGTCATCCTGTTTGAAGGCAATATCAGCCAGGAGACCAAGGACAAGGTAATGACCTTCGTTGCCGCCGACGGTGATCTCACGCCGCTCAAAGCGTCGGGCAAAACTTACTATCATTTTTCGGGCACAGACGGCGATGAACCCCTGAAACTGTCCAATGGTGATATCGAAATTGACATCGAATCACTCGAAGATGAGGCCTGGGTCAGCCTGGCGCTTAAGAACAAGATCCTGATTACCGGCACTGAGGAGCAGATGCAGGGCCTGCTCGCGAATAACGGTAAAATTGCTGGCAGGAAAAGCCATGATGGCGCCCTGCTGGTGCTTTCGGCTGAGAAGACGCTGTTGCAGGCGGGCATGAACTCTACGGCCATGGGCGATGACGCCGACTCGGACTGGGAGTCCAATATTCTGCGCAACACCGAACAGGTTGCCTTTATGATGGCCGCGGCCGCAGACAAGCTCGCCCTGGAGGCCAAGCTGGTGACAACCGAGCCTGAAATGGCCGAATCGCTCGCCAGCGTGGTTCGTGGTCTGGTGAGCCTGATGGCATTCAGTGACGATGTGGATGAGGAAATGGTCGCCATGATTCAGGGCACTAAAGTTGAAGCCCGTGGTAACAACCTCAGCATTTCCCTGGCAATCGCCCCGGATCTCGTTGTTCGGACGTTAAGTGAGTGACGAACTCAAACTGATTGCCGCCGCTAAAGCGGGGTCCGCAGACGCCTTCGCGGACCTCGTGCGTGCTTACAGAGTGCGGCTGCTGCGCTTTTTACTGACGCGAAGCCCGAGCTATGCGGATGCGGAGGACGTGCTACAGGACACATTGGTAGCAGCGTTTCGCTATCTGCACTCCTACGATCCGCGCTGGCGTTTCAGCACCTGGCTTTACCGTATTGCGATTCGCAACGCTGCCAAGTTGCGCGGGCCTGAGCTGGTAGAGATCGGCGATCTGCGGGACCAGGAGAACGATCCATTACAGCAATGCATAGCAGACTCCGAGACAGAGAACCTGTGGGTCAGCGCACGCCAGCTGCTCAATGACGAAGTCTACTCGGCCATGTGGTTGCGCTATGCCGAAGATATGTCCGTCAACGATATTTCCAGGGCCCTGGATCGCTCCGCGTCCTGGACCAAAGTCAACCTGATGAGAGGGCGGCGCGTGCTCGGAACGCACCTGAATAGTGTCGCCCAACAAAGTGAAGCCTATGGATAAGTTAGCCAAACAACTGCACGACGACGCACAACGAATCGATGCGTCCGTAAGCGATGAGCTCGAGCGTCGTATCGAAGCTTCATTGCGTGCCGCAACGCCCGAGCTCGAGGGCAGTCGTCCGGCACCCGTGACTCGGCCACCGCTATTCTGGTGGGCGAGTACAATCACTGGTGTGGCCACCGCTGTGGCCGTAATTGCGATCGCGAACTGGCGAGCGCCGGATCAGCCGGTTGCGCCACCCGTTAACATTGTCGCTGCAATGCCGTCGATAGATCTCAATGCCGAGACCGCCATGCTGACGGGACCCCTGCAACAGGAGCTGGATCGACTCCAGTCGGATCTCAAGAAAGCCGAGGAAAAAGTCAAGCAGGAAATTGGGCTCTAAATAGCGGTCTATTGTGGAAAATACGTATCATTTCCAGTATGTTGATCAATGACATAACAAGAAAAACATAATCAACACCGGGGGATGTACGAAGTATGCCTTTAGCCGTTGTACTGATTTTGCTCGTCGTTGGCTCGCTCCTGTTTCACCTCCTAAGTCCTTGGACATTCACCGAGTTGGCTTCCAACTGGGGGATGGTGGACTTTACAGTCGACGTCACTCTTTACGTGACTGGCTTCGTCTTCGTCGTCGTCAACCTCTTCATGGCCTACTGCGTCATCAAGTTCCGCTATCGAAAGGGCGCACGAGCAACCTACGAGCCCGAGAACAAGAAGCTTGAAACCTGGCTGACGGGGCTGACCGCTGTCGGTGTAGCCGCGATGCTGGCACCCGGTTTGTTCGTCTGGGCGAAATTTGTCGACGTCCCAGAGGAAGCTCATGTCGTGGAGGCCATTGGCCAGCAGTGGCACTGGACCTTCCGGATGCCCGGTGCCGACGGCAAGCTCGGCGAGGTTGATGCGGAACGCATATCGAACGATAACCCGTTCGGTATGGACCCGGATGATCCGAACGGTCAGGACGATATCCTCGTTTACAACCCTGAGGTTCATGTCCCGATCGACAAACCGGTCAAATTCCTGCTGCGCTCTAAAGATGTCCTGCACGATTTTGCCGTTGCCCAGTTCCGCGTGAAAATGGATCTCGTGCCCGGCATGAATACCTTCCTGTGGCTGACGCCGACACAGGAAGGCCGTTTCGAAATCCTCTGTGAAGAATTGTGTGGCATCGGACACCACACCATGCGCGGCGCTGTTGTGGTCGACAGCGCCGGTGACTACGACACGTGGCTCGCAAATCAGCCGACCTACAGTGCGCTGAATGCAAAGCCTGCGGGTAATGCAGGCATCGGCGCGGCGCAATACGCGATTTGTGCGAGCTGTCATGGGCAGCAGGGCGAAGGTAATGTTGCGATGAACGCGCCGAAGATTGCCGGTCAGTCGTCCTGGTACCTCAAGCGCCAGATCATGAATTACAAAAAAGGCCTGCGTGGCGCCAATCCAGCCGACACATTCGGCCAGCAGATGACCGGCATGGTCGCGATGCTGGCAGACGAGCAGGCCGTCGATAACGTGGTGGCGCACATCCGGACGTTCCCGGATAACCCGGTTGAGCAGACCAGCCAAGGTGGCAATCCCATGGCCGGCGCAAAGCAATACAGCGTCTGCGCATACTGCCATGGAAAGGATGGTATGGGCGTGCAGGCGCTGAACGCGCCGCGAGTCGCGGGTATGTCGGATTGGTATCTCGAACGCCAGCTGCGGTACTTCCGGGACGAAGTGCGCGGTTCACATCTACAGGACTACTACGGGTTCCAGATGGGGCTGATGGGTCAGTCACTGTACGACGAGCAGGCGGTGAAAGATCTCATCGCCTACATCAACACGCTATAGGGTCGGATCTATGTCATACGTTGCAATCGCCGATCGTGATCACGAACAAGAGCACCACGATCCGCAGACGTTTATTACGAAGTACATCTGGAGTCAGGACCACAAGGTCATTGCCGTACAGTACGGCATCACGGCTGTCTTCGTCGGGCTGATTGCACTGGGCCTGTCGGCGATGATGCGTCTGCAGCTGGGGTTCCCGGATCAGTTCTCGTTCATTAATCCCGAGAACTATTACCAGTTCATCACCATGCACGGCATGATTATGGTGATCTACCTGCTGACGGCCCTGTTCCTGGGCGGCTTTGGCAATTACCTGATTCCGCTTCAGTGTGGGTCACGCGACATGGTGTTCCCGTTCCTGAATATGCTCAGCTACTGGGTGTACCTGTTGTCGGTCATCATCCTGCTCATCAGTTTCTTTGTGCCCGGCGGCTCGACGGGCGCCGGCTGGACGCTATATCCACCGCAAGCCATCATGCAGGGGACGCCGGGTAACGACTGGGGCATCCTGTTGATGCTCGCGTCACTGGCTGTGTTCATCGTGGCCTTCACGATGGGTGGCCTCAACTACGTCACCACGGTGCTGCAGGCACGCTGCCAGGGTATGACGCTGATGCGTATGCCGCTGTCGGTCTGGGGCATATTTATTGCGACGATTCTGGGTTTGCTGGCGTTCCCGGCGCTGCTGGTCAGTGCGATCATGATGCTGTTCGACAAGACGCTCATGACCAGCTTTTTCATGCCGGCGATCTCATCGATGGGCGCTGATCCGGGTTACACGGGCGGCAGCCCGATCCTGTTCCAGCATCTGTTCTGGTTCTTCGGCCATCCCGAGGTTTACATCGTGGCACTGCCGGCCTTTGGTATCGTGTCTGACCTCTTGTCGACGCATGCACGCAAGAACATCTTCGGTTACCGCATGATGGTCTGGGCCATTGTCGCAATTGGCGGCTTGAGCTTCATTGTGTGGGCACATCACATGTATGTCTCTGGCATGAATCCGTACTTCGGATTTTTCTTTGCGACGACAACACTGATCATTGCGGTGCCGACAGCCATCAAGGTCTACAACTGGGTGCTGACACTGTGGGAAGGCAATATTCACCTGCGTGTACCGATGTTGTTCGCTATCGGTTTCATTTTCACGTTCATCCACGGCGGCCTGACCGGACTGTTCCTCGGTAATGTGACGATCGACCTGCCGCTCTCCGATACCTATTTCGTCGTGGCGCATTTCCATATGGTGATGGGCGTGTCGCCCGTGCTGGTGGTGTTCGGTGCGATCTACCACTGGTGGCCCAAGATTACCGGCAAGATGTATAACGAGACGCTCGGCAAATGGCACTTCTGGATGACGTTCCTCGGCACCTACGCGATATATCTGCCGATGCATTACCTTGGATTTGCCGGCGTGCCGCGTCGCTACTTCGCGATGGGCAATACGGAGTTTCTGCCGGACTCGGCTCAGGATCTGAATGCTGCGATCACCATTTCGGCGTTGTTCGTTGCCCTGACACAGATCCTGTTCTTCGTGAATATGATCTGGAGCCTCTGGAAAGGCCCGAAGTCGGATCCGAACCCCTGGGATGCAACCACGCTTGAGTGGCAAACGCCGGACCATCCGCCCAAGCATGGCAACTGGGGGCATGAGTTGCCTGTAGTGCATCGTTGGGCTTACGACTACAGCGTGCCAGGTTACGAGGAAGACTTTATTCCGCAGAACGTACCCGCCGACAAAGCGCCGGCGGGGCGTGATCACGGAGAAGATCACTAGTGGAAATCGGTCTCATTACGTTGGCGGTCATACTGGCCACCCTGCTGGGGTGGCTGTTGAAGCAATCTTTCAACACGCAACCGTGGATTGCTGAGCAAGTCAGCGCAACGGCTCATCATGGACCACTCGGTGGCAGCAGCAACACGCGGCTGATCGCATTAATGACCCTGATGGCCGTGGTCACCTCGTTTTTCGCCCTGATCCTGAGTGCATATGCCTTGCGCATGGAACTCGGTGACTGGGTGCCGATGACCGAGCCACAGCTGCTGTGGACGAACACTGTGATGCTGATCTTCGCGAGTCTTGCGCTGCAATGGACGCGCAATGGCGCGGTAAAAGGTCAGGCATCGCGACTGAAGCCGGGTTTGATCGCGACCGGCGTGTTAACGGCGGGGTTCATCATTGGGCAACTCATCGCGTGGCAACAGCTACAGGCTGGCGGACAGCTCATCACCAACAATCCGTCGAATGCATTTTTCTATTTTCTGACCGGCGCACACGCCGTGCACATTATTGGCGGCATGTACGTTTGGGCGCGGGCGACGGCTCGTGTGATGCTGGGCACGGCGGAGGGCGGGACGATTCGTCGCAGTATTGAACTGTGTACTATCTACTGGCACTTCCTGCTACTGGTCTGGCTGATTCTTTTTGGATTGCTGTTATCGACGTGACTCTAATGACCTGAGGGGTCTTTATGTCTGAAGTGGTACTGGATGGTGGCGCAGAGGCGCCCGGCAAAGACGGTTTTGTAGAAGACTGGTCGAAGGACAAGCAGGTGTTCGGCGTGCCCTGGGGCAAGGCCATGATGTGGATCTTCCTGCTCTCGGATACCTTCATCTTCAGTTGTTTCCTGGTCGGCTACATGTCGGTCCGTATCGCGACGACCGACCCGTGGCCGAATCCCTCGGAAGTGTTTGCGCTGGAAGCATTTGGATACCCGGTACCGCTGTTACTGATTGCCATCAT
>Ga0224504_10000398_pt1 | contig 19435 bp, 19 predicted proteins | sample SF_Oct11_sed_USG_3_FD_170160 | JGI IMG/M metagenome (GOLD analysis project Ga0224504, IMG submission 170160) | Sediment microbial communities from San Francisco Bay, California, United States - SF_Oct11_sed_USGS_24 | ecosystem: Environmental > Aquatic > Marine > Sediment | place: USA... | reverse complement strand
CTGTTGGTCGATTTGCGGCACCAACCAAAGTTGAAAAAGTAGAAGTCGAAAAGGTTGTAGATCGAATTGTGGAAAAAAAGGTTTATGTTAAGGTCAAAGCAGAAACCAAGAAAAAGAAAAAAACCACAACCACCATTGTTAAAAAAGATGGTACAAAGATTATTAAAGAAACGGAAGAAGAGCAAAACGAAACCAAAACCTCAGAAGAAAAGTCTCAAGATGAAAGCAAGGAATCTGTCGCTGAATCCTCAAGCTCTGTCAAGATTAAAAGAAGTAAATCCAAGTTCTTATTTCAAGGGATGGGAGTGCTGGATGCACAAGGGATACAGGGATATGGAGCATCTGCCACGATGAGGATTTCTGGACCGTTTTTTGGCGGTGTCTGGGGGTTACGCACTCAAACAGAATTTGCTGGGATAACTAGAACCGAAGATTTTTACGGAATATCGATAGGGATAGAGTTATGAAAAAAATAATAGGAATATCTGGATGGAAGCGTTCAGGTAAAGACACTTTCGCAACTATGATTAAGAATATGCATACAAGTACTAGCATTCTTTCCTTAGCCGCTCCTCTTAAGGATGCTTGTATGCTGGACTACGGCCTTTCTCCTGACGAATGCTACAAGCAATCCCTCAAAGAATTACCACTACGAAAGCTACCTTGCAGAATTACCGACAAGTATGCAGCTCATGCTTTTAAGAATGTTGCTGAAGAGTGTCGAGATATGGAAGGGAACAGAGGTACTGACTACCGGATCGTAGAAGGATACGCCATTCAGGCAGAATCTGGTATGTCGCTTTATTGGACTCCAAGAGCTTTAATGATCTTCAAAGGGTCTAACCAAAGAACCATGAATCCAGATTATTGGTTAGATCAGCTATGCCAAAAAGTTGAAAGCACTCGCTCAAGTTTATATTTAATTCCAGATATGCGATATATCAACGAAGCAGATTACCTAGCTTCGAGGTTTGGTGAAAACTTTGTTTCAGTTAGGATTGAGGGTCGTGTTGAAACGGAATCTACTGATCCATCTGAGCGCGACTTAGACAACTATAAATTTCAGTGGAAGATTCTAAACAACCAAGGATTGGAAGAGTTGGAATCTGCTGCTAAGTCATTTTTAGGAGATGTTTTACATGCTTCATCTTACTCGAGAGCTTAACACCGTAAGTGAATTATCTCAAGAATTTCAGCGACTAGCTTTTGAGGCTAGTCAGGCTGCTTTTAAAGAAGATGCCTTAACTATTGAAGAGCACTATAAAAAGATGTTGACTGGGTATAGGGAGCTACAACGAGCGATTACGGACTTAAATATCCAAGTCAAGAGGTATCGAACACCGACACCTCAAGACTATGAATCACTTGAAACCGAGTGATATTCGAAGCCCTTCTATACCACCACTAAGCGCTCCAGCTGGATCGATTTTTCTACCTGGAGATGCTTCATAGTGAGCAATAAAGTTTTCTGGCGGTATTCCGTATCTATCTCTTAACCACTTGCATAAATCTTCTAAAACAGCTTCTTGGGCGCCAGTGCACGCTTCCCAGTATTGATGGCCGAAAGCCTTTCTTTCCCGAACCTTGCCAGTGAATGTTCGACCGTAACAGTCGTGGTATGTGTCGCCAACTTTTTTTAGTGGACCGAGGTTTACTAATTCAATACCAACAAAATAATCATTTAATCCGACCATATCCTTCCATTTGGATTTTCCTGCATGGGCGCATCTAGTGTTAGCGTTAGCCATTTGTACTACTTTGCCGTCATGCCCAATCACAAAATGAACATCTACCGCATTGCGTTTGAAGTATGCCACTGTAGCGTTTAAATTGTACGTAACTGTATGGTGGATTAAAACACCTTGAGGGTTTTCTGTCTTCAGGGATCGATTACCACCATCGGGATCTTGAACGTATTTCCAGTTCTCTGGATAGATATGACCTGTAGGGGTTAGTTGTTTTGGTATAATGTTATGTGGAGCTGGAGCGACATGAGGCATAGGTTCTTCAGGTAACCCCCTGGTGACCTGCCGCTGGAATATTTTCTTAAAACACTCTTGGAAAAACACTGAAACCTCCTTTGGTTATACCCACCATGAAACAATGGCGTATTTTGTGCCAGTTTGGACTGGTAGTGATGCATGAGCATGAGTAAAAGAACTCGGAAATAAAATTAAATCCCCAGCCTTAGGTTTGAGGGTAATTTCTTGATTCGGAAAGTAGATCTCACCACCTTCGTAGTTGTCATTTAGATAGAAAACCGCTGATACTGAACGATTAACCCCTGGTCCCTGGTCGCAATGAACTTTATATTCTTGAGTTTCGCTATATCTAATAGCGTAATAAGAGTCCACTACACCAGCTATATCTCTGTAGGGTTTATCGTTTTTGTAAAACTGGACTCCATTGGTTAATAGTGCGTGAACGAAGGTGTTAACACCTTTGTTGCCAAATTTATCAAACATGTAAGTTTCTGAACTGCGATTTTCAGATTCGGGGTTGTTTGTATCCATAACCAGAGATCTTTGCCAGTTGTTAGTTGCTTGTAAAAAATCAAGAAGCTCCTCTCTGGCACCCATCTCAATACAATCTCGAATAATTGTAATAGATTCTGGAAGTCTTTGCACTCGGTCAGTGAGAAGTTCGGCTGTTGGTGGTAAGCAGATTCTGTAATCTAGATTGACAGTCTCATTACGCACGTAACTTAAGTCATATTCTGTGTGATCAGTATTAATTAAATCTAGATTTTTCATGGCTTACTTCCAAAGAAAAATAGTTGTACCAGTCGAGCGTTATCTTTGCTGGACCCAAAATTATCTTTTGGCATATGCGAGTGCCAGAGCTGTGGGTTAAAGATAACTAAACGATTGTACTTTCCTGGTACAAACACATCTAACTCCCATTTTGATTCGTCTAGTCCGTCTTTGTAGATAATCTCTTTGCGAACCTCTGCCCAATTTTTTAGACCCAGCTTGCTTTGGATAAGCTCATCGTTATATTCTGGAAAAGACCTGCAATGCTTCATAGGCATTTTATATGTACCCGTCTCTTTATGTTTCCAAAACGCAGTGCCATACCCTTCTGGTGGATGTGGGTTCATAAAAACTATCGCTGCCCATGGTGCTGTTGGATCGGTATGAATCCACTGCTCGAAGTCATCCCGATACTGACTAATACGGAATTCACCAAACCAGCCAATTTTTTCATTATTGCGGTAATAAATATTTGACCCGACAATGCTGCGCATCAGGTTGGGTAGTTCTGGTGGAATAAGAGCTTCCGTCATAAGACCTGGATATGTTTGCTGATCACTTGATGAGGTCTTAGACTGCAAAGCCCACTCTCGAATTTCATCTGGTTTTTTGTAAAAGTCATCATAAATAATAACATTTCTCATACAGAGACTCCTGAAAGGTCGTAAATACAAAAAAGGCGGATAAATAGCCTGCGCTACCTCCGCCAATAATAGTGATAGTTTTAATCTTAGCAGTCTTCGGTGTGCTGAAACTCAAGACAGTTTTCCTTAAGGTATTTATACACTTGACCAGTAAGTGATACCCCACTTTCGGACAGCTTGTCTATTGAAAAATAAGAATCCCAAAGGGCACCCTTATCTTCCTCTGCCTCAATAACTGAGATTGATAAGTCATCGTTAACTTTATATATTTTTTGCGAATCCTGCACTAAGACTTGCGACCCTGCTGTAAGGGATTCAGTCATTTCAGCACCAGACTGCTTCCATAATACTTTGCCATATTTTTCGCTCAGGTTGTCTGTAATCAAGACCCGATCAAGATCCCCGACAATCGATGAGTCGTCACCTTCAGTTGTGGCAATCACATAATCGGCTGAAGACGGTCGAGAAAGCTCATACTCTTTCTGGATTAGCGGTGGAATGCTATCAGAGTCTAGTGAATCTTCATAAGATGCATACGTTGCTAAGGTGAAGTGAATAACACCCGACTGGTGGTCGTGCGATAAGCTTCGAACAATAGAATAACTTTCAGATATCAAAAAATGCTTTAAAGCCATTATACATCCTCACAATCTTGAAATCCTGGTAGGAGTTTGACGTATTGATACGCCTGATAAATAAGATTTTGCCCTTCTGGGGTTTCACTAGATAAGCTGAATATTTCATCCCAAGCATTGGGAACATAGTTCTTATCTAAAGTGACATAGTCGTCACCAGCACTAATATACCATCCCAATGTTTGGGTGTCTTGATAGGCAATATTGCGACGATCACCAATTAGAATTTCATCAGTCCAGCCAAAAATACTAGCTTCTGAAACCCATTGCGCTGGTTTTCGATAAATAGTATCAAACGGAGAAGCTTGCCCTGGAACCAGTGACATATAAATATGATCAGGTGTTAGTTTAGTTCCATCTAATTGCACGCTATGGTTTAGTGTGGTGAGTTGAAGCTCTGTGTATTTCTTTACTATAAGCTCATACTCAGTAATCAGTTCATCCTTATTTGATGATGTCCAGGTTTGTACTTGAATATTAACGCTTTGTTCGCGCTTGTCGTATTGTGAAATTTTTAAGACGGTGTAGCTACCGTTAATTAGATAATTACTTAAAGCCATTATGCTATCCTTACAATGTAAATAACCGTCATTGCTTCTGGTTCTATATTAAGAGTGTCTGAGCCGCCAAAATCTGCTGTGGCAGCAAGGTTGTGAGTATGGGAATCCGTTTGGGTGCTGGAGCTGCCAGGGTGACTGTGCGGTGCATTGGCAGCTGCCACGTTACTGCTAGGGTGTGTATGTGGTCCAGAAGAAGGGGAAACACTAATTCCTTGAGTGAATTGTCCAGCAACAGCATCCGTTTTCCAATCAGCTTTACTCAGGTTGTTGTGACTCCAGTTGGAAACATTGACGTTTTGTTCATGTGAGTGTGGCAGGTTCGCATAGCCTGAATAACCTGTACTATGGTAGTGATAAGCGTCACTATTGCCTAGTGATCCAGGATGACTGTGAGGTGCATCACCTGATGTAACACCTAAGTTGTGTGAATGGTTTGGTAGATTATCTGTATTCAGTGCGGCATTTTTACTACCACCCATAGCACCAGCCAAACTATCTCCTCCTACCAGTCGATCATCATCGAGTTTGGGTAGGTTACCAGGGATATTAAACTCAGGCTTCCTAGCTGCACCATCGCAGCACTGAAAGCCATTAGTAACTACTCCAGGAGCTGGTATTAAGGGGTTTAGTCGAACTGGATCAACATGTGGAGCGCACGGCACTACAGTATTTATATACAACCCTCCAGGCGTTTTGCTTTCAATTTCACCTGTTGCGGTGACTTGTTTGTTAGATCTAGTAAGACCAAAGATAGTCGTCATTACACAACCCTTATTAAAAACATTGAATTAGAATACTGAGGAGTAATACTGATCGCTTGACCACCGCCAGTATCACCACCGCTAAAGCTATGCGTATGAGGGGTGTTTTCAGTACCGATACTGGCTGCGTGATTGTGAGGCGTATTAATACCGGAATTACCGATTGAGTGTCTGTGCGGCATATTGCTTGCACCACTATTTCGGTTTTGTTCGGCTGGACCGGTATTCGGGTAGTTACCAGTTAAGTCAGACCTACGACCCTGCACGATAGTACTACCAGAGGTCCATCGTTGAGTATGAGAGTGAGGTGCGTTTTGTGCACCTATCGGTCCAGCGTGCACATGACCACCCAAATTAGCGTTATTATTACTAGCGTTATGGTTGTGACTTAGATTGCTAGAGTCAGTGCCAGTATGGGTATGGGTATGGCTAGGCAGCTGGCCTAGGCTTAGTGTGCGACTGTTATTAGCAGAACCAGCACCTGAAGTGGTATTACCACGTAGAAATTTAGTACCGGTAATGTCAGGAGTATTTCCTGATAGGGTTTGTCCTGGTGGTATAGCAGCACCATCGCAAAGCATAAAACCTCCGCTAAGTACGACCCCACTAGTCAAACCAAACCGAACCTCATGGATAGCTATAATCCCACCAACCGGAACTGCTCCAGCAAAGAGAGTTGAATTTGTGGATGTGATTTCATCAATACCTTGAATTTTAGGCATTAGCTAACCCTCATTACATAAATAACATCATAATAACTTGGCTTTACATCTAGAATCAATCCTGAACCCTCAGGTGTTGCACTTACTGGGTGTCCATGTGGTGCAAAAGATCCAGGATTACCTACAGAAGCATTATGTGAATGCGGTGTTGCAGCTGCCATGTTAGATGAGTTACCGGTAGGGTGGTTGTGTGGGTAGTTACTATTTTGTTTAGTGCTAAGCATATTTCCCCAATTGGACCAACCATCATTCTGCCAATCAACTCTGTAAGCTACGTTACCTGTAACGTTAGCCATAACGTATTGGGAGTGATCGTGGGGATAACTACCAGAGCCGCTATTCATATTATGGCTGTGAGGTGTATTACCAGCAGATGCCTCGAAGGGATGGGTATGATTGGTTGGACTGGCACCTGAAGTACCACCATTATGGGAGTGTAAAGGCATTTGATTCGCTGAAATAGTGACACTACTACCTGCATTTCCTACAGCACTACCAGAAGCTGTCGAACCACACAAAAAACAGCCAGTTGTTAAATCTGGTACGGTACCTGTTACTTGATTACCGCCTGGAATTATTGCACCATCGCAAAGTATATAGCCATCTTGGCTTACCGTTCCGCTAGGTGTAGACCACTGGACGACAGGAATTATTCCACCTAGCGGTACAGCTAGTGAATTATCGTCATTAGTGACTTCTATAAAATCTATTCCAAGTATTTTAGGCATTTATCTCTCTTAGTGCACATTACCTATGCAAAAGATTAAGTTTCTTCAAAAACCCAGCCCGTAATGATATATTTAGTGCCAGCCACCACCGGATAAGCACAATGTAAGTGGGTCCAACTAGCTGGAAAGAGTACTAATCTACCTATTTTGGGTTCAACTAAAGCATTTTGATGCTTAAAACCTGTTTGACCACCCCATTCAACATCAGACAAATACCACATAAAAACAAGCGACCTGGCGCCTGTAGCTTGGTTTCGCTTCATGGTGAGTCCACCATCACCATCTTGGTGCCAAATATACCCACCACCAGGGATATATTTTTGAAGTTGATAGCCGGTGTCATTTGCGAAGGAGCTGCATGGGCAGTCAAAGAACTTAACTTCATTTTCGTACTCGAGAAACTTCTTAAAGTCTTTGATACTTTTGGTTAAAGCATGGTGGAGGGTTTTATCTTCTGTTCGATAACAATCGAAGCTGGTTAGATGTAAATCCCAAGTATCTTTTGTTTCGTCATCATAACCCTTACCTGAGTGTCCTTTGGCTTTTCGTGGATCGTTTTCAAATTTTTCAATCAAATTACGGCAAAAAGACTCTTCCAGGGAAAAGTCTTGTACATAAATATGGGAAGCGACCTCGGTTAAAGTATTGAAATCTTGTGATTTTAGTACTTTTTTTGGGTCTTTTAGAAACGGAATATCCATAAAATCCTCCTGTTACCAAAGGATAGCAGAGAAGTAACTAAAAATAAACCCTTATGGTGTATAAGTAAAGGCTGAAGACTCGTCTTCGTAGTTGTTCAACTCTTCAAGTTGAGCATATGTGGTATCGCCACCATTATTAGCATCAATAGAGCAGTTAGCTAGTGATGTTAATTCAAAAGTTACGTCGGTAGCTGAAGCCTTGAAAATTCCAGTAAACTTAGGGGATGTAAAATCATTAGTGGCGTCATTTATTGCAGTCAAGACATAATCAACAATATTCCCATCATGCAAAATCTTAGCTTGAATGTTTGCAGCACTACTAATGGTCCCGTCGTTAATATGAACAGATGCTGAATACCTATATATTTTACCTATTTCTAGACCACTAAAACTAAGCTCATTCACAACACCTAATGTCCCTTGTGGTATATCACTCGTCAATTGACTGCGTTGCCACCTATTAGCCTTAACCACCCCTGGATCTGTCGCAGTCGCTGGATTTACCCCTACGCTAATAGCATTGGTTTTGTCGCTATAGAGCTTGATGATGTAGTTAACTGGAGCAGTCTTAGGACGGGTTTCGCTGTCACTTGCACTTATTGATGCAGGAGTATTGGATACGCTAGATGTTGCATTTGGGCTGGCTGTGAGAAATGTCTGACCTAATTGTAATACCGATCCACCATTGGTATACTGTAGGCCATTGCCAGCAGTAAAAGATTTAGTTCCTTTGCCATCGTAATTATGAGTATGACTCGAACTAGCAAAAGTACCACTCGCAGTACCACCTGAAACCGTCAAGCCATTTTGACTTGTAGCATCATTTTGGTAAACCCCGAGAGTCCGAGAGTCACCGCCTGCATCACCTGCCATAGAAAGGTAAAGACCTTTGAGGTTAGGTATGGCGAATTGACTACCACCAACCACAGGACTGCCGTCAACTGGATGAACGAAAGCATCCCAAGTTGAACCTAAAACTCCATAAAGATCTGGATAATCCGCTTGCTCCAAGACTGCACCATCGCAAAGTGCCCAGCCACTTGGAGCAGCAGAACCAGCGAATGCTTGAATAAAACCAGCTGAATCCGGTGATTGCGGTGTGGGAATATACTGCAAACTCCCCATTTTATCTGATAAGTTACCCATTTAGATTCCTTTAGTCATTAGTAGTATATGTGAATGAAAAATACCAACTTCCAGCACTTAAGCTGTTAGCTCTTCCTCTGATATAGACTGTATTAGCGCTTGTGCCTAATACATCAGCCCACATCTCACTAGCAGTTGTATAAGCTCCCGACCTAAAACCCCTGCCAATTAACTCTTGCGCAACAACAGGTGTAAAAGGAAGGTTTGACAGTGGAAAGTTAAACCTAAAAATATCAGATGTACTATTAGCATCAATGCTCGCTAGGAATGTACAATGAACAAGTGACCCGTTTTTTGTGTATGTCCCACTTATAACTGATGCTGCATCAAGAAAAGCGTCAAGGGTTGTCGAGACAGCGTCACCCCAAGAACCACTCTGTTCTGTTGAGGTTTGAGGTTGGGCGTTTGTATCTAAACACCAATTTGATGCACTTGCTTTTTGCAGAGTTATGTTTTGTCCCTGGACATCTAAAACCAAGGATTCATTAGCGGCTTGACCGTTAAGCGATTCACCTGAAGCAGGTACTACTGTTACATTGTCGGTATGCCAGGTCTTAGAACAGTCTGAAAACTTTACATAAGCCAAGGGTTCTTCTTCAGTACCTAAAGCACTTAAGGTTGGCATATTGACGGTAATTGGACCGCCTGAGGTATCGAGTATTAACCATTCTTGGACCGATGCAGTGTACGGGGAATCTGCAAAAGTAACATCTTTGCGTATCCAGCCACCACCAGCTCCACCGCCTTCACCAATTGCGACACCTCCAGGTACCACATCTGAATAAAGCTTAATAATATAGCTCACTACCGCAGAAACAGGTCTGGTTTCTGTATCGCCCGAAATGGTTTGAGCTGAAGCTGAACCACTATTAATCGAATGACTGTGGGTATCTGATTGACCTCTACCACCCCATGTTTGCGAATTAGTCCCAGCAGCTTGATAGCTAAAATCAGTACCTGCATTTCTTCTGTATGATAAATAATTGCTGGCGGTAGGGTTATCTGTACCGGTGTGCTGTGAGGTCTGTAAGTGATAATGTGTGTCATTATCGGTAGTGCCAGTTATTGAACTTGAAGTGTTACTGAGTCCATTTACTGCGGTTAGTTGGCCGAGGTAGTCAGCAATAGTAGTTGCGCCAAAGCCTTGTGTGTTTGATGGATCGGCTTGCCTCAAATAAAGCCCAACAAAGCTAGGTACTCTGAAGTTTCCAGCTGCTGGAGCGGCCTGTCCGTTAAAGGTATTCCAGCCAGTTCCAATATTTGCAAAAAGGTCAGGGTAATCCGCTTCAGCAAGTTCCTGTCCGTCGCAAAGTACCCAGCCATCTGGAATCGCTGAACCAACCCATGCAGTAATCATACCAGCCGGTGAGGCTGATTGGATTTGGGTGGTGGTACTTATTGTAGTACCCTTGTCGGTTAATTTTTCAAAAGCCATATCTTATACCTATAACTTGATTATGTAATTTACTGGCGCAGTTTTTGGCCGTGTTTCTGTATCGCCCGAAATAGTTTGAGCTGAAGCTGTACCCGAAACAGAAGATGCGCTGTGAGTATGAGCTACCTGACTATGTCTATGATTTTGTGCTCGTAATTGACCAGAAGTATTGGCACCGGTTGTTTGCCAGCGAAGTGCCTTCTTGCCGCTAGTCCCTGTTGAATTACTAATATGCCAACCGGAAGAGTTGTCGTAGTTAATAACATTTGGTTCTGTATAGCCTGTATTACTAGCTCCACCGCCTTGACCAGCAGCCGTACCGCTAGTTGAGCTAGAGGCATTGCTCAAACCATTTTTAGCTGTTTTATCAGCTTGAAAACTACCAAGAGTACGAACGTCACCGCCTGCATTACCTTCGCCTGCGAGATAAAGTCCCTTAAGATTTGGTAATGCAAATTGACCACCTGCCACACCAGGAGTTCCGTCAACTGGATGAGCAAAAGTATCCCAAGTTGCACCTAAAGCTGCGTAAAGCTTTGGGTAAGTTGCCTGATCTAATACTGCGCCATCGCAAAGCGCCCAACCACTTGGAGCAGCTGCACCCGCAAAAGCCTGAATAACCCCTGCTGGTACCGTTTCGGTAGCAGAAGCTTGATCTCTTTTTATTTCTTCAAAGCTAGCCATTAAGCCCTCACTGTCCAGCCGTTAGCTCCACCAACCCAGACTAAGTCTAAAGTGGCGTAATTAGTACTAACCGTAAAAGTGGCAGCACCTAAGATGTTATTACCACTGCCAGCAATTGTTAGATTGTTAGCAGCAAAAGATCCTTGAGCGTCAGCGATTTGCACCACATCACCCAAAACCGGTGTTGAAGGTAAATCAACCTGAATAACACCACTGGAAGTGTCCACCGCCACTTTTTGCGTGGATTGCGCAGTTAGAGTAGTGTTAACTGCAACTACTTGATATCTAGAAAATTCTTCAACAGTTGTGGTGCTTAGGGCGTCATCTCGATCCCACCAACCCTTAAGGTCGTTCCACATAAATTGGGCGAATTGCCAATCAGAATCTAAGATAACACCTGTCGCACCAGATGGACCAAAAGTGTCAGAGCCGTCCGGTAGAAGTGTTAATGGCTTGGTACCCCAAGATCGATCAGAATCTGTAAATCTAATTACTGCACCTGAAGCACCGGCTGGCATGGTTAATGATAATCCAGAAACCGTAGCGCTAGTAGAAACTAGGTAGTGCGTTTTATCTTCTAAGACTGCGACATTATCAATAGCGACAGTGGTGAGTCCACCAGCTCCTGAAGTGCGTAAATCGGAAAGAGCGATTACTGCCATGGTTACCTCACAGTGTAGTTGCCGTTATAGTACACCAACTCGACAACATTATAGTTTAAATCTAGTAATAACTGATCAGCATTACCTAAAAAGTTTTTACTGTTCATATCCACAGTAACCGGATTTCCGTCCCAGCTGCCATTTTCATCTACTAAAACTACGCGGTCACCATCTAGAGGTGTTAAGGGCATAGTTAAAGTAAAACCACCCCCACTTGAATCTATAAAGATTTGTTGGTACCGAGCTTCACTTAAAGTTACAACAGCATTAGCTCCTATTGGAGTATATCCGGTATCTACTGCACTCAATAAGGCTTGAATGCTAGCTTCGAGCTTTACACTTGTAACAGCACCGTTGATGATCTCACTAGTATTAACAGAATTGTCGGCCATTTTGTCATTTGTTACTGCATCTGTAGCAATCTTACTAGCTGTTACTGCACCTGTAGCAATCTTTGGTTCAGTAACCGACCCATCAACTAACTCACTAGTACCAATTGAATTAGGAGGGATGGCTACTCCACCGGCTTTATTGGTTTTTACTCGATATATGACGCTATCGACTTCTTTAGAACTCATTCAAATTCCTTTACAATAAGACTATCCAGCCAGCTGCGGCTGAATAATACTCAAAAATTACTGATTGTTTGTCTACATCTAACAATTCAGTAGCATTTCCTTCGATAAGATTACCATTTCCATCAACTGTAACATTGTTCGTATTCCATGTTCCTAAGGGATCAAAGATCTCGACACGATCACCCTCTAAAGGTGTCGCAGGGAGTGTTATAGTAAACCCAGCTGTAGTTGAGTCTGCTGCCCATCTTTGATACACATAGCGAGACAGGTTAGTACTCACTGTGGCTTTATTAGTTGTGGTCAAAAGCTGGAAGTTTGCTGCAACTAAATCGTCAACAACAATAGAACCTTCCATTTTAATGATCTGGATTGAAACATCTGAAACAGTTATATCATCCCAAAACTCGAGAGTGAATGGAGTGATTTCTTTGTAGTATGCATCGTTAGTTACCCCAGCAACATATCTAGGGATAGCCTGGCCATTAACCAAAGCTGTGAGCTGTCCAACAGGGTCACCACTTGCAATGCCTTGAACATAAGTCCAATCTAAATCTATTCGGGTTTTTCCAGCTACATCGTATGGTGCAGAACAATTAATTGGAGTACCAGAAGCAGTCATCGTATAAGCGTTTTCTAAAATGCCTCCATTCAATACACTTGGATCATTATAGAATGAAATCTGATAACTCAATAAAGCCGCAGATCCATTAGAAATAATAGATGGGTCAGCGTAATTCGGGAAAAATACTACAATCAAGTCTTGATCTGAAGCTGGTAATCCGAGATCGGTAAGTTCTTCAGATGCCAAAGGTCTAGCATAAATACTAGAATAAGAGTTTGTGGTTGCAGCTGAGTCGGAAGTTACAGCCGCTAGAATTCGAGCTGATTCATTGATATCCGGTGTCACGTCATCTGTAATGTAAGAATCTTGGTAATTTAACATTACCTGGCCAATATTTTCAGCTGGGTAATAATCAATAGGTCGAGTAGATTCACCAGCATCACCGGTATCTAGCGGTAGGTTTTTAGTCCAAACCGCTTGCGAGATAAAGAAGTTTCCAGTCGTTACCGCGCTAGTGAAAGCAGCATCAAGAGTGTATTGAGTATCGCTAGTTTTTCCAACAATTTTACGAAATTCACCATCATCATTGTCAGTGATAATAACATCACCAATTGCTGCTACAAAACCTGGAGCTACTGAGATATCAAAAGTAGTTCCAGAGTTAGTTGTCGGAGTCACAGCTTCGATTAGGAGATCGTGATATTGACCCTCAGAATCATAACTAGAATTAGTGTTTGTGGCATCAATAGTGGATGACCCTGTACCTGCCTCTTCTTGCATAGAGTCGGAAATCAGGATGTTATAGGTTTCAAATGGAGTTTCCGCTCCACCAGAGCCTGTACCACCACCAGTACCAGTACCAGATCCGTCACCCGAACCTGCTCCTAATCTGCGAATAGTAGTTACTACCGCATCGGTACCAACTCTCTGAATTAAAACGGCACCGAATTTTTTGGTACCGGTTAAGTCGGGTAGTGGAGCTGCACCTGCGGAAGCACCTGTAGAAAGGGCAGGAGTGAAAAGTATTTTTGGTGTTGCAGAATTATCAGCATTGACAGAGTCTTCTTCGAAAGCCATTGAGTACCAAAGGTATTCGGTATCGACTGGGATATCGGTTGTTACACCACCCAAGCCTTCGATATTAATGCCGCCCGTAGCAGACCCTAGAGTAAAATCAATAGTTGATCCAGGGAATTGCATGATCTTAGTGCCAAGTGATTGTGAAAGGGTATTCCCATCAAAATCAAAGTCAGCAGCTGCAATTGCTACCTCATTCGTATTCGGAACAGTCATCTTAAGCTGTTCCCAGAATGGATTAAATAGACTTTGGCCAAGTTCTAGTGATTGACCATCTGCAATACGGTATTCGTCATCCACTACAATGGTATCACCATCGCGTCTTGCGATGATATAAATACCTGCTTCATCTGGCACTGCGCTAATTGCAGCTACCACGACGGTTAGGTTGTTGACGCCAGTTGCATCTGGTAAGGCTTTAACGTAAGCTACTTCACCGGATTGAATCGTGGCGTTAGCGGTTTGGATAGTGTTGTATGTATCCACCAAACCGATGATTTGAATATAAGCATCAGCAGTCCAGCTAAGTAATTCAGATCCTAAATCCCAGGACCAATTACCACCACCTATTAGCTCAGCGTTTTTCGCTTTGCTTTGACCACTTCGTTTAACTAGAATATCGTCTAGATTAGCCATATTAGAAAATTCTCCAATCACTTAGGGAACTAAAGACTAGTTCAACATTTTGACCGTCACTACTTATTACCACATCAGTCTGGCCTTGTATAGTATTGCCATTGCCATCTATAGTAACAGAATTAGTACCAAAAGTACCCAAACCTGCTCCTGCATCAATAACCCTGATACGATCACCCACAGAAGGGCTTGCTGGTAGATCTATGGTTAGTGCGGTTGAAGAGGTGTTAGCCAAAATCTGCTCACCAGCAGAAGCAACATAAGCTGCTGAGTTATTAAGTTCTTTAGTGGTGAATTCATTTGGAGATCCGCCAGAGGAGCTGCTTTGCCCAATCGCAATACGATTAGAACTAAAAACAATATCACCGTCTTCATATCGAGCAATGATTAAGGTGTCGTTATTATGAGGGATTGCACCAATACCGCTAACTGAAACCGTAATATCTGTTGGGGTGTTCACTCTATTAATGGTTACGTAGGCAACCTGGCCGGTTGTTAACTGAAAGCTGCCAGGTACAATGCGATTAGATGTTAGGTCTAATCCTGGTACCTGAATATAAGCATTCGCATCCCAGGATAATTCAGGATTGCCAGCATTATCGACAACCGTTAATGTACCCCCACCAGTCCAAGCGATTCCTGAATCACCGGTATTTGGTTTGCGCCAAATTAACACATCGGAATCATCATGGGTAAGTACTGTTGAGGTAGCTGGTCCAAGTTTTGGCCATTCTAGATTGTAATCAGTAGCCATATCAGTAGCAAGCTTGTGAGTTATCGATCCACCACCGGACTCTTTCATTTGCCATTTTGCGATACTGGCTACCCCAAGCCCTTTGGAAATCAACTCGATTACACTACCGGCATTCCCCTTGATAACCGCACCGCCTGCTGCTGAGTTTACCGACAATCCGAGACTAGTACTAACAACATCAATACCAAATCCCAGTGAAGCAATCCCTAGACCAGTGGCAGCAGCATCTGACATATCTAAATAAATACCGTGACCTGTACCGTCATGATCAATAAAAATCCCTCGAGTTGCAGCTGCATTTGGCATCGCTATTGCAATACCATCACCCAGGCCAGCGTATGAAAGATCCAAACCTGCCGCAGTAGCTGCCGCATTAGTTTGGTCAATATCTAATATTGTGACATCAGCTGAGTTGCTAAATGTACCAACTCGACTGTATAAATTAGTGCGATATCCGACACTTGAATTAGGAATGTCTGCACTACGACCCAAGGACTGAGAAATAATATCCAAGCCATCCCAAGCCCATGCTGATCCATTCCAACCAAAGCTAAATAAGGAATACTCCGTACCTCTTTGTATTAATACGGTTTCTCCAACCCCAGGCGCTGCACCATCCACAAAAGCTGGGTAAGCCGCAGACCAGGTAATATTATTTCCACCGTCGATACTATCCACTTTGTAGACCAAGTTAGCTCCAATGGTTAGTCCCAAAAACAGAACTTTGTCGTCTACAACTAAAGTTTGACCATCGATTAATGTAGAAGTATTCCCAGGAAGGGTAGCGGAAGATGTGTCTAATAAGTCAATTGGACTGGTCCCAATACCAGAACCAGAGCCAGCACTTTGCCAGACATTGTTGTGGTATACTTGCAGTCCAGTGCTAAGACTGTAATAAAAGTCACCATTTTGGGGGTCAACGGGAGGTGACGATAAATCAGAAAGGGAAACCCCTTTCTTTATTTTCATGAAAGATTTAGCCATAACCTGATTTCTCCATCCATCTAGTTACGGCCATAAGATTAAGGTATTAGCGTTGTCGTTCGTTCATTACCATTTGAATCGACTCTGCTAGGGAGATCTCTTCGATTGCAGATCGAATTACAGCTTCGATACAATGATCTGGAGTTGCCTGTCCTTCGAACTGACGAAAAGCCTGCTTACCTTCTTCTGGTAATTCACTTCCAGAATAAAGCTTAACGATTTCGTAGATATCTTCGATTTTAGGAGGATCGACTTGAAGTATCTTGCTAAAACGGCCAGGTCTGTCAACCAAGGTGTGGCCTATGTCGCGTAAGAAATTGGTGGTGCATATGACCAAAGTAGGCACTCGGAAAAGGTAAGAATCACCATCCAGAAAATTCAGTGAATGCGGATCTATAGATATTTGCATATCTTTATGAGCCTTTCCGCCAATGTCTTCAATAACTAGTATGATTTTTTTGACTTTTTCGTCGTATTCGTTTTGGAAGATGTGATGAAGTTTGCCGAAGTCTGCATTACCAGAGACTCGAATAAAGGAGGTTTCACCATCGTCATATTTCCTAGAAATATTTCGAATCAGTGCGGTCTTTCCAACTCCAGGTATAGAGTGAAGTAAGTAAGATCTTTTAGGTTTTTTGAATTTTTTGATTAATTCGACCTTGTCGAAGAATTGACCGATTTCTTTTTTAAGCCTGGTAGACATCTCGGTATCATAGTACAGCTCTTCAGGCCAGCGAATTGGTGTTAACTCTTCGTCACTAACAGACCACATACCAGGTCGGATTTGGAAATCCTCTTCGAACTCAATCCGCTTTTCTTCACGCTTGCGTTCTCTTTCTTTTAAGACTTCAGCAGTAACATCTTCTTCCACTACTTCAGTCTCACCTGATTCCACCTCTTCAAGCATTTGCTCTTCATCGGTATGTTCAAGATCAAAAAAAGTAAGCTTGCCGTTGTCAAAAATATGCTGACCACCCTTTGCAACAGAGAAAACCTGCCCAGCTTTAGGTTTGACGACTTTATTGATTTTGAGTTTATACATCAGAACCTCTACAGATTAATAAAAAACCAACCTGTAGAGTATAGGATTAATGATTCCATGAGTCAATTGAATATCGCATAGTTGCACTAACCCCAGTAGAGGTTGTGGTGTAGGTGATTTTTAGATTTCCGGTATCAATTTCAGCACCAAAATCTACCCCTAAAGCACCAGAACTAGTAGCGTTGTTTGATATAGCGGCTGTTGTGCCAATACCTACAGCATGAATATCCCCTGATTCAACATCAGTATTTCGCACAACAGAGTACGTCAATTTCGCTGCCTTGTCGGCACCAATTAGAGTGAGAAGTTCTGCATCAGTAGTGTTATCAGTAAGGGTGATTTCATAAAGGGCTTGGGTATCTCCCAAGTAAACCTTTCCATCTATTCGGTGGGCTATGACATAAATATCATCAGCGTCGCCTGTTAATTTAGGTAAGGCTGCGAAGGTTGAAGTGCTCACTGTTAAAGTGTCAGCTGCACCTTCGGTGCGGTTTATTACAACATACGCAACACTATTATCAGCCGCTAAGACAACCGATGAGGCACTAATTGTATTCCTGCTCTGAATCACACCAGGAATATTTAAAAATGCATCAGCATCCCAAGCAAGAGTGTTGGTTGCAGGGGTAAAGACGATAGTGCCACCACCAGAAACCTTAGTATTCCGGTACTCATTGGCAGATAACTGCTGAGAGATTAGCACTTTAGCTGCATCTAGATTAAAAAGTCTTTCAACTTCCACAATCACAGACTCAGCTGCGTTGGTATAAGCAGTGCTGTAGCGGAAAATCACTTTATAAAGTGGAACTAATTCTGCTTTATCGAAATTTGCTGTTTGTATGGAATCCCACTTAACACCCACAGCACCTTGAAGGGTTTGGTGCTCTGCTTGACCCATTAATGAGTAAGTAGACCCGTCTCGAGAAGAAACAACCCATTGAGTAAAGTAATACCCATCAGTTACACTGGTTTCTTGCCATGTACCACTCAACTCATTCCATTTTGGAGCAGTATTGTACGTTAAAGGTAGTGTTGTCGCAGCTGCAACCGTTATGGCATCAACTTCATTGGATATTACCGGTATTTCACTGGCTGCCACATCAACACTAGCTTGAGCATAAGTTCGATCCGGTAATCCCAGATCACCAGCCGCTATAGAAAATTGGTAATCTGTGGCAGAAGTTCCGTCAAAAGCGGTTCCAGCTAAGGTGATTTCCATACCTGTTGCTAAGATGCCGTCAGCTTTACGGATATATTCCCGATTTGCCCAATCGATAGTTACCAAGGTTCGAGCGTCGATAACTGAATGAGCTATTTGATCATTAGCATTCCACTGAACAATCGCCACAAGAGCTGAAGCACTAACATCGCCATATGGATCAAAAGTCGTACTAGCCGATAGTTCACCTAAACGATTGATCGTAATATAATTTGCTTGACTGATGTCAGGAATAATTAAATCAGCATCAGCTGAAAGCTCAACTCTCTGTCCTTGAATAAAGTATTGAGCAGTACCTGGTACGGTTAAAGTAACTGTTCGAGTAAGATCATCCCAGTTAATAGTTGAGTCTACCAGGTTTACAAAACCAGTAATCTCGCCATTAATATCAGCAGAATCAACTCTTTGCCAATCTAAACCGCTAGACATTAGGGGTAATTTGGTGTTGGTGATTTCGTCTTCGTAGGTCATAAATGCGCCAAGTTCGGGTACGCTAAGTGCCACCCGACGCTCTAATTGCAATTTAGCTGCTTCAACAATGATTGATCCAATCTCACCACCAACAGAAAGTCCACCACGTAATCGAACATCGCCACCATCACCCGTACCTGCTGACTTTCCAGCACCGGACAGTGTTAAATCTCCTGGTTGAATAGCATCTGCATCAGAATTATCTGCCAGATAAATGTTCCCATTACTGCCGATATTAATATAACTTTCAACTACCCATACACTACCATTGTGACGCAGGATGTTGTCAGCATCAGCTCCGCTTGGTAGATATGGTGACTCCCATATACCTAGCGAAGCACTATAAACCAAACTGGAATCAGTATAAGTACCGCTTAGGATACGGACCTGATCACCGCTTGCTGGGGTGCCATCAGCATTCACACCGAAAGCCATTTCAGTCCAAGTTATAGCGGTACCTGAAACCGAGGCTTTGAGGATTTTAGGGTTTGCTTGCGGCATTAAAGCCAGCATCCCATCAACTACAGTTTCACCATCTATAAAATCAGTTGTAGTATCAACCGGTAGTGTACCTAGCACTAAATCAACTACATCAATGGTAGCTGTTGGTATGTTAAGCGCATTAGTATCAAGCCAGTGCCAGTCGCTGCCGTTGTAGTACCGCCATCGACCAAACTCAGA
>Ga0224504_10000397_pt1 | contig 19444 bp, 18 predicted proteins | sample SF_Oct11_sed_USG_3_FD_170160 | JGI IMG/M metagenome (GOLD analysis project Ga0224504, IMG submission 170160) | Sediment microbial communities from San Francisco Bay, California, United States - SF_Oct11_sed_USGS_24 | ecosystem: Environmental > Aquatic > Marine > Sediment | place: USA... | reverse complement strand
CACTGGTGGTTTCCGAGGTTGTCGAAGACGAGGCCGCTCAGCTGATCCGCGAGAGCAGTGGGCAGCCGACGATCGGGGACTCGGCACAGCGCTACGCGATCCAGGTTGCGGAAGACGACTTCGAGTCATGGCGGCCCGTCGACGACCAGACGCTGTTGCTATTTGCCGCCGACGAGTCGCAGGGATTCCGGGTCACGTTCGACGTCCCGTGCAGGGGCCTTAAGGAAGCGACCGCGCTGACTTTCGTAAGCTCCGGTGTGGGCCGAAATGGGGAGCTGTTCGATTCGATCATGCTGGATGACGGAACGCATTGCGCATTCGCGCGCGTCGTACCTACCATTTTCGACTGAGTTTCCTCAGCCGGAGACGATCGCAGAATAGAACAGCCGCAGGGATACGAACACGAGGAACAATCCGAACAGGACACTGAGCTTCCTGGCGGAAAACGAGTGTGCGATCCGGGCTCCGAGAGGCGCGAGGAGCACGGTTGCTGGCGCGATCGCAGCCAATCCGGGCAAATTGACATAGCCGAGGCTGCCCGGCGGCAGTCGGGGATCGTCGAGCCCTGACAGGATGAACCCGACCGTGCCCGGCAGGCTGATCACGAGACCGAATAGCGCGGCGGTGCCCACCGCCCGGTGGATCGGCTCGTTGAAGAGTGTCAGCGTCATTACCGAGAACGTGCCGCCGCCGATGCCCATCATGCTGGAAAAGCAGCCGATGGCCGTCGGAATCAAGATCACCCAGGGCGCACGCGGCACGCTGTCCGTCAGCTCTCGGCTGGTCGGGAAAAACACCATCTTGAACGCGACCAGCAGGGCCAGCGTCGCAAACACGCCGGCCAGGACACGGCTGTGGACCTGCGCGGCTATCCAGGCTCCGAGCAGGGCGCCGATCAGCACGAATAAGGCCCAGCGCTTCACGACCCCCACGTCGACCGCCCCGCGCCGATGATGCGCCCGTGCGGAGGAAATCGAGGTCGGAATGATCGTGGCCAGCGAGGTGCCAACGGCGACGTGCATGCGGATTGCGGCATCGACACCCAGGAACCCCAGCGCTGCCTCGAGCACCGGCACGATGACGATGCCGCCGCCGATGCCGAACAACCCCGCGAGCACGCCCGCGACACAACCGGTCGCAAGCATGGCAAACGCGAGCAGGATCCAGTCTTCCATGGCGGCGGCCGGTCAGAGGCGCAGTCTGGCGGCGTGGTGCCGCAGGTGCTCTTCTATAAACGTGGAAATGAAGTAATAGCCGTGGTCGTAGCCGTCGTGGTAACGCATCTCGAGTTCGAGCCCGCTCTCGGCGCAGGCTCGCTCGAGCATTTCGGGGTGCAATTGCTCCGCGAGGAACGGGTCGTCGTTACCCTGGTCGACGAGGATTTTCCCCCAGTGACCGGCGTCGTTCACGCGGCGGGCGACCTCGCTGGCGTCGTATTCCTTCCAGGTCACGGTATCGCTGCCGAGGTAGTGGCCGAGTGCCTTGCGGCCCCAGGGCGAATTCAATGTCGTGCAGATCGGCGCGAACGCCGATAGCGATCGAAACATGCCCGGGTTGCGCAGCCCGACCGTGAACGCACCGTGACCGCCCATGGAGTGGCCCATCAGGCCGTGGCGATCGGCGTCGCCGGGGAAATTGTCGAACACTGCCGGCCGCAGTTCCTGCGTGACGTAGTCGTACATATTGTAGTGACGGGACCAGGGCTCCTCGGTCGCATTGACGTAGAAACCGGCACCGAGGCCGAAATCGTATTCGCCGTCGGGGTCGTCGGGCACGTCGTCGCCGCGCGGGCTCGTGTCGGGCGACACCAGCATGATGCCGAGCTCGGCCGCGACGCGCTGCGCACCGCTCTTCACCATGAAGTTCTCTTCCGTGCAGGTCAGGCCGGAGAGGAAGGTCACGACCGGTACCCTGCCGTCGGCTGCCTGCGGCGGCACGAACACGGAAAACCGCATGTCGCAGTGATTGGCGTCGGACGCGTGTTTATAAAAGCCGATGCGGCCGCCGAAGCAATTGGTCTCGCTAAGCGTCTCTATGGTCATGGAGACGCATTATTGTTTCAGAGCTTCTGGAATACCAGCGTCGCGTTGGTGCCGCCGAAGCCGAAGCTGTTCGACATGGCCGTCCGGATACCTGCATCAAAGATCGTCTCGGTGACAGGAGGCATATCGGCCAGCGCCGGATCGAGATCGAATACGTTGATCGACGGCGCGATGAAATCGTGCTCGAGCATCAGCAGGCAGTGAATGGCCTCCTGTGCGCTCGTCGCGCCGAGCGAGTGGCCGCACATGGATTTGGACGAACCGTACTTCGGCATCTTGTCGCCGAACAGCTTGCGAATGGCTTCCACCTCGACGATGTCGCCGACTGGCGTGCTGGTGCCATGCGTATTGACGTAGTCGACGTCGCCTTCGGTTGTGGCTTTGGCAAGCTCCATGCAACGGTAGGCACCCTCTCCCGACGGCGCCACCATGTCGTGACCATCCGAGGTTGCACCATAGCCGACGAGTTCGGCATAGATCTTCGCACCACGCGCTTTCGCATGTTCGAGTTCCTCGATCACGAGCATGCCGGAACCCGAAGCACTAACGAAGCCGTCGCGATTAACGTCGTAGGGTCGGGACGCCAGCGTGGGCTCGTCATTGTACTGAGTGGACAGGGCACCCATGGCATCAAACATGCTCGATAGATTCCAGTGCTCTTCCTCACCACCACCGGCAAACACGATGTCCTGCTTGTTGAGCTGAATCAGCTCAGCGGCATTGCCAATGCAATGCGCGCTCGTGGCACAAGCGGACGTAATCGAGTAATTCACACCTTTGATCTTGAACGGCGTTGCCAGGCAGGCAGACACGGTACTGCTCATCGAGCGCGGCACTATGTATGGGGTAATCTTGCGTACGCCCCGATTGCGGAGCGTGTCCGCGCTGGAAATAATGTTTTCACTGGAGGCGCCACCGGACGATGCAATCAATCCGGTACGCACGTTCGATACGTCGCTATCCTCAAGTCCGGCATCATTGATAGCCCACTGCATGGCGATATAAGCGTACGCCGCCGAATCGCTCATGAATCGACGGGCCTTGCGATCGATGTGTTCCTTCAAATCGATGTTGACGCTGCCAGACACGTGGCTACGCAGGCCCATCTCCTTGAAGTTCTCGTTATAGACGATGCCCGACCGACCGTTCTTCAGGGAATCGGTGATCTCATCCGCAGAATTACCAAGACACGACACCGCACCCATGCCGGTGACAACGACTCGCCTCATGAGCAGTCCTTTTCTTAGAAGTTATCGGTTGATTGGAACAGGCCGACTCGCAGATCGTCTGCCGTGTATATCTCGCGGCCATCCACCGAAAGGCTACCATCCGCGATCGCCATCGTCAGCTTTCGCGAAATGACCCTCTTGATGTCGAGCTGGTAGGTCACGGTTTTTGCCTTCTGCAGCACCTGGCCTGTGAATTTCACCTTGCCGACGCCGAGCGCGCGGCCGCGGCCCCCGTGACCTGCCCAGACCAGGTGGAAGCCGACGAGCTGCCACAGGGCATCCAGCCCGAGGCAGCCCGGCATGACCGGGTCGCCCTCGAAGTGGCAGTCGAAAAACCAGAGGTCCGGGCGAATGTCGAGCTCCGCTCTTAGTTCGCCCTTAGCGTAGGCGCCGCCGTCCGCCGAGATGTGTGTGATGCGGTCGAGCATGAGCATCGGCGGCAACGGCAGGCGGCCGTTCTCGGCTCCGAAAAGTTCTCCGTGACCACTTCTTAAGAGGTCTTCGTAGTCGTAGGAACTTTTCCGCTCCGGCGGTGGCGATGGAATGTCTGTCATAGGTCTGGCCATATGCCCTCCGGCGCTGTTCAACGTAATGGGCTCGCGCCGATTAGCCCTTAATTTTATTATTTCGAACGGCGCGAGGCTTTCGATTTCGCGCCATTTTTCGTCAGGTCTTGTCGTAGTCGAGCAGGATCGAATCGCTTACGGCGCGGGACTGGCAGGCCAGGACGTAGCCCGCCTTGACTTCCCAGGGCTCGAGCCCGTAATTGGTTGCCATCGTGACCTCGCCCTCGCGAACGTGGCAACGGCAGGTCGCGCAGACGCCGCCCTTGCAGGAATACGGCAGATCGATGCCGCTGCCGGCCGCCGCATCCACGATATTGTCGTCATCGCGGCGCATCTCGAAGGACTTCTTGTGGCCGTCCATGATGATGGTCACGGTCGCATGATCGGCCGCCTTGCGTGCCGCGGCGGGGCGCGCTTTCGCGGCGTCGCGCGGCACGCCGAAACGTTCGCTGTGCACGTGCGCGGCGTCCATGCCCAGCTCCACGAGTGCCTCCGTGACGGTCCCGATCATCGTGTCGGGTCCGCAGACGAATGCCGCGGCCGGTTCGAGTCCCTTGCAGAAGTGCCGGTAGAGCTCACGCACCTTGTCGGCATCGAGCCGGCCGGACGCGACCGGAAATTCCTGCTCCTCCTGGCTGAAGACGAAGTGCAGCTGCAGGCGTTCAGGATAACGGTTCTTGAGCGCATACAGGTCCTCGATGAACATCGTCGTCGCCTGCTTGCGATTGCCGTAGAAAAGAACGAAGCGGCTGTTCGGCTCAGTCTCGAGCACCGACTTGATCATCGAAAGGATCGGCGTGATACCGCTGCCAGCCGCGAAACCGACGTAGTCCTTCGAGTGGGACTTGTCGAGGTCGACGTGGAAGTGGCCGGCCGGGGGCATAGCATCGAGCGTGTCGCCCACCGACAGCTGGCCGGCCGCATACTCCGAAAAAGCGCCGCCGGGCTGGACACGGATGCCGATTTGCAGCGGGCGTTCATCCACCCCGGAGCAGATGCTGTAGGTCCTGCGAAGTTTCTTGCCGTCGACGGTGATCTCGAGCGGCAGGTGCTGCCCCGGCAGGAATTCGTAATCGCCCTCGAAGCCGGCAGGCACGGCGAGCGCGATGCGTACCGAGTCGCTGGTCTCGGGCTCGATGCGTTCAATAGTCAGTGGATGAAACTGTTTCATATCAATTCTGCATTTGGGGACAGTGACTTTAAGTGCCAGGCACGATCCCTAGCACTTAAAATCACTGACACCAACTAAATGTGACTGGCGCTTAAAGTCACTGTCCCCAAATAAGTTGTGACTGGCACTTAAAGTCACTGTCCCCAAATAAGTTGTGACTGGCACTTAAAGTCACTGTCCCCAAATAAGTTAGATGCACTTGAAGTATTCGAAAGGTTCGAGGCATTCGCTACAGCGGTACGAGGCCTTGCAGGCCGTCGAGCCGAATTCGCTGACCAGTTCCGTCGCCGTTGCGCCGCAGCGCGGACAGGCCACCTGGCGCTCGCCACTTAGCAGTGCACGCTTCCCGGCGCCTTGCTCCGGTGGCGCAATACCATAGTGTCGCAGCTTGTCGCGGCCCTCATTCGAGATCCAGTCGGTCGTCCACGGCGGCGACAGCACGCGCTTTATCTCGACCTCTTCGACACCGTGGTCGTGCAGGGTATCCAGCACACTTTTCTCGATCACCTCGGTAGCCGGGCAACCCGAGTAGGTCGGCGACAGCGAGATGGTGACCCGCTCCCCGACTTCCACCTCGCGGACGATACCGAGATCGGTGATCGACAACACCGGGATCTCCGGGTCGGCCACCTGGCCGAGCCAGCGCAGGATCTCGTCCCGGCTGAAGGCCGCCTCTACCAACTCGCACCCGGATGCGAGCGCTGCAGGTACTGCATCTCGGCGATCATGTAGCCGAGGTGCTCCGTATGGCGTCCCGCCTTGCCGCCCGACGCCATCCAGCCTTCCTCCGGCTTGTCCAGCGTGGCGTTTATGAGTATTGCGTCGATGTCGGCCAGCCACCGTTCCCGGAGTTCCTCCAGTTTCGGGCCGCCGTAGGCTTTCTCGACAATCGTGTCGATCTCGTCCACCTCGAACATCTCGCCCGTGAATCGCCACAGCACGTTCACCGATTCCTGAACGCGACGATGACTCTCGTCCGTGCCGTCGCCGAGCCGCACCAGCCATTGCGTGTTGTGGCGCAGGTGATAACGAATCTCCTTCTCGGCGCGCGCGGCAATTTCCGCGACGCGGGAGGCACCGCAGTGCGTGAGCGACTCGAGCTGAGCCAGGTAGAACGCCTCGAACAGGACCAGCCTGGTGATCGAGTCGCCGAAGTGACCGTTCGGCTGCTCCAGCAGCAACAGGTTGCGAAATTCATTCTCATCCCGCAGGAACGCGAAGTCGTCCTCACCGCGGCCCTGCCCTTCCAGCTCGCCTGCGTAGGCGTAGAACATCCGCGCCTGCCCGATATAGTCGAGCGCGAAGTTCGCGTTCGCAAGCTCTTCCTCGAGTTCCGGGTACGCGGCAACGAGCTCTATCATGCGTTGGCCCAGCACCAGCGCGTTGTCGCCCACGCGCGTCACGTACGCAAGCAGGGCGCTCTCCTTGTTCACAGATTTTCGACTCCGTCCGGCATGTCGTAGAACGTCGGATGCCGGTAGATCTTGTCTTCCGCGGGTTCAAAAAACGCGGCTGTCTCGGCCGGATCCGATGCGACGATCTGGCTGGACCTGACCACCCAGATGCTCACGCCCTCATTGCGGCGCGTGTAGGTGTCGCGCGCGGCGTCGAGCGCCATCTGGTCGTCTGCGGCGTGGATGCTGCCGGCATGGCGGTGGCTTAGCCCGGATTTGCTGCGTATGAAAACCTCGTACAGCGGCCATTCTTTCTCGGACATCGCGTATCTCCTAAGCGGCGTCTTTCGCGGCGTGTTTTTCGGCGTAGGCGTACGCAGCTTCGCGTACCCACGCGCCGTCGTCGTGGGCCTTGCGACGTTTCGCCATGCGTTGCCGGTTGCACGGCCCGTTGCCGGCCAGTACGTCTAGAAATTCCTGCCAGTCGATCTCGCCGTGCCTGTAGTGGCCGGTGCTCTCGTCGAATTCGAGTTCGTCGTCGGGCATATCGAGACCGAGAAATTCGGCCTGCGGCACCGTGACGTCAATGAACTTCTGGCGCAGCTCGTCGTTCGAGAACCGCTTGATCTTCCACGCCATCGACTGTGCAGAATGTTTCGACTCCTTGTCGCTCGGGCCGAACATCATCAGCGACGGCCACCACCAGCGATTCAGCGCATCCTGCGCCATCGCTTTCTGCTTGTCCGTGCCGTTGCAGAGCGCAACCAGGATGTCGAAGCCCTGGCGCTGGTGAAAACTCTCTTCCTTGCAGATGCGGATCATCGCCCGCGAGTAAGGTCCGTAGGAGCAGCGGCACAGCGGGATCTGATTCATGATCGCGGCGCCGTCGACCAGCCAGCCGATCGCACCGATGTCGGCCCAGGTCAGCGCCGGGTAATTGAAGATGCTCGAATACTTGGCCTTGCCGCTCAGAAGTTCTGCCACCATCTGGTCGCGCGAGACGCCGAGCGTTTCCGCCGCGCTGTATAAATAGAGTCCATGGCCGGCCTCGTCCTGGATCTTCGCGAGCAGGATCGCCTTGCGCTTGAGCGTGGGCGCCCGCGTCAGCCAGTTACCCTCGGGCTGCATGCCGATGATTTCGGAGTGCGCGTGCTGCGATATCTGCCGGATGAGGGTGCGGCGGTAGGCCTCGGGCATCCAGTCCTTCGCCTCGATTTTCTCCTCGGCGTCGACACGTGCCTGGAACGCCTCGGCCTGCTCGGGCGCCTCTGCACGCTGCCGGGCTCCTGCTGGTTTGTCTTTCTGATCAAGACCTTGTGTATACACGATTCATCCTCAATCAGGCTGTAGGAGCGCCTCTCGAGACGCGATTCCGGGTCAGGAACCAGCTGGGGTCCGGGGACCGCCCCAACGATGGCTGCTGGATTGGGCCGTTAATCTGTCACGGTTTCAAATATTTTTCAACGAAATATGTATCAGTTTCCCACGGGCTGCACGATCAGCATCTGCAGCGCGAAGCCAATAGCGCCTTCCGTATCATAGAGCTGCGCCTGCGAGAGACCAATTCCGGTCGGCTCCCAGAACGAGCGTGCCGCGGAGGCGAGCCACTCCGACTCGGGCAGGCGAAAGATGCCGATCGTCAGATCCGGATTGACGAACGTCGCCTCAGCGAAAGTGGAATTCCGCGAGACCCCGTTGCCACAGTCCGCGAGCGGACAAAGGGCCTGGAACGGGCTCGGCCGCTCGCCGTCCACGATGGGCAGTGTTCGCATCCAGATCGTTGTCGGGCCCGGGTCCGGCGTTTCTCCGGGAGGATAAGCTACCTCGATCCCCGAGCTGAAAAACGGCAATCCGTGCACCGCGCGTTCTACCGGGAAGGGACCGGCGGCCGCTTCCGCGAAGTCGGGCCCCGGCAGCGAGGACGTCGGCAGCGCGCCGTGATCAGCGGCTGCGATGAACAAGCCGGATGCGCGTGCACAGATCTTGCCGTCCGACGCCATCAGCTTCGCCTGAGCGATAGCGACGTTGCGGCCGTCCCTTTCCGGCGTCGCCTCTACTCGAAAACCCGCCATCGGCACCGGACGCTGGAACGTCACGGTAACCCGCGCCAGCTGCTTGCCCGGCAGTGCCTGCTCGAGCGCTCGTGCCAGGACGGCAGTAACCGGACCGGCGTGGCAGGCATCGGCTGACCACGGCCCGCGCGCGGCGTCGTGACCGACAACGAGTTCGCCGTCGAGGCGAAAGAACGCGCTGTCGGCTGATTCGCTCACAGCAGGCGCTCGCCACGGCTCGCCGAGCGGCCATGAAACAGGGCGACAACCTCTTCACGCTGGTTTCGTAACTCCACCGTGTACAGCCCACGTTTCGATCCGCGGTAGTCTTCGCGGGCAAGCGCGCGTAGCTCGTCACCGAGCAACGCCGGACGAATGAATTCGATATTCGCGGCCGCGGCAAAGGTCAGGTTGTCATACGCGTTGCACGCGAACGCGAATGCCGTATCAGCCAGCGTAAACAACAGTCCCCCGTGACACACGTCGAAGCCGTTGACCATGTCTCCCCGGACGGTCATGTAAGCGACGGCCTCGCCCGCTTCAGGGATGTCTATGCGAATCCCGAGCGCTCTCGACGCCGCATCTTTCGCGAGCATCGCTTCCGCGCAGCGTCTTGCTACTTCGGTCGTATTCATTTCAGGCAGTTTTCCTCTGCGCGGTACCCGCATCAACGAGTCCACCGAAACGCTGCATGTAGTCTCCTGCCGGTGGCGGCAACGGGCCGTCCGCCGTCTCCATAACCTCACTCAGGTAATCGTCCGCCGCCTTGTGAAGGCCCCGGTAGAGGTTTCTGCTCAGCTGGTAAGCCGCGGTGCCGCGCCAGCCTGCAGGCAACAGGTCGTGAGGCAGCTGCGGGTCACGCAGCAGCACCTTGCGATACTCCTGTATCAGGAGCGTGCGAGTGACAAAAGCGATCCTGGGCTCGACTTTGTGCGACTTCTTGAGTGCCGCGTAAAGCGGCCGGAACATCGTTACGAAATTCTCGTAACGCGTATCGATATCGTCGAGATTCCAGGCCGACCGGACCAAAGTCCGCATCGCCGCATCGCTCCTCATCGTGCGCCCCGACATGATGACGACGTCGCCCGCGGCGCCGACGCGTTTCAGGGTCACATCGAGATCAGATTCGTCGGGCGAAGGATGCGCGAGCACGTTCGCCGAGAGCGGACCGAAGCCCAGCCAGCCGCACTCACGGCGCAGCGACTCCTTCATCGGTGCTTCCAGGTTCGATAACAGCAACAGGCACCATTCGCCGTCCCAGTCCGTGACCGGTTCACCATAGATGCGATGCGTCGCAGCACGAAATTTCCCTCTCCCTTCGTCGGTCAGGCTGTAAAACGACCGCCGGCCAACCTGCGCCGACTGCAGCCAGCCGTCTTTCACGAGCCGGTATACCGAGGTACGCACGAGCCGCTCGCTGATACCGAACTCGGCCATGGCCCTGATCAGGCTACCGAGCCACACGGTGCCGCCGCGTGGCGCGATCGAGTCGCCGAAAACGGTCGTGATGAGCGAACCCGCGCGCAGCGTCGGACGGGAGCGAAACTCCTTGACGATCTGGTTGCAGGCTGCGTCCATGGTTATCTCGCGGTGCGCTTGCTTTCGGATCGGCCGACCGTACAATCTGATACGGAATAATTCAATTCCCTTCTTGTTTTGTATCCCACCCGTCCGGCCCGCGCGGCGGTCCCAGGAGTCGTAATGATGAAGCTCGGTAATCTCGCGCAAGACCGCTGGATCGAAGGAGACGGCACTGGCAAAGCGTTGAGCAGTGCCGTAACGGGTGAGCCGATCGTGAACATCACCAGCGACGGCCTGGACTTTCGTGCCATGCTCGAGCACGCGCGCAACGTCGGTGGCACGAATCTACGGAAAATGACGTTCCACGAGCGCGGCGACATGCTGAAGTCGCTCGCGCAGTACCTGATGGAGCAGAAGAAGGCATTCTATGCGCTGTCGACGGAGACCGGCGCGACACGCGCAGACAGCTGGATCGACATCGACGGCGGGATCTCGACGCTGTTCGTCTTCTCCAGCAAGGCGCGGCGGGAGATGCCGAACGATCACGTCTACCTGGACGGCCCGCCGGAGCAACTCTCGCGCAACGGCACCTTCATCGGGCAACACATCTATACGCCGAAGCTCGGTGCCGCCGTGCACATCAACGCGTTCAACTTCCCCGTGTGGGGCATGCTCGAGAAGCTGGCACCGACCCTTGCAGCGGGCGTTCCCGCCATCGTCAAGCCCGCGTCGAGCACGGCCTACCTGACCGAGCTCGCGGTCAGGAGCATCATCGAATCCGGGATACTGCCCCCGGGAAGCCTGCAGCTGATCTGTGGTGGCGTCGGCGACCTCTTCGATCATCTGAACTGCCAGGACACGATAGCTTTCACGGGTTCGAAGACCACGGCCGAGAAACTGCAGCAGCATCCGCGGGTCGTCAGCGAGTCCGTGGCGTTTACTGCCGAGACCGATTCGCTCAACGCATCGATACTCGGCCCGGACGCGGTGCCGGGCACGCCCGAGTTCGACCTATATATAAAAGAAGTCGTCCGGGAGATGACCAGCAAGGCCGGGCAGAAGTGCACGGCGATACGCCGAATCATCGCCCCCGCCTCGATCGCGTCCGAACTGGTCGACGCGCTATCGACGGCTCTCGGGCAGGTACGCGTCGGCAACCCGGCGAATAAAGAGGTCGGCATGGGTGCGCTCGCGAGTCTCGGGCAACGCGAGGAAGTGCGGGCGCGCGTCGGCGATCTCGCCGCGGAAGCCGACATCGTCTTCGGCGGCAGCGACGACTTCGAGGTCGTGGACGCAGACGCGCGGAAAGGCGCGTTCTTCATGCCGACGCTGCTGCATTGCCAGAAGCCCATGGGCTCGACGGCCGTGCACTCGGTGGAAGCGTTCGGACCCGTGAGCACGGTGCTGCCTTACGGCACGCTGGACGAAGCGATCGAGCTCGCGCGCATGGGTGAAGGCAGCCTGGCCGGCTCGATCATCACCAACGACAACGGCGTCGCGAGAGAACTGGTGCTGGGGACCGCCGCGTATCACGGCCGCATGCTCGTGGTTAACCGGCACTGCGCGGACGAGTCGACCGGTCACGGCTCACCGTTACCGCACCTCGTCCATGGCGGGCCGGGGCGCGCCGGGGGCGGCGAGGAGATGGGCGGCATCCGCGGCATCAAGCACTACATGCAGCGCACGGCTATCCAGGGCTCGCCGGAGACCCTGTCGGTCATCGGGCATCGCTGGACGCGCGGCGCCGACGAAAAAGACCCGGGCGCACACCCGTTTCGCAAGACATTCGAGCAGCTCGAACTCGGCGACACGTTCCGGAGCGAGCTACGCGAAGTATCGCTGGACGACATAAACCACTTCGCGGAGTTCACGGGCGACACGTTCTATGCACACATGGACGAAGAAGCTGCGGCCAGCAATCCGTTTTTCGAAGGGCGGGTGGCTCACGGCTACCTGATTGTCTCATTTGCGGCCGGCCTGTTCGTCGACCCGGACTTCGGCCCGGTGCTCGCAAACTATGGAATCGATGACCTGCGTTTCATTACTCCGCTCAATCATGGCGACTCGATGCGGGTCCGCCTGACCTGCAAGCAAAAAACCCTGCGTGGCGACACGGGCTATGGGGAAGTGCGCTGGGATACGGAAATTACCAACCAGGACGACGAGATCGTCGCCCAGTACGATGTCCTGACGATGGTAGCAACCGACGCGCACTGGGCGTCGGTGCAATAGCGCAGGCCGTTACACATCGGCAAGATGGCGGCTTTCTTTCGCCTCCACGCGCTGCAGTAGCGCCGTATATCGCGGGTCGCTGCGCAGCGAAACGAGGTCTTCGTCGTTGCGCATCCAGTCTAAGCTCACGTTGCCGTGTTCGACTGCCCGTTCGAGGTATTTGAACGATTCGTCGGCCTCGCCCAGAGTCGCGAAATTGCAGGCGACGTTGTAGAGCACGATGGGGTCGTCCGGATCGAGTTCCAGGGCGCGGCGCAGCCAGTTCTTCGCACGCTCGGTCTGTCCCAGCGCGATCAACGAACCGGCACCCAGGTGCAGGCCACGAGCATCGTCAGGATGCCATTCGAGATGCTTCTCCAGTACCTCGACCGCTTCCCTGGCCTCCTCGATAGCAAGCGCTTCATGCCCAATCCCTCGCAGGATCTGGACCCGCAGGCAGCGCGACTGGTAGTCGCCGGGATTGGAGTCGGCGGCTTTCCTGAATAGTCGCGCCGCCATGTCGAGATCGCCCTGGTGAAACCGCGTACGCGCATAGTAGTAGTAAGCTTCGAACAGCCTCGGATTGAGTTTCAGCGCTTCCCTGAACGATGCCTCGGCATTTTTGAATTCGCGGCCGACGAGACAGGCGAGTCCGCGCGAGGCGTGTGCCTCTGCGAGTTCGGGTCCGAGTTCCAGTGCCCGTTTGCTGGCCCGGTCCGCCTGCTGTGCATGCACCGGATTCGGGTCGACGTACATCATCAGGAAAGAATGGCAGTCCGCATAACCTGCCCATGCGAGTGCGAAATCCGGATCGATGTCGAGAGCCTGCCAGAACATCTGCCGCGCGTGCTCGATGTCGAGTTTGCGGAACCGGTTGAAGAACTGCCTCCCTCGCAGGTAGTAGTCATAAGCGTTTACATCCGTACACGGCACGGCGCGGATGGCTTCTCTCTCCTGCTCGCCGATGGTTTCAACGAGCGCGTCGGCGATGCCTGCCGCAATTTCGTCCTGGATGGCGAAGACGTCTTCCAGGTCCTCGTCGAACTCCTTCGACCAGATGTGATAGCCGTCGGCCACCTTGACGAGCTGCGCCGTCACGCGCAGCCTGCGACCTGATTTGCGCACGCTGCCCTCGAGGATGGTTGTCACACCCAGCTTGCGACCGATGGCCCTCACATCACCGCCCTGCGAACTGAACTGGAACGACGACGAACGCGCGGCGACGTGCAGATCGCGGATGCGCGTGAGCGCGTTGAGAATCTCCTCGGCCACGCCTTCGCAAAAGTACTGCTGGTCTTTGGCCGGACTCAGGTCGAGAAACGGCAACACGGCGATCGACGGCGTGTCGTCCGCCGCGTGACCAGGGCTCGGGGTCCGGTCGCGGCGGAGCCCCCGGGGCGTAATGTCGTACATCCACGCGAGCGCCAGGGCCACGGGAAACCCGACGATGACTATTACTATGAGGGTGGGCATCACCCATCCCGGCAAGCCGAGCGGATCAAAAGTGACTTCGCCGATCTGCAGGAGTATCCAGCCGACGATCGCGTATGCGACGATCACCGGGTAGACTTCGCGACGCTTCAGCTCGGCCGACAGCCAGCGCCACGATAATTTGGACACGTTCATTGTCACCGGCGACACTCTTCCTCGACCGTTGCTGTAAAATTGGCGGCAAGATCGGGAATGTCAAGCCCGGTCAGGCTGTTCCGTACTTGGTCTCAACCTCGATTCCAACTTCCTTGAGGAACCCGGTCGGCAGTATGCCGCCGGCGCACACGATGACGCCCTGGTTCGGCAGGATCACCGGTTTGCCATCGACGTCGATCGCGACGGAATCCTTGCGGATCTCGCGCACGTTGGATTTCATCAGCACGTTCATCCGCCCTGCGGTCGCCAGCTGCGCCACCTTGTCCCGGTTCTTGGGTTTGGCGCGGGTGAACGCGGGTGAGCGATAGGAAATCGTTACCGTTGTGCCCGGCTGTTCCGCGATGCTGTGAGCGGCCTCGAGCGCAGAGTCGCCGCCGCCAACGACAAGCACGTGCTGGCCGCGGTATTGCTCGGGGTCGATCAGCCGGTAAACGACCTTTGACGATTTCTCGCCGGGCACCCCGAGTTGCCGCGGCGTACCGCGGCGGCCGATAGTGAGCAGCACCGCGCGCGTGACGTATGCATTCTTCGTCGTCTTGACTTCGAACGACTGGCCATCGGGCCTGCGGGCAATGCCCGTTACACGCTCTTTATAGTTGATATTGAGCCCCGTCTGGCGCTCGACACCCTGCCAGTACTCCAGCAGCTTCTCCTTGCTGGTCTCGGTGAACTGCATTTTTCCGACGATCGGCAGCATCGCCGGCCGCGTCATGACCAGTTTGCCTCGCGGGAAATGCGCCACGGTGCCGCCCAGCGAATCCTGCTCCACGGTGACGGACCTGAGCTTCGCATCCATGGCCCCGAGCGATGCCGCAATCCCGGCGGGACCCGCACCGACGATGACCAGGTCGAGCTGCTTCGGATTGCCGAGACCCTTGAGCTTGTTGATCGAATCGAGTGCTTGCCGTCCCTGTTCGACGGCATTACGAATCAGTCCCATCCCGCCGAGCTCGCCCGCGATGAAGATCCCGGGAATATTGGTCTCGAAGTCCGGTTTGACCACGGGAATATCCACACCACGCTTTTCGGTGCCGAACACCAGTTCGATCGCATCGACCGGACAGGCTGACTTGCAGGCGCCGTGACCGATACAGTTCGACGGCCCCACGAGCCGCGCCTTGCCGCGAATGATTCCCAGGACGGGGTGCGCATACTGCTCCGGACAGGCGGCAACGCACGATCTGCATCCGATGCACTTCGTGGGATCGATCGCGGGGTGCAGCGATGGGGGTTCGGTCATGCTTGCGGCAATTGCCTCCTCTGCTGCACGTATGCTGGCCGACTCCTTGCGGCGTCGTGAATTCACGTACCAGACGAATATGCCGATGACCGGTAACAGGTAGAGAGCTAGCAGAAGTGGACTCATGAATAATTATCTTGTCGTGCCCCGCCGCATCGTAGCAACGATGTCACGCATCGCGGTTGGATTCTCTTCACAGTTTTCGATTTGTTGTTCACGCGTTCGACAGGAGGCAACATTCGCGCCACGGCCCGCAAGGCAGGGCATGCGATTTAACTAAACACCCGTTGTCGCGAATGACTGTCAACTACATTTACGCGTGCAGCTCGAGAATGCCTTGTTTTTGCATGGGAAAACACAAGCGCTCTCATCGATCGCTGCGATGGGTAGACGAATTCCAAAAAGTGCGAGACAGTTCCGCTCGAGTGTGTCAATCGAATATACGATGACGCACGAAAATGAGTTCGGGGAAAATTGCATTACATCCTTCGCTTGGGCAAAGGCGTCGTGTTGTAAGAGTGCTGTTGGCAATCGGCGACAGCCTGCATTTGTACCTGCGGTTGGCAGCTGTACGTCCCATGTTATTCACGGGTGGCGGAACCTTTTCCGCGGCCCGCGCGTGAATACATCTGTGGAGCGTGCGCGCCGGGGCCCGCCGTCGTTTCGCAACGACTGGCACAAAAGTGAGTTCGTATGAATGCAATTTTCTTCGCGAGCATGTTCCTTATGCTGCTCCTGGCAATGGCTTTCGCAATGGCTCCACTGATACGCAGCGCAAGAAGCGCATCGAACGGGTTCGCGAATGTGCCATTGCTCGCTGCACTGGCTGCACTGCTGCTCGCTATCGGACTGTATGCAGCGATCGGCAGGCCGGACGCTGCAAACAGTGAGAGGACGCATCAATCAGCTAGCGCGGCAGTACAGGGCTCGCCGGTCAGTGACAAGAAAAGAGCAGCGTCGGTAAACGAGCTTCTCACCGGTCTCGAACAGCGTCTCGAAGAAAATCCGGATGATGCGAAAGGCTGGTTGCTGCTCGCGAAGTCCTACGATCACCTTGGCCAGCACGTGGACGCCGCCGCCGCATACGACAAGGCCCAGGCACTCGGCCTCTCGGATAGCGCCCTGGAGGCACGCCTGAAGTAGTCGACCAGGGATTGGGTTACAGATTTAGGGAGGAATCAGGAGAATGACGGAAACCGTCATAAAGCGACCGGTGGTTACTCCGCCAAGAACGGCGGAGCAACAGGACGATGCAAGGAGCACGCTGAGAGGCGAGCTTCGCGCTTACGCACTGATCAGCGTATTCCTCGTTGCCGGCTGGCTCGTCAAGGATCTGAATCTAACCACACCGGAACAGGGCACGGGGTACTGGCTCGGCATCATCGGCGGCTCGCTGATGCTGTCGCTATTGCTCTATCCATTGCGTAAGAAAATCCGTTTCCTGCACAGGCTCGGCTCGACTCGGCGCTGGTTCCGGATGCACATGATCCTCGGGCTGCTCGGCCCGTTGCTCGTGCTTTACCACTGCAATTTTCAGCTGGGATCCTTCAACAGCCGCGTTGCGCTCTATTGCATGCTGCTCGTGGCTGTCAGCGGCATAGTCGGGCGACATTTCTATGCGGCGATTCATCGCGGGCTATACGGTCGCAAGCTCACTCTCGGTGATCTTCAGAAAGAACTCTCGGGCTCGGCCGAGAAAAGTCAGGGCCTCGCGACGCTGATGCCAAAGCTCGTGGCGAGACTCGATCACCTGTGCGAGGAACTGCAGGGCGACAAGGTGACGAACTCGCTGGGCATTCGCCGCAGCCTCAGATGGCTGGCCATGCATCATTTCGTCCGCCTGTCCCTGCACTGGACATCGCGCCGCGAACTCCGCCTCGCCGCCGTCAGGTTCGAGGTTGTGGCACGCGATCAAAAGCGCCTGAAAAGGACGACATCGCGCTTCATTCGTGACTATACAAACCTGATGACGCGCGTCGCCAAATTCACCGTTTACGAACGGCTTTTCGCCATCTGGCACGTGCTGCATCTGCCCATCTTCTTCGTGATGGTCCTGTCGGCACTGGTACATGTTTTGGCGGTGCACATGTACTAGCTGCGATGACGGTAATCGTATGAGACCTCGATTTTTACTGACCGGGATAATTATGACTTTTGCGTGCGTGATATCCGAACGAACCGATGCCCAGATCGAGACGCTGGTCATGCCCGGCGAAGTCATCGAAGGTCACGCCGAATACGAAGAAGATTGCAATGCCTGCCACGCGAAATTCAAGCGCGCAGAGCAGCGCACACTGTGTCTCGATTGTCACGAAGACGTTGCAGCCGACGTAAACGCCGGGTCAGGATTTCATGGTTTGTCGGACGAGGCGCGCGATACCAGCTGCGCGATCTGCCATACCGATCATGAAGGGCGGGATGCCGATATCGTGCAGCTCGACGAACAATCCTTCGATCATGACCTCACAGACTTCCCGCTGCTCGGTAAGCACGGCGAAACGGAGTGCGGTGAATGTCACGAGACGGGCAGCAAGCATCGGGAAGCCGCGTCAGAGTGCTTTGCCTGCCACGAAGCGGACAATGTTCATGGCGACACGATGGGTACGGAGTGCGCCGACTGCCATACGGCGGTCGCCTGGACCGACGTCGAGTTCGATCACGACACGACCGGCTTCTCGCTGGTCGGCAAGCACGCAGAAGCCGAGTGCTCGGGTTGCCACGAGGATCAGACATTCCAGGCACCGCCGACCACCTGTTTCAACTGCCACGCCGAGGACGACGCCCATGACGGGCGCAGCGGACAGGATTGCGGCAACTGCCACGCGCCGACCGGCTGGGAAGATACGAAGTTCGATCACGCGCGCGACACGCGTTTCGCCCGGGATGGACGGCATGCGGAGCTGGCCTGCGGCGACTGCCACAGCGAGGATCCTTTCGACGACGAGATGGACATCGCCTGCGTCTCCTGCCACCTCGAGAACGACAATCACGACGGGCACTTCGGCAGCGCCTGCGAAACCTGCCATGCCAGCGATGCGTGGACGTCAGTTCACTTCAACCATGACGTGGATACCGACCATACGTTGAATGGCGCGCACGAACTGGTCGAGTGCGAGGCCTGCCACATCGAACCGATCTTCGAGGTCAAGCCGCAGACAGGCTGCCTCGCCTGCCACGAGGAAGACGACGCTCACGACGGCACGCAGGGAACCAGCTGCCTCGACTGCCACAACGAGAACTCCTGGACGGACCAGGTCTTCTTCGACCATGGGCTGACACGGTTTCCGTTACTCGGCGCCCACGCGGACGAGCAGTGCGATACGTGTCACGACTCACACGTATTCAGCGACGCACCCACGGAGTGCGTCGAATGTCATCGCGACAGCGATCCGCACGCGGATCGCTTCCCGAAGAACTGCGCCCTGTGCCACAACCCCGTGGACTGGCTGCAATGGCAATTCGACCATGACCGGCAGACAGATTTCGCACTGCAGGGCGCGCACCTCGAAGTTCAATGCGACACCTGTCACCGGCGGCCGCTCGCCGCGCAGTCAAGGCTGGGAAGCCGATGTGCCGACTGTCATCAGTCGGACGACGTTCATGACGGCGAATTCGGCTTCGACTGCGGCCGCTGCCACTCGGCAGAGTCGTTCCAGGATGTGAGGTCGATTCAATGAAGAGACTCATTCATTCGCGAACCGACGCCAGACGCAGGGGCCCTGCGCCGGTCTCGTGGATGCTACTGGCGACTTTCATCGTACTCGCTGCAATTTCGTCAACGTCGAACGCGCAGGAACCGTTCGATCATTTCACGACGGGATTCATCCTCGAAGGAGCGCACGCGAATGTTTCCTGCGAGCGTTGCCATACCGGCGGTACCTTCCAGGGAACGAATCCGACCTGTGTCAGCTGTCACTCCTCGATCGGTGCGGTGCAGGCCTCAGCGAGGCCGGTCGACCACATCGCGTCATCCGAGATCTGTGCCGACTGCCATACGACGTCCGCATGGAGCCCGATCGCCTACATGGATCACTCGTCCGTGAGCGGCAGCTGCGGCAGCTGCCACGACGGCGTTACGGCAACCGGTAAGCCACCGGGGCATCCCCAGTCCAGCGAACAATGCGACGACTGCCACACCGGTACGGCCTGGATCCCGGTCGTATTCGACCACACCGGCGTCACCAGCGGCTGTTCCGGCTGCCACAACGGCTTCGACGCAACGGGCAAACACGCGGACCACATCCAGACGACCAGCTTCTGCGAAGACTGCCACACCACGACAGGCTGGCTGCCGACGGTCGCGGTCGACCACACGCAGGTCGTCGGCCCGTGCAGCGGCTGCCACAACGGCGTAGCGGCGACCGGTAAACAC
>Ga0224504_10000395_pt1 | contig 19499 bp, 16 predicted proteins | sample SF_Oct11_sed_USG_3_FD_170160 | JGI IMG/M metagenome (GOLD analysis project Ga0224504, IMG submission 170160) | Sediment microbial communities from San Francisco Bay, California, United States - SF_Oct11_sed_USGS_24 | ecosystem: Environmental > Aquatic > Marine > Sediment | place: USA... | reverse complement strand
ACGGGAGATTTAAAGTACTCTCAAAAATTGAAATTGTCAAAGCAAAAAAAGTGCTACTTAGCTTGCTTATCTAATCGTAAATATCAGTAAAAAATCACAAGTCCATGAATAAAAAAATAACACCGAAAAATGGCCCCATTCAATTTTGCGATGAAGCGAATGATTTTGGTTAAAATTTACCCAGGTTGATTTCCGGATAAAAAACCCCGGAAACAAGTTCCGGGCTTGATCTCAATTTTGTCGTTAAGTTGGGCTCTATAAAAGTTCAACCAACAAATACAAAACAGCCGTGAGCGCGAACCCATTAGCGATAACGCCTTTCACGGAGGTGATTGGTCCGGTCTTGCCGAATACACCATTAAGTTCGAGTAAGGCAATTAGACCGAATACAACGCCGAGTGACGCAGCACTTGCGTTATATATCGGGGTTTGGATCGGTCCTCCGAGGTGAGAGGATGAGGCCATAAAGAAGAGCATCGGAGCTGAAAAAAGTGTATTCGTACGTGACGCCAGACCGGCTTTAGCCAGTGCAGAAGCAGCGCCAGGTAAGGCCTCGCCACCACCGGCAACCTGTTTCGCGGACGCGATGACAATTTTCTGCTTTGGCCAGATAATTAACCATACGTTAAGAAACATGATCGTACCCATAGTTACGCCGATCATGATGCCCATACCCATTAACCGGTTGACATGAATCAGGAAAATACCGGTCAGAAAAGTGAATACGGCACCCCAACGGAACCACCAGAGTGCATTGGGCACCAGTTTTTGAATAACATCTGATTTGGCACCGCCGTCGGCCTCCTTGAAGTATTCACCTTGAATAAAGTTGAAGTAATAAAGAAGTCCAATCCACACCATGCCAGCAAGAAGGTGTGCCCAGCGAAGTAGAAAGCCCAATGAGTTTTGACCAAGCAAAGCAAGTTCCACGATTGTATTCTCCCTCTCTCAGGTTATGGTTATGTGATGATTAGCACCACTACAATACAGCAGTTTTGATGTTTCAGAGAACTGTCGTCCGCGATTGCGCCGGTTTATGATCAGGGGCAGGGATGTTTTGTGTTCCAAGTTGCGTCAGGAGTCTATAAAATCAGGTTTGAGGATAGCTCAGTAGCAGAGCCTGGCAGTCATTTATCGAACGTCGTTGTCATTTAACACCACGAGTGAGACAGGGACCAACAGGTAACCATGTACCCTGAAACAGAACAAACTGACCGTAGCGAAACAGGTGACCCTCCTCGGCCGCCTGCTATTTCAGATGCCTATCCTTTTCCAATTGATGCCATTGTTTTGGCCGGTACCCATCAAAATCCCAAACGCCTGATAGCCGGTCGCAATAAGGCGTTCCTGGAAGTTGGAGGCAAACTGCTCATCAGCTATGTAGTTGACGCGCTGTTGGCCGCTGAGAGGGTAGGGCAGATCTTCGTGGTAGGACCTGCCGAGGAATTACTGGAATCACTGGGGGAGTACTCTTCCAGGATTCGGGTCATAGCCCAGCGGGGGAAAATGTTGACCAACTGCTGGGCTGGTATTGAGGCGTCCGAGGATTGCCACAGATATGACACTGCTATGCCGGTGCATGAAAGACCGTTACTGGTCATTTCCAGTGACCTGCCATTGGTGACGGGTCGGTCTATTGATGACTATATCAGACGTTGTGCGCGCTTGGATAATGCAGCTGAAGAGCCATACGCCATACTTGCCGGCGTCGTTGATGAACCCGGTGTTACACCATTCCATCCCCAGGCAGACAAACCGGGTATTGAACGGCCCTTTGTTCAACTTGAATTCGGTCGCTTGCGTCTGGCCAATATTTATGTCGGCCGGCCAAGGAAACTGTCCCACCAGGAATTTCTCCAGACCGGTTTCTCTCATCGAAAAGCCAAAGACTGGCGTAATGTGATTGCCCTGACTTTTAATTTTTTAAAGAGTCAGGGTGGCTGGCAGGCAGCGTGGCTGTCGATGCGTATTCAGCTGACCCTGATGCTTTCGAAGGGAAAGGGTTACTGGTACAGGCGGCTCAAAAAAGGCAATACCCGTCAGCGGGTTGAAAAGAGTGTCAGCGAAGTGCTTGGTGGCCCCGTCAAGGTTGTTATTTCACCATTTGGCGGTTTGAGCCTGGATGTGGATGATGAGGAAGACTTCAGAATCCTGAATGAATCCTATGAAGACTGGGCTGCCATTACAGCAAATGTAGACACGGAAACAGATTAACTGTCGCGGTAATCTCCAAAGCCCTTCACGCTCACTTCAATAGAATCAGTGACAATGCGGGCCAGAATGCGATAAGCCCGACAGAAATCATCAGGAATATGAAAAACGGCAGGGTGGATAGATAAATATTCACAATTGGCCGGTCAAACCGGTATCCCGCAATAAACAGGTTGAGACCAACCGGTGGAGTGATATACCCCAACTGCATCGTTGCAAGGAAAACAATACCCAGGTGTACCGGGTGCACGCCAAACTGGGTGGCAATCGGCAGGATCAGGGGCACAACTAATACGATGGCCGAGAAAATATCGAGAATTGCCCCGAGCATCAGCAGAAACAGCAACAACATCACCATGAATGCGATCTCACCGGTGACAAATCCGCTGATCCATTCCAGTAACTGCTGTGGAACACCGGCGTCAATCATGAAATTGGTGGAGGCCCGTGATACACCCAGAATCATCATGATTCCGCCGACCAGGATCATGGATTCCCTGACGATCGATGGAAGCTTACGTAAGGAAACTTCTTTGAGTATGACCACATCAACAATCAAAACGTACAAGGCGGTGACTGCAGCAGCTTCAGATATCGCAAAATACCCGCTGTAAATTCCACCGAGCACTACGACCGGAAGTGGTATTTCCCACATTGACTCACGCAATGCCGAGCGTACCTCATACCAGGAAAAATCTCCCAAAGGTGTTCGAATAGCGCGATTTTTCCAGATACTGAATCCGGATAATACGAGTAGCATCAGAAAGCCGGGTAGCAAACCGGCTAGAAAAAGGCTTTCGATTGGTACTTCTGCGACAACACCATACAAGATCAATGGCAGGGATGGTGCGAATAGCAAGCCCAGGCTACCGGCAGATGTCACCAGTCCAAGGTTGAATTTTTCAGGATAGCCTGCCTGTTGCATGGCCGGGAACAATATTGCACCCAATGCAATGATGGTGACACCCGAAGCGCCTGTAAAAGCAGTGAAAAACGCACATGCAACCAGCGAGACCACAGCGAGGCCCGCCGGCATCCAGCCGAGCAGTGCACTGGTCAGTCGGACCAGTCGTTTTGGGGCATCGCTTTCACTGAGTAAGTAACCGGCGAATGTAAACAGTGGTATGGCGAGCAGTATTGGCATCTCCGCAATGCCATAAAACTCAATAGCAATGGCCTGGAGATCAATGTCGGCCTGGTAAAAGTTCCAGAAGGCACCCGCCGCGATGATTGCGAACAACGGCGCGCCAAGCAAAACCAATATAACCATCAATGGTCCGATAATCATCATGGCGCGATATCGCCTATTGACAGTTGCTTAACCGAATTCAACGGTCGTGTTACCGCAAGAATGAGATGGCGAAAAGCCATCAGGGCAAATCCGACAGGCAATATGATCTGCATCGTCCAGGCGGGGACAGTTCGCATCAGCATGTCTCCGTACTCGTAAGAACCCATGACAAAGCGGGCGCTGTGCCAGGCGAATAATGCGCAGATGGATGCGGTAAACAGGTCAATGATGACCTTGGTGACAAGCTGTGCCTTTTCCGGGAGGAACCGATCCACCACCGCTATGCTGATGTGCTTGTCCATCCGACTCGCCGCCAGACCACCGGCGATGGTTAACCAAAGCACCATCAGGCGCAACATCTCATCACCCCAGAAGAGGCTGCTATCAAAGGCATTTCTCAAAAAAATCTGTGTTCCGGCGAGCAATATCATACTGACCAGTATGATCAAGAGTAAGGCGTCCTCCGCATGTGTACCGGCTCTTTCGAGCCCGTTAAAAAATGAAGCTACACGCTTCACTGGCTGCAGTCTTTCGCCGTATCGTCTGAACGGAAAGCAGTGATATAGCACTCTATTTCGTCGAGTAGCCGAACATCAATTGCACCTTCGCCGGCCAGCTTTCGGTTGGATTCCCGGATTACCTTACTCCACTCAGGAATTTGACCCCGGTCAGGGGTGACGGGCTTCATGCCGTTGTCTATTAACGCTTTATAAGCTTTTTGATTGTCTTCCTTACCTTCGGTGTCAAAACCCTCATAAATTCGCTCCATGACTTCGCGTACGATGACCTGGTCCGCAGGCTGAATACGGTCAAAATATTTTTTATCAATAGCAATCATGGCAAAAATGTAAGACAGGGGAAGCTCCGTGATATAGCTGACTTTCGTGTTCCACTGCAGAATAATTGTGGCAGCTGGCGGGCTCATGATGGTGTCAATCAGTTCAGTCTGTAAACCGGTCATGACATCGGTAAGCGGCATAATGACCGGAGATATTCCGAGTGCCTTACTTGCCTCATATGAGATTCTGTCACCGTCTGGAACCCAAACTTTCCGGCCTTGCAGGTCTCCGAGGTTAGCAATAGGTTGATTCGACATGATGCGGGCAAACCCCCCGCCGGCAAATCCAAAATTAACATAGCCAGCCTCTTCAATGAGACCACGTAACTTGTCATCCATTCGTGCCCTTACGAATTGAACTTCCTCGTAGTTACTAAACAGCATGGGCAGGGCATAGAGCTGGCTGTCTTTCTGAACATCAATAAGGCCATTTGATGTGAATGCACCGCCGTGTAACTGACCGATACGCATTTTTCGCAAAACCTGCTTGTCATTGCCCTGAACGCCACCACCGTAGAATTTGAATGTAACCCGTCCTTCGGTACGTTCTTTGATCTCTGCGGCTCCGGCTCGCATAGAGTTCATCCAGCTGGAGCCCTCCGGTGCGATGGTTGCAAGCTTGATTGTCTGGGCATTGGCTGTAGATATGAGGCCAAGCAGTATAAGTGCCGTGGCCATTCTTACAGCAAATTGCCATGCCGGGGTTTTCTTGGTAAGACAGGAGTTCATGAATATTCCTTATTTCTAAAAATAGTCGTCCGCTGCATCGAGCAATTCCTGTGCTTCCCGTTGCGCCAGCGTATTGAATAGAGTGTAGCCGTCCTGATTAGGTTCCGCTGACATGACACTTTTCAGTAATTGATCGTGGAGCTCCCTGTCATACAGCGTACGGGCGTAGTAGCGGGCGTAATCCACGTTGATTGACAGGTCTTTACCATTCGAGAGGCTCAGTGCTCGTTCAAAGTGTGCCTTCCCTGCCTCGAAGTCTCCGCCTAAAGCAGGTGGTCGAATGGTGTTGAGAACAGCCAAAAAGTGCTCAACCTGGATCGCCTGGTATTGCGGATCAAGTGCCTGCACCCGCTTAAGCGCTGCTTCCACATGCGGTAGTTTGGTCATTGCACCCCAGTCATCACTATGAACTTTGATGAATGCGATTGAGGTAAGACCAAAGGAATAGAGACTGGCAGCGTCCTTCTTATTCAGTTTTGCAAGGGCAACTTCAAAGTCCTGAAAATTGAGGTCATAAATTCCACAGGCTGACTTGTTGCTTGCACACAGGGATTGTTGTCCATATGTCAGTGCGCGTTGGGTCAAGCGATCGGCGCGTTCCGGTTCAGCAACAAAAATGACGCCATATGCTGCATATAGTTCTGCAGCGGCTGCCAACATTGCCGGGTTATCGGGTGACCCCGCTATAAAGCTGTCAAGCAACAATAAATAAGCCGGTGCACCATCCCTGACAGTTTCAGGATCATCCTGATTCATGATGGCCGAACTGAGATTGGCCGCCATGTCATTGGTTGCCGATTGCATGACGGACGCACAACTGCCAAGCAGTAATAGCACAAGGGAAGCAATAATCAGGCGTAACTTGAAGTGTTTCACAGAAATTTGATTGGCCAGTTTCAAAGGCGGGGATTATAAACCGATAAGCGAAGGTATGCTGTACAGAATCAGATTAATAAATATTCATTAAGGAAAACAAGGGGTCATTTAAAAACCCGGTTCTTTCTAAACCCGGTTTAGGGGGGGGATTAAACCGGGTAAAGGGAACCGGGGATAATTTAAAAATTTGGGATAACTGTAGTTACCCACAGCTACCCCAGCGTTTCTTATTATTTTATGTGTGCATGGTTTACGTGATTGGCCTATTATTTTTTATCCAATCGCGGTTGCATTCCTCTATCCGTATCCGGCATTGCGGAGAAAATCCTGATCCAAAACAAAGAAATGTGATTATTTTCGGAGGACACCACATTACTCAGTTCTGGCGTTAGCGGCTTTTAAACTTCGCAATCACCAGTTAATAACCGGACACTGGAGAGGAGTATCAGTACAGTCCCAAGTGCACGCTGAGTAATATAAAGAACTTCGGTAAATAAAGATAATTACGCATCGGAATATTGCGGGAAGATTTACGGAACGTTTGCAGATAGGGTAGGATTAACGCGCTAGACGAGATTTTTGTCTGAACAATTTGCATAGGATTAAATTTCAGTGGGCTTTGAATGCTATAGCATCGGAGACCTGTTACTGGATGCAGGAACGCAGGAAGTAACCCGCAACGGAACTGTTGTACCGGTACCACGGCTTTCTTTTAAATTATTATTGTCGCTTGCGCGGCATGCACCCAATGTTGTTACCACACAACAATTGGAACAAGAGGTATGGGAAGGACTCGTGATTGACCGTGGTACGGTCAACAAGCGAGTTTTACTGCTACGCAGGGCATTGAGCAAAGACGCGGGTGAAGATCCTTATATCACTGTAATTCGTGGCAGTGGCTATCGCTTGATTGTCCCGGTTGAGCGAGTCGAAATTGTGCCTGCCGAAACCGCGGTAGTAAAAGAAGAAAAAGACACCTTAAACTGGTTTCAGCGCAGCGCGGGCAACATCCGTACAATCTCCTTCTGGCTTGTCGGTATTGTTGCAGCACTGGCGCTTTACCAGGGCTTTCTTAAGCCTTTATTTCAATCTGTTGAAACCAGTGCTGAAGGGGGGCGTAACATCCAGGAAGCTCTCACATCATACAGTCAGACATCCGTTGCCGTTTTACCGTTTGTTGATTTGAGTGACACTCAGGAACACCATTACCTTGGTGATGGTTTAGCCGAGGAAATTATTAATTTGCTGGCCGGGATGAATGGCCTTGATGTAGCAGCGCGAACATCTTCATTTGCTTTTCACGAGTCGTCAGCAACTCACTTAGAGATAGCTGAAAAGCTGAAAGTAGGCACCATTCTGGAAGGCAGCATCAGGCACACAAATGACCGGATTCGAGTAACAGCTCAGCTCATTGATGCCAATTCCGGCTATCACATCTGGTCTCAAAACTATGACCGCTCCTTTGACGAGGTATTTGCAGTTCAGGATGACATCGCCTTCAATATTGCGCAGACGCTCAAGCTGACTCTGGATGAAGGTCATCAGCCGGATTCCAGAAAGTCGATGACAGCGGACATGGAGGCCTTCAGGTTATATCTTAAAGGCCGGGATTTGTTGAATGACCGCATAAAATTGCGCACAGAGGGTCTTTATGAAGCGCTTGAATATTTCAATGATGCTATCGCCCAGGATCCGAAGTTTGCACGTGCGCATGCCGGTGTTGCCTCTGTGAACTGGTTGCTGACTTCCTATGACCCTTCCCTTGACCGGGAGACCTACTATGAGATGGCTGAAGCCAGTGCGAAATTTGCCCTTGAAATAGATCCTGAGTCAACCGAGGCCCTTGGTGCATTGGCATCGATATATTCCAAGCGCAACGATGTGGATAAAGCTGCGATTCTGTTTGATCAAATCAGAGTCATTGGCGGTAGTGACTCCGATGTTGCTTCGTGGGAAGCTACCTTGCATATCCGCCTGGGTTATTTCGAGGAATTGATACCCTCGCTATCCCGGGTGTATAGCCACGATCCTCTTAATGAACACATTGCCTGGGCATTGGCGGACGCATATATTTACTCTGGTAACCCGGCTGAGGGGATTAAGATATTAAGTGAGCTTCAGCACTTTTCCTACCGCGATTATTACCTGGCCCTGGCGGCGATATATTCAGGCGACTACAACACTGCTCGCGAAATGCTTCGAAATGTGCGCATGCGCTCTGGTAGACTACCGGCAGAATTTGCTGATTTACTGATTGATGCGTTTGAAGATCCGGCAAGGACAGATGAAGTTGCCCGGATACTTGTGTCCTCGGTTGAGAGTGGAGAGCTAGGTAAGCTGGTTGGCTTTGAGTCCTTGTTGATACTGGGTTCGCCACGAGCTTTTGATCTGGAGATCGATCCTGTCAACGATGTAAATAATATGCAAATTCATGCACAGATCTGGAATAACTGGGCCACTGCGGTTCGCCAGGACCCCCGATTCAAAGATTGGGTAGGGCAACTGGGTTTTGTAGATTTCTGGCGTAAAAATGGCTGGCCGGACCGATGCAGGCCAACCGGGTTGAATGATTTTGAGTGCATCTGATATCTGAATAACACCAATTGGTAGAGAAAATAATATGGACCTAACGACACACTGGGCCGGGTTGCTGGCTATTGCAATATTCATTGGTGCTTACACCCTGGTGATTTTTGAAGAGAATCTTCATCTGAAAAAATCCAAGCCCGTCATTGTTGCTGCAGGGTTTATCTGGGTGCTGGTTGCCTTTGCCTTTGTGTCCTCAGGTGACTCTCATACGGCAGAGGAGCTGGTTCGTCACAATTTGCTCGAGTTTGCGGAACTATTCCTGTTCCTGCTGGCTGCCATGACTTTCATCAACACCATGGAAGAGCGCGGTATTTTTGAAGTACTGCGTGCATGGCTGGTCAACCAGGGCTTCTCTTTGCGACAAGTTTTTTGGATTACAGGCGTAATTGCTTTCCTGATGTCACCAATCGCCGACAACCTTGCAACGGCCTTGTTGATGGCAACGGTGGTTATTTCAGTTGGTGGAGCAAATCATCGTTTCATAGCACTGGCGTGTATCAACATAGTCGTAGCCGCCAATGCCGGTGGTGCCTTCAGTCCATTTGGCGACATAACAACCTTAATGGTGTGGCAAAAAGGAAACCTGCAATTCACCGAGTTCTTTGCATTGGTCGTGCCATCAATTGTCAACTGGCTGGTAACGGCGGCGCTATTGTCGTTTGGCATTCCCTCAGGAAATCCTGATCCAGTACATGAGGAAGCGCATCTGCAGCATGGCGCGTGGATTGTCGTGGCATTGTTCATTTTAACCATTTCAATGGCGGTCTCGATGCACAACTTCCTGCATATGCCGCCGGTGATCGGCATGATGACAGGTCTTGGTTTCCTGAAGTTATTTGGTTATTACCTGCAACGCAGAGACCAGGCCATCCATGCACAGGAAATCGTTCAGGATTCGGCACTGGGCATTGGTGCCATGCATGATAATAGCGATGACTCAAAGAAGAAGTATTACGACATATACACAAACCTGCAGAGGGCTGAGTGGGATACATTGATGTTCTTTTATGGTGTGATCCTGTGTGTTGGCGGATTAGGTGCGTTCGGATACCTGGCTATTGGCTCGGAATGGCTCTACACGGGTTTGGGTCCGACCGTTTCAAATATACTCGTGGGTGTCGCTTCGGCCTTGGTAGATAACATCCCGGTCATGTTCGCAGTGCTCGCGATGAATCCTGAAATGAGCCAGGGTCAGTGGTTGCTGGTCACGCTCACCGCAGGTGTTGGTGGATCTATGCTGTCTATAGGCTCGGCCGCCGGGGTTGCGGTGATGGGTCAGGCACGTGGTATCTATACATTTTTCGCACATCTGAAATGGACATGGGCAATAGTGCTTGGGTATGTGGCCAGTATCGCGGTTCATTTCTGGGTAAATGCCGGCGCTTTTTAGGAGCCTATCACCCAGTCAGTTAAACAAAAGGCCATTCAGTTTGGGTGTATAACACCACTGTCAGACCATGATTCAGGCATTTTAATTGCTGGGGTTTCTCTTATCCTGAAATGACTCAAGTCAGGTACTTGTTATTTCATGCCAGGCAAGTACGTCTGAATCCTAGCGGCGAATTGGTTCCTCAAGTATTCTTGACCTGAGTCATTTGTCATTGAACGAGGCGATGCTACCTTGCGATGCACAATTTATAAAACAGGCAGTGTTTAGATGATTAAGTTTGTAAAGATTCAGCAATTAACCCCAGGGGCAATCCGTTGCCGGGGTTTGATAGTAGGAGGTAATCCCCTGTCCTCCTGATAGGCACGGGAAGCTTCACCATGAGTATTACCAAATCATTTCCTTCCGAACTTATTACCAAGTATGGCCTGGCCGGGCCACGCTATACGTCTTACCCGACCGCGCTGCAGTTTCATGAAGGGTATGATGCTGAGGCTTATCGCCGTCATATCAAAAACAGTAATGACGATCTGATACCGAGACCATTGTCACTCTATGTACACCTGCCGTTTTGCAAGGAGCTTTGTTATTACTGCGCATGTAATAAAAAAGTAACCAGAAACACCCAACTCGCAGCGGTTTACCTGCAACACCTGCAAAAAGAAATCGAAATGCAGGGCGAATTGTTTGACCGCGACAGGCAGGTTATCCAGTTACATTTCGGTGGTGGTACACCAACTTACTATGATGATTCACAGCTCAAACAAATCGTCGAGCAGTTGTCTGCCAACTTTCTGTTAAGCCGTTCTGATAGTCGTGAGTTTTCAATCGAAATCGACCCGCGCACGGTGGACGAAGACAGGGTTGCACACCTGGCCGACATTGGTTTTAACCGCGTCAGTATGGGTATTCAGGATTTCGACCCTGACGTACAAAAGGCGGTTAACCGTGTTCAGGATGAAACCAAGACCTTGAGACTGATTGAGGCAGCACGTGAGTCTGGCTTTAATTCTGTGTCGGTGGATCTGATTTACGGACTGCCATTGCAGACCGCCAAATCGTTTGAAAAAACCATCGATTCTGTACTGACAGTCCGCCCCAATCGACTGTCGGTTTATAACTATGCTCATCTACCCCATCTTTTCCGTGCCCAGCGTATGATCAGTTCGGATGAGGTACCGGCACCTGAAGTACGCCTTCAATTACTGGCGTCAACAATTAGCAAATTGGTTGATGCAGGTTATGTTTACATTGGTATGGATCATTTTGCATTGCCCGATGATGAGTTGTCGATCGCAATGGAAGAGGGAACTCTCCAACGTAACTTCCAGGGTTATTCCACCTGCCGCGAAACCGACCTGGTTGGCTTGGGAGTCAGTGCGATAGGTAAGGTTGGAAATAGTTTCGTACAGAACCTTAAGGATATACGTGATTGGCAGGCAGTGATTGAAACCAACGACCTGCCTGTGTGGCGGGGTTTGAGTCTGAGTGGAGAAGACCGGCTCCGGCGTGGTGTCATCTCAGCAATCATGTGCCAGGGTTTTGTTCGCTTTGCTGAGTTTGAGCAAAAATACGGAATTGATTTTAACACCCACTTTGCCCTTGAACTGGCATCACTTAAGCCGTTGGAAGATGACGGGCTTATCGAGCTTTCTGAAGAAACGATCGAGGTTACGCCCACCGGATTACTGTTATTGCGCGTGATCGCAATGAAGTTTGATGAATACTTAATCAACGATTTACAAGGAAAATCCTACTCAAAGGTCATTTAGCCCTTCCATTACGCTATAATCCACTGCTAATTTGAAACCTTGGCATTGGATTTAATGATTTATGAGTTCGGATAGTCAACAAAAGCCTTATTTTCCAGAGCGTATACAAGTTGCATGCAGCCAATGCACCTTGGGCGATCTTTGTCTTCCCCGGAGCCTCGATTCTGCCGGTGTTGAGCAATTTGAACACATCGTCAATAAATCGCGTCCGATTCAGCCCGGTGAGCACATCTTCCGTGCGGGTGATAAATTCCAATCAATTGCGGCTGTTCGAGCGGGCTGCTTTAAAAGTTATGTCATTGACAAGAACGGTGAAGAACAGGTGCTTGGTTTTTATCTTCCAGGCGAGATCATCGGTTTCGATGCCATTCATGAGAAAATGCACAAGGCCAATGTAGTCGCACTCGATACCAGTTCTGTTTGCGGACTCAGTTTCGATTCGGTTACTGAAATGGCAAGACAACTGCCTCAGTTGCAGGAAGAACTGTTCAGGGTCATGAGTTTACAAATTTCCGAGCTGGAAGCGAGCGCGGCTGATCTTAGTGCTGAGGAGAGAATTGCAAGCTTGTTGTGTTCTTTGTCAAAACGCTTCGCGAGCCGTGGCTACTCTTCAAAAGAGTTTAACCTGAGTATGTCACGTCGTGATATTGCCAGTAACCTGCGCCTTGCAACCGAGACCATTTCGCGTGTTCTTGCACGTTTCCAAAGCGCCGGTATTATCCGTGTAAACCGGAAGAAAGTAGCCATACTTGATTCGGACAAGCTGAAAGAGTTGGCGCGCCGGGAAACCTGCTAGGCATCTCAAGCGGTGACTCAGGCATATAATTCTGGCCGGCACATACGTTTCATACACTTCTGACCCGCGCTGGTAGATCCCGGTGAATAGACTTCTTATCCTGGCAGCAGATGCCGAAAAATATACCAACCTGATCAAAGCAGCTGAATTGCCCCAACTGGAGGTTATGACCGCCAGTGATGCCGGGTCTTCAATTACTATGGCCGCAGGGTGCAACATCGTTCTCGGTGACCCGCCGATGATCAGTGAAGTACTGGCATCAGCCGGCCGACTTGAGTGGGTGCAGTCAACATGGGCGGGTGTCGACCAATTGTGCCAGCCTGACATGCGGCGGGACTATCTGTTGACCGGTGCAAAGGAAATATTTGGCCCGACGATCAGCGAGTATGTCATAACCTACCTGTTTGCACTGGAACGGCGGTTGTTCAACATGCGGGACAATCAGCTGGAGCGAAAATGGCGACCGTTGACCTATCGCCCCGCCAGAATCATTAAGCTCGGAATCATCGGTCTCGGATCGATCGGCCGGAAGCTGGCATCGACGGCCCGTCATTTTGGCATTCAGGTAGTTGGCCTGAATCGTTCCGGCAGGTCCTGTGATGAGGTTGAAAAGGTCTATGGCGCAGATAATCTCGCCGGTTTTCTTGGATCCCTGGACTACGTAGTTCTCACTCTTCCGGCAACCGCGCAAACCCGAAATTTTATTAATGCCGATGTGCTAAAGCTGATGAAACCAACGGCAGTACTGATCAATGTGGGGCGGGGTAACAGCATCAATGAGGCTGACCTGGTTTGTGCATTAAGTGATGGTGTGATCGGTGGAGCAGTGCTTGATGTATTTGAAAACGAACCTTTAGACAGGGAAAGCCCCTTATGGCAGCTATCCAATGTTTATATCACGCCACATACTGCAGCGGTCAGCTTTCCTGAAGATATAACCGGAATCTTCATCGAGAATTACCAGCGGTTCCTGCGCAAGGAACCGCTACAGCATGTTGTGGATTTTGAATTGGGATATTGAACGGTGCAAACCGGGTTTTATCATTTAAGATAGACTGGTCAATCAATAGATAGCAGGGAGGTTTCCTGGCTTTGAAAACGCTAAAACACATGTTTGACAGAAACCTGGCGTGGGCAACTGCGATCAAGGAGAAGGACCCCGAGTATTTTTCGGTGCTGGCAGCTCAACAGAGCCCTGAATACCTTTGGATTGGTTGCTCGGATAGCCGGGTGCCGGCAAACCAGATTATTGACCTGCAGCCAGGTGAGGTTTTTGTCCACCGAAATATCGCCAATGTTGTTGTTCACACCGATCTGAATTGCCTTTCAGTGATTCACTTTGGCGTTGAGGTTCTCAAGGTCAAACATATTATCGTCTGCGGTCATTATGGTTGTGGCGGAGTCATCGCGGCGATGGAAGACAAGGATCACGGCCTGATCGATAACTGGCTTCGTCATATCAGGGACGTGGGGCGCTTTAACGCCAGCAAACTGGAAGGTTTAACCGAGCAGGAAAAGCTCAATACCCTGTGTGAACTGAATGTCAAAGAGCAGGTCACCAATGTTTGCAACACACCCGTTGTGCAAAAAGCATGGAGCGAAGGCCAGAAGCTTTCCATTCACGGGTGGATCTACGATATCAACAACGGCCTGCTCAAGGACCTGGTTACCTATGACAGTTAGCGTAGTGTCCTGAGGCTTACTCAGATTTAAAAGTCGAAACGTCCTTTAAGACCGGCAAAAACACCTCGCCCGGGACGTACAAAACCAAGAATTTCTTCGTATTCCTTATCGAAAAGGTTGGTGGCGCGGGCAGTTAAATCAAGCGATTTAGTCAGTTTCCAAGAGCCCGCCAGGTTGACCACGGTGTAAGGGTCGATATGTACTCTTTCTGAAACGTAGGTGATGGGTGAAAAGAAATTATCGAGTTGTGACCCACTGTAGTTCACCTTTAAATTCAGGTTGCCGCGATTGCTTGCAAAATAGTAGTTGGCAGTCAGGCTTGCCAGGTGTTTCGGCCGCCTGATTTCGGTTACCTTCTGACCCAATGAATTTTCCTCCTTGGCGTCAGTGTAGGTATAGGTAGCAATAAGTGTGAAAGCCTTACCCAGACGCGCATCCAGGACAGCCTCTATTCCCTTGCGGGTGCTGTCACTATCCTTGTTCTTTGCTGTGAATAAATAAGTGTCCGGATCAAACACGAAACCATCAATTTCATCTTGAAGATCCTGGTTAAAATAAGCCAGTTCAAGCTGATACCGGTTCTCTGACCAGTTGGTATCAAAGCCTATCTCCCAGCCCTGTGACGATTCCGGTTTAAGATCCGGATTACCGATGAAGTAATCCTCAAAATAACCGTAACGTTCCGTGAAGGTAGGTGCCTTGGAGCCTGTTCCTACCGAACTGCGCAAGCGCAGGGCAGTTGACAGTTGGTAGGAAGCTGCCAGTTGCCACGTCGTGGCATTATCAAAATCACTGTAATCATCCAGCCTCACACTTGCAGTCCAACTAAGTGCGGTAGTTGGTTTGCCGATATATTCCATTGCATAACTGTTTACGTCGTAGGACTGATCCTGATTTGGATCACCGTAAATACTTGCTTCACCGCGTTGGGAAAAATCAATGTTCTCGTGCTCCAATGCAAAACCGAGCCGGTGGTTCTGTTTCTCATCAAGAGCCACGCCGGCCCGTAGGCGATAGTCGAGAGTCGTTGATGCAGTGGAGCCTGTCCACATGCCGTCGCTGAAGTTGTCGTTGTCCGAGTCCATCCTGTTGACGGAAAAACTACCCGACCACGGCTTGGTCCGGGGTGCATATCCTAATTCGCCGGTCAGAAAGTTCTGCTTGGTCTCTGTCACCCGGTCAGCGTCCTCAGGTAAGCCCGTATCAAAATTGTCGAAATCATCGTATTCGGAAGTTGCGTCGATCCATTGCCCGGAGAAACGCAGTTTGAAATCTTCGCCGGCGTCAAATTCCAGAGCAATATTACCGGTGGTGTTCTCGGCACCGTCTTTTTCATTCCCGGTTCGCGATATGTTCGTGCCATCTGTATCCAGATACGACAGCCCCCCGGTTATCTGAAACACTTCTCCCGAATACCCACCGTCTACGCTCGCGTTGAATGAGCTGAATGAGCCAGCCTCGACATGGCCGGAAAGATATTGGTTCTCAACGTCCTTTTTGCGAATGATATTGATCACGCCGGCAATTGCATCGCTACCCCAGGTCGCGCTTTGCGGGCCGCGAATAATCTCAATTCGCTCGATATTGGATGTCAGCGCAAACTGGTATTGGAATTCACCACTGGCGGCCGGATCGTTGGCGCGCACACCGTCCATCAGCACCAGAAGCTGATTGGCTTCTGCCCCACGCACCCGTACCTGAGTTTGAGACCCGGCACCACCAGCCTGGCTGACTGAAAAACCGGGTACATCTCTAAGAAGTTCGGATAGGTATTTAACCTGCTTTTGCTCGATTTCCTCACCTGTAATAACAGTTACAGAACTGCCAACATCGCCGATGGCAATGGGTTGAAGGCGTGCGGTCACCAGCACGTGTTCGAGATCCAGTGGATCTTCAGCAAAAAGTGTATGACTGAATAACGCTGTTAACAGAAGGCCTGCCAGACCCGGAACGGTCCTGGTGTGTTGTTTTTTCATTGTCTTTTTCCCAGCACGATCTCACCCGAACGTACAATGCTGTGCCGCTTGCAGCAGCTTGGGACTGGGAGGCTGTTTCTGGTTCCGGGCGGGCCGGTTGAAGCAGTTCTCACCAAACTCCGCCCGCCGCGAATGCACAAGTGAATAAAACTGCTGGCCGGTCTCCGGGCTTGCGAAGAGCGATAATTTTATCGCTTATGACGGATCGCCTTCCCATGTCGAAACACAGTGGCTGCAATGATCCATACCTTCGCCTACCGTTGCGGGGGCAGCGACGGAATTGCCGTAATCCGGCTCACCGTCTTCCCGTTTAATCCCCTGACTGAGCAGTCAGAAGGACACCTGCAGACTAGTGGTGCAGGTTGGTTGATTTACACCAGATTGTCAAGGTGAATGGTATGTAAAGAGTCATACACTGCAAGCTTTCGAGCCTAAAATTTATAACCGTCAAACTTTTCACGCAGCTTCATTTTCTGGATCTTACCGGTGGCGGTATGTGGTATTTCATCAATGAACTCAACGGCTTCCGGCAACCACCATTTTGCGATCTTGCCGTCCAGGTATGCCAGGATATCTTCACGGTTGACCTCTGAATCGGGTTTTCGCACGATTATCAGTAATGGGCGTTCAGTCCATTTGGGGTGGGCGACACCGATCACGGCAGCTTCGGCAACACCGTCGCATCCCAATGCGGTATTTTCGATTTCAATGGATGAAATCCACTCGCCGCCGGACTTGATAACATCCTTGTCGCGATCGGTTATCTGCATATAACCCAGCTCGTCAATATTGGCAATGTCGCCGGTGTTAAACCAGCCGTTCTCATCAAGAACCTTTTCGTCATGCTTATAATAGCCGCTGGAAACTGCGGGACCTCGCACCAGCAAATGACCTGAAGTTTTACCATCACGTGGCAGGTCATTGTGTTCATCATCAACGATCTTCATTTCAACCAGGTAAGGTGTGCGGCCCTGTTTGAGCTTCAGGTTGATCTTGTCTTTTCCCTGCAGGTGCTGCGTGGCGTAGTTCAGTTTTCCGGTTGTGCCAATCGGTGACATTTCAGTCATACCCCAACCGTGGATAACCTCGCAGTCGTACTTGTTTTCAAGAGTTTCAATCATCATTCTCGGACAGGCGGCACCGCCGATCAAAACACGTCTGAGATAAGGAAGTTTCAGGTCATTATCTGCAAGGTGTTGCAGAAGACCCAGCCATACGGTTGGGACGGCAGCGGACGCAGTTACTTTTTCACTCTCCAGAAGGTCGTAAATACTTTTACCATCCATACCTGCTCCCGGCATGATCAAGCTGGCACCTGCAGCCGGAATGGCAAAGGTAATTGCCCAGGCATTGGCGTGAAACATCGGGACGATAGGCAAAACATTGTCTCGCGAGTCCACTCCAAGTACGTCGGGTTGATTGCACATCAGGCTGTGCAGGACATTTGAGCGATGTGAATAAAGCACTCCCTTGGGTTTACCGGTGGTACCGGAGGTGTAACACAGACCGGCAGCGGTATTTTCATCAAAGGATGACCAGTCAAAATCTGCATCGGATGCGGCCAGCCAGGTTTCATAGGCATGTGCGTTGGGTAGGCTGGTTTCAGGCATGTGAGTTTCATCGGTCAGAATGATGTATTTTTTGATGCTTGGTATTTTGGCAGCGATCGCTTCGACGAGAGGCACAAAGGTGAGGTCAACAAACAGTATTTTGTCTTCCGCATGGTTCATTATGTAAACCAGTTGTTCGACAAATAATCTCGGGTTAACCGTGTGACTGATAGCACCCAGACCCATGACGCCATACCAGACTTCAACATGGCGGTCCGTATTCCAGGCCATCGTGGCGATACGATCACCAAGTGCTATCCCTTCTTTTTGCAAGGCTTTGGCCACCCGTAATGCACGTATCCTCAGATCGCGATAATTTCGGCGCCGGATGGGACCTTCAATTGAGCGGGTAACCATTTCCCGGTTCCCGTGGTTTAGTGCTGCATGGTCAAGAATCGTCTGTACCAGTAACGGATAATCCTGCATCAGTCCCAGCATGTATCTCTCCTTAAGAGTTTTTATATGCAAATAGTCTTGTAAGCATAATATAGCAATTGCAGGTTCATAAGATTCTTGGAGTGTTTTTCGGTGAGCACAGGTTGCATCTTTTGCCGAATCGGGCTGTTGGTATCAATGTGGAGGGCAGGGTGTTCCCATACCGGTGCCAATGGTCTAGTATGATTCCATCACATTGATCTGAGAGGAATTAATATGCCCTTTTGGCAACGTTTCCTGATTCTACTTGCAGCCGTGGTAGGCGTTAGTGTCATAGTCAGTGTTACATGGCATGCATTATTCAGTTTTTACTTGCCGAGTTATGTTTCCGGTGTCATTGGCGGACTTTCAGCCGTGCTGATATGGGACCTCCTGAAGAAGACAAAACCGCCAAAGAAGTAAACCTGCTTTGTGTTGACGAAGACCTTAACTTAAGGGTCTGAATGCAGGGACTGGCGTAATGCTTAATCGCGCTCGGTCTGTCCTGGAACCTATGTGCCAGGCTGCGCAGCAGCGAGACATTTTCGTGCACGCTCTTCGATTGCATCCCAATTGCCGGTTGCGATGTCCGAGGCCGCAAATAAAGGGGCCACGAATCCAACGGCAAAGGCGCCCGAGGCTATCCACTCTCCGGCATTGTGCTGATCTGCACCATTGGTGGGAACGATTTTCAGAAAGGGCATGGGGCCAAGAACGGCGCGTACCCAGTCCGGACCGCCATGGGGGCAGGGGAACAATTTGCAAAGCTGGGCGCCGGCACGGTGGGCACGTAACATCTCAGTAGGGGTGTGTGTGCCGGGCATGCTTGCTACGCCCAGCTCATTTGCCGCTCCAATAACAATCTCGTCTACTACCGGTGAAACGAGAAACCGGGCACCGGCCTCTACTGACTGCTGCGCCTGGGCAGCATCCATTACTGTTCCGGTTCCAACCACCAGGCCTTCTCGACGGGAGTAATCCTGAACAAGCTCAAACACTCCGGGTATGGTCAGTGTGAACTCAATGATATTGAAGCCGCCGCGTATTGCAGCATCCATGGCTTTAGCAGCCTTCTCCTGGTTATCAGTGCGTAAAATCGCGCTGGATTTTTCACGGCCAAGTCTTTCGATGAAGGAATCTGGTGTCACGGGGTTAGCTCCTGTTAGCGGGCTAGTATTTATAGATATTACGAAAAGATTTTACGCCTTTGCCGACTACAAATTAAGCTTTATGCCTTCAACAGCAACATTAAATCCCCTGGATTGAACCGTTTTGCTTTCGCTGCTTTCCAGGTCAAGTAGAGGGTTGGTGTGATTCATATGAATGA
>Ga0224504_10000394_pt1 | contig 19522 bp, 18 predicted proteins | sample SF_Oct11_sed_USG_3_FD_170160 | JGI IMG/M metagenome (GOLD analysis project Ga0224504, IMG submission 170160) | Sediment microbial communities from San Francisco Bay, California, United States - SF_Oct11_sed_USGS_24 | ecosystem: Environmental > Aquatic > Marine > Sediment | place: USA... | reverse complement strand
ATCCCGACAATAGAGTAAACCTTTTCTTCACCCTCATCGTCTTCGACGGTTACAGTCGCGCCAAAAAGGACACGGCCGTTGGCAATGTCACCTTGTTTAACAGGGTCTACCACTTCTAAACTTTCAACTCTTTTTGTTAGAAAGTGAATTCGTCCGTCCATCTTTCGCATCGCTCTCTTGGTTGCCTGATATTCATAATTTTCCGAGCGATCCCCCTCCTCAGCAGCAATCCTAGCTGCCTTGGCGAGTGTTGGCCTGTCGGTATAGAGCAGTTTCTTTAGCTCAGCGCGCAATCGTTTTGCGCAACCGGGGGTCATGTAAATTTTTTGTTGCTGTGACATAGATTACCAGGGAGCTTTTCTGTGGAGATGCTTCCCTCAGGTTTTGGGTGATGATTCCAGAAGAGGTTTTATGAATCTTTCGAAGGTAACCTGTTGTTTGGCAGTCAACAACTCGACTTCACCCTGGCTGTCGAGCAATACAGTGCCGACACCTATCACAGTCTTGGGCAAGTAGCCGGTTCCAGCAACGATCAATTCAATTTCATCGAGACGCTTTTTCAGAAGGTGCTCAAGAGCGTAGAGGTCGATCTCCATACATTTTCTCCAGACGTGATGGTTTCGAGGTCAGGACCCGCAACAGCAGGAAGACTTTTTGCTGCCGCAGCAACCACCACCTTGCGGTCGACCATTGACCATCTCTTCGACACTCTCTTCCATCGATTTTTCGAGATCAGAGATAAGAGAAGTAAACTGGTTGGCTGACAGACCTTTGTCGCAAATGGGGCAAGTGGAATAGGTCTTCTTGAACCAACTCAAAGACTCGTAGATCGATTCGCCGCAACAGGGGCAGTCTAAGGCTATATTTGTTTCCGTGTACACGCTTTATCTTCTCCTGGTGTTGATTTTGTGAGCTGTCCGATGAGTGGACGCGATACTTACCATAGCAGAACTTGAACGTTCAAGGCCACCTTTCAACAGAAAATTGGCCTTGCTGCCAATGGCAAGACTTTGCTACCCGTTTGATTCAGACGATTGATGTGTTGATCGGTAAATCTGGTGAATTGTCTGGAGACAATAAACCCTGAAATTGTAGTATAATGAAAAGGTAAAATTTATGTTTTTATTAAGAGGATTATCACTTGAGAACATTTATCTTTTTCACCTTGTTTCTGCTCCTCCCGTCAATCTCACTCGCAACAGATTACCAGGGCAATTGTACTGTTGCTTTTGAGGGAAGTTCAACACTCCATAATTTCAATGGCAAAGGACGTTGTGAGCCTTTTATTGCCAGTGTAAATGCCGGGGTCATAAATGTCCCTGAGCTGACTGTAGCCGTGGCTGAAATGGATACTGACAATTCCAGCCGTGACAACAAAATGCGCAAAATGTTTGAGGCTGAAAAGTATCCGCTGATTTCAGGCATGAGTGGGCCTGTACCTCTCAGCACTATCAGGAAAGCCTTGGAAGAAAACATCGATAGCACGCAACCTCTCCTCTTCCAGCTAAAAATTCGTGACATCAAAAAGCCTGTCACTTCGATTCTGCAGAATATTGTGGAAACGGAGGATAAGCTCACGGCAGACTTGGCCTTCACACTCTCTCTTGCCGACTACAAACTTAAAGCACCTTCAGTTCTCGGCATCATCAGAGTCGGAGACACTATCAAGGTCACAACCTCCTTTCTTCTCGAAGCTCATTAAAGACGCCCCAGGCCACTCAACCCAGGCAAGGATAGATTATGTCCGTTTGGATTCATCATATAGAGACGGCAGTACCCGAGAGGTGCTACGGCCAGGAAGACGTCGGCAAACAGATGCTTAAGTGGACCACTGACGAGCGTGACAAGCGCCTGGTTCGGATGCTTTACCGAAACTCTGGCATCGAAACGCGTCACAGTGTTATTTCCGACTGGGGCGAGGGCTTCTTTATCCCTAATGAGGACGGCTCTTATAGACAGCCAAGCACATCTGAACGCAATAGCACCTACACCCGTGAAGGTCACAAGCTGGCTGTTGATCTTGGCCACCAATTGCTTGCGGCGGCATCCGAGTTTTCACCGACAGAGATCACCCATGTGATCACAGCCTCCTGCACCGGGTTCTTTAACCCCGGAATCGATTATTTTCTATGCCAGGAGCTAGGCCTTCCCATCAACACGAAACGTTACCATCTCGGCTTTATGGGCTGTTATGCAGCCTTCCCGGCGCTGAGCATGGCGGCTCAATTCTGCCAGGCTGACCCGGAAGCCGTTGTGCTGGTCATGTGCCTGGAGCTCTGCAGTCTTCACCTGCAGATCAATGGCAGTGAAGATACGATTCTGGCCAATTCGCTCTTTGCCGATGGCGCCGGAGCGGTCCTGGTCAGTGGCCGCTCACCGCAACCAGGAATCGACACCTATCGGATAGACGACTTCGACTCCGCACTTATCCCGAGCGGAAAAGAAGCCATGGCCTGGAGTATCGGCGACCTGGGCTTCGATATCTCACTCTCGAGTTATGTCCCGAAAATTATCGGTGCCGGCATCAATGACCTCCTGGTGCCTCTTCTCACCAAGAATAAACTATCAATTCAAGACATTGATCGCTGGGCCGTGCACCCGGGAGGCAAGACAATTATTGACAAGGTCGCCAAAAGCCTCAGTCTCTCTGCGGGTCAAGTTCAACCCTCGAGAACAGTTTTGCAAAAGTTCGGCAACATGAGCAGCGCAACCATTCTTTTTGTTCTTAAAGAGACCCTCTCTCAGGCGGCAATATCAGGTCAGGAGAAAGTCTGCGCCATGGCTTTCGGCCCGGGGCTAACTGTCGAAATGGCGCTACTTCAGGCAAACAGGGCCACCAATGGCAAGCGCTCCTGATTATGATGTAATCATCGTCGGCGGCGGGCCGGTGGGCCTGATGCTGGGGAACCTGCTCGGAAAGAAAAATCTCAACACTCTACTGATAGAAAAAACTGCCGCACCGCCTGCCGAATCTATGGCAATCGGCGTCACCCCGCCCTCTCTTGACCTCTTTCAAGCACTTGGCCTTGATGACGTTCTTGTCAATCGTGGCATTCGCGTTGAGCTTGCCAAGGTTCACGAAGGAAGACAACTCGCAGGAGAACTCAGTTTTCAATCTCTGGACAATCCCCACCCCTATATCCTCGCCGTCCCTCAGGCCACGACGATAAATGTTTTAGAGGAGAACTTATTGCGTTACGGAAGCGTCACTCTTTGTCGAAAAACCAGTTTGATAGAGATTGAACAGACGGAAAAGATGGTCACGGCGAAAGTAAAAAAAACGGGGGCGACTGAATTCAAGCAAGTAACGGCTTCGTTTCTGGTCGGTTGCGACGGCCACAGCAGTGTCGTCAGGGACCTGGCAGGAATAAAACTCACCGGAGAGAAGGAATACCCGGTTTGTTTCCTGATGGCTGACTTTGCCGACAATTCCGGCCTTGGAGATGAAGCACATCTGTTTTTTAGCCGTCATGGCTCAGTCGAGTCATTCCCGCTGCCAAAAGGACAGCGACGTTGGATTATACAAACTGACCATCTGATAAATTCTCCGGATAAAGCGTTACTGATCAGGGACGTGCAAAGACGGACTGGTTACGCCTTGAAGGGGTCAAAGTGCTTCTCAGAAAGCATGTTCAGGACAAGGCGTTTTGTTTGCCAGAGCTATCATAGTGATCGAGTTGCTTTGTGTGGTGATGCTGCACATGTCATGAGCCCGGTTGGCGGTCAAGGCATGAACACAGGTTTTGCCGATGCAGAATTCCTCGCAGAGGCCCTGTTTAAACATTTTTCCAATAGCGAGGATTTCCAGGCCCTGTTTGAAGAGTATGACCATTTACGTCGTCTTGCCTTTACCGTGGCAGCCACACGTGCAGAAAGGGGCATGTGGGTGGGAACACGTCGTGGGTCGCTTGCTTCAGTATTACGCCTCTTCCTTGTCAAAGTCCTGCTTGGTCCAATTTTCAACAAATCACTCCCTGCTTATTTTGCTATGCTGACAATTCCTTACCGTTCATTGAGTTCACTTGACAACGACCAGCATTGATTTTGGATAACGCCTGTGACTGAATCTCCCCAAAAATCATCCAAGACCATTGAGATACTGCTGTTATGGTTGACCGGAAAAGGGCGTAAATGGTCACTTTTCGGAGTCTTGGCAGCAACCCTGTTCTTCGCTTATTTTGCTCTCCAGGTTCCCATTGAGAGCAGTAATGTCTCAATGGTGTCACATACCAGGGAGTTACAGGGGAATTATGACAGCTTTCGAAAGATTTTCGGCAATGATGAAGTGTTGCTTCTCGCAATAACCCACCCCGACTTGCTAGAGCCTGAAAGTCTACAAACAATAAAACAGATTACACAGGAACTCACCGGGATTGAGGGTGTCACAAGAGTTTTAAGCCTGACAAATGCCGAGCAACTTGTCGCCGGAGACTTCGGGATTGAGCTTGTTCCACTTATTCCTGAACAAGGCGCCGGGAAGACATATCAAAACTCAATCACCAAGTCTCTTGAGCAGAATCCTGTCCTTGAGCAGTTGCTGATATCACAAGATCTAAAAACAAGCATAGTCATTATTGACCTGACCGGTAATATTGATCAGCAAGGACGCGGCCTGGCAGCCATAGAGAAGTTGCTTTCATCGGACTACAGCGATAAGAACTGGCACCTGACCGGCATCCCTTTGCAAAAGCTGACCGTCTCCCGTCTGATCCAACGTGATCAACAGGTTGTTATTCCTTTTTCGACCCTGGTTCTCGGCTCACTTCTGCTGCTGGTCTTCAGACGTTTTTCAGGCCTGTTGCTTCCACTTGCAGTCATGGCAATCAGTCTCTGCTGGACCGTCGGAATTTATACCCTATGCGGGTTATCACTCAACACCATCACGGCCTTGCTGCCACCCGTCATTATGGTTCTGTCTGTCTCGACCACGGTGCATCTTTACAATGGCTGGTTGCAACTCGCAGGCAAACCAGGAAATCCGAAACCTTTGATCGTCGAAGAATTTCGCGAACTGTTTCTCCCCTGCCTGTTTACCGCAATTACTACGGCACTAGGTCTTGTCTCCTTGACGGTCAGTTCTATTCCCGCTGTTAAGCTTTTTGGTGCTTTTTCCGCCCTCGGAGTGATGCTTGCTTTCTCAGTAAACATGCTCATGGTTCCGGCATTGCTCAGCTATATGCCTTTGCCAAAGACACATCGCCGCTACGACACGGGAAGGCTGAGTGCGGTTCTACAGACGACGGCAAGGTTGACGGTTAACCACCCCCGCTTAGTCCTGACCTTGGCACTCTTGCTTGCCCTGGCAGGCCTAAGCGGACTAACCCATATCAATAACAACACTGACCTGATCCGCTTCGTCAAGCCGACAGAGAAAATCTTTAAAGATACGATGTTTATCGAGCGCGCTGTTGGAGGTGTGAACAGCCTTGAGTTTATGCTGACGCGCAGAGACCGCAGCACGCTGACCCGTCTTGAGGACCTGACTCGCATTGATAAACTGCAGGACGCCATTAATGATTTGCATAAGGTCGCTGGCAGTTACAGTCTATTGAGCGTTATCAAACAGCTCAATCGTGCAGAAACCAATCAGGAGCAACTTAGTCTTCCCGACAACAACGAAAGCCTTCTCTATCTTTTTGATCTCCTTGAAACAAGCCCGAACCAGAAGCAGTTGCGTAAGTTGGTCAGTCCGGAGTTCACCACTCTGCGTATCAATGTGAGAATCAAGGCTATCGGCAGCGCCGACACCGCCAGCCTGGTTACGCGAATCGAACAGTTGGCGAAAAGAGAACTGGGAAACGATTACGAACTGCGGCCCACCGGAGACTTCTACCAGGTGGTGGTTGACTCAAATCGACTGGTCTCTAACGTTGTGCAAAGCTTTTGTCTCTCTCTTAGTATGGTTTTGATGGCTATCTATGTTCTATTTCGGTCCTTTAAACTGCTGGCCATGGCCCTCATCCCCAACCTGGTGCCGCTGGCGTGGACGGGAGGACTGATGGGATATTTGCATATCGATCTCAGCACTGGGACCGCAATGATTGCGGCCGTGGTTATCGGCTTAACCGTGGATAGCACAATCCATTATTTGGCTCGTTTTCAAAGAGAGTATCAAGGCGATAGTAAAGAAGCCGTTACAATAACGACCACTGCAACGGGTCGAGCACTTTCAATCTCTGCCCTGGTGTTGTTCCTGGGTTTTTCGGTGGGTGGTTTGAGCAGCTTTCTGCCGACCATCTATTTCTCCTTGTTGACGGGCGTTACGATGCTGGGCGCTCTTGTTTGTGATCTGCTCATTCTCCCAGCCAGCCTGATCTTGTTCGGCACAAAAGAAGGGAGCACCTCAGGGTGATAAGAATACTTGCCGTCTGTTTTTTTTGTCTTCTTGTTGCCACGCTTCCTTCTGGTGTTCAGGCAAGCGCAGACTCCGTAATCTGGCGCGCATCCATCCCTGCGGAGCCACCCCACCAAGGGGAAGTCCGCTTGATCCGTCGCGATTCTGCTCTGGTTATGCAAACCATCCTCAACAGTAAAGTACTCAAACACGTGATCGCTGCGATTCAGAAAAAAGAGCTCAGGGCCTGGCCGGAAGACCGGGAGGGCTGGGTCGATTCACGCCGTTACTCGGATGAGCTTTATCGGGCCTATGACGCTGTTCGAACAAACGCAAAGGACAGAGAAGACAAGGGTGACAGGCACCTCAGGCTCATGATTGAATTCGTTCTTGAGGAACGACACAACTTTGTCACATTTTATGCGCCGACTCTCACCAAGAGGGGTGAACAATATTCCGTTCAGGAGAAGAAATTGCTTAAAAAGCTGAATACATCAAGGGCCTACCTCTACAACAATCTAGGGGAAATAGCTCGGGACAGCTTTCAGATCGATGAGAAGGAAGCTTTGAAATTGATGCAGCCAATACCAGGAGGATTTTGATGCGAAACTGGCGAGGTGTCCTTGGTATCGAAAAACAGATAGACAGCCCGGACAAAAAAAGAGCATTTAATGAGCTCCATTTCAGTGAAGCATCAAGTCGCTATGACATTGCGACCAGGGCCATGTCTCTTGGCCGTGATCAGGCGTGGAAAAGACATTTGGTAGCGGCCCTTCCCGCGGTTGTCGCTCCGGTCTGTGTTGATCTTGCCTCAGGAACCGGAGATGTTGCCTTTCTTCTGGCCGACCGATTCCCTGACAGCGGAATCACAGGCATCGACCTGACAGAAGAGATGGTAACCCTGGCTCAAAAGCGCAACCCTTTCGACAATGTATCTTTTACGTGCCGGGATATGGCAGAAACCGGCTTCGACAATGCCAGCGTTGATATCGTCACGGGCAGTTACGCGCTACGCAATGCGCCGGACCTTGGAGAAGGTTTGCAGGAGATAAATCGGATTTTGAAAACAGGAGGGTGTGCTGCATTTCTAGATTTCTCTAAATCGGCTCACCCCGTAAGTCAAGTCAGCCAATACTGGCTACTCAAGTGCTGGTGCGGACTATGGGGCACTTTACTGCACGCGAACCCGACAATACACGCCTATATCGCCGATAGCCTTAAACAGTTTCCAACCCGCGACGATTACTATCTGCTCGTCAAAAACTCAGGGTTTGAGATTCTCTCATCCAGACTGTTTTACTTTGGAATGCTCGAACTTCTTGTGATTCGGAAGGTGTCTTAAGATCCTGTGTCGTCTCAGCCAAGCGACTCGTGCAATCAGCCGTCAGTCTCTCGACCAAACTGCCTGAACTCACCCAGATTACTGAATTCACCCCACTCCAGACTTTGATTTGGAGCATTGACAAAGCTATAGACATTTTCGAGGATGTTGAAATGCGTATGCTCCTCTTCAGCGATCTGTAGCAACAAGGCCTTCACCTCCGGGTTGGTCTCTTTTTCGGCGACCTCCTCATAGAAACGGAAGCTGTTAGCTTCGAGCTTCATCGCGTGTTGATAAGCCTTGAGAGAATCAGCAATGTTTTTTAACTCTTCAGTGCCTCCTGGAAGCTGCTTGAACAGGTTCTTTGACGTTTCAAGGGTCTCGGATGCTGGCATTTTACCGACTGTCTCGCCGGTATTAAGGGCCTTGAAGACCTTGGCGTGTTTGAGTTCATCAGCAGCCAGGGAAGTGAAAATAGTTTTCAGGCCAGGTAGCGACGAGGAGTCAGCGAGGTCTTTGTAATATTCAAAACCATCATTTTCCATCTCGATTGCAAAATCTAATACATTCATGAGGCCTCCCGAAAAATTAGTTTTGTAACTTTAACTCTAGTTGAGACAGAACGGCTGTCAAGCGAGGACGGACTCCACTTATTAAGTAAAGTTGCCCAGGGTTTATCCAAACGAGCTAAGACCGTCGGCGGCATGGTGTCATTCTTCTTTTTGAGGTGTTACTTTCTTCATCAGGAGAAGAAAATTCTCAACCAGGAGAGGATGCAACTGTGTTCCCTTCAATTGTTCAATATTGTAAAGAACAACCTCCAACTCGAGGGGGGCCCGGTACGGCCTTTTGGTTCTTAACGAATCATACACATCAGAAATGCTGGTGAGTTGGCTGCAAAGGTTCTGTTGCCATTCATCCTTGACGAGGGGGTAGCCACGAAGGTCGTAACGTAAATGATGTTCGTAAGCATTGAGGACTGCCATACGAGGAACACCTGGACTATCGAGCAAGTACTCAGCACCACGTACAGGGTGAGTCTGCATCAAGGCCCATTCTTTTTCATCGAGTTTGCCAGGCTTATTGAGGACCTCTTCAGGGATGAAAAGCTTGCCAACATCGTGCAGCATGGCCGACAAACCTATATCATGGAGTAATTGTCCTTCGATACCAAGAGCTGTTGCCTGAGCCAGGTTCAGCAGGCAAACATTAAGAGAATGTGTAAAGGTGTATTCATCCATATTGCGGAGAGGCACAAGGGTCAGCAAAGGATCGGAGAAGCCCGCAAACACGTCGATGAACCCGGAGACGATTTCAGAGAGGCCTACCACCTGAAGACGGCGATTGTTCTTCACCGCCTCGTAAACCTCCATAACACGGGACAACTCCTCGCCGCTGATGTTCTCCAGGATCTGCGCAGATTCAATCAGGGCGTTACTGTCAACGCCCCTCTTAAATAGTTCGGGTCCAACTTGCTCCCCCTCGGGTGCAGGTGTCAGGGCCTCCTGACCGGCCCCGGCATTACCACGAGAAGAACGATGACGAACTTCAATCTGGCCAAGACGGATATTTTCGCTGCTGTGAGTGACCTTTCCTGAACCGCCCAAACTGCTCAGAAGGGCGTGCAGCTCATCAAATGTCACATTTCGGGAAAATTTTATGTGCCCAATACCGCTCATTTTAATCAGTCGAGCAAAACGCTCGATATACATCGACCTCTCAAGTGGATGTTCGTCGACAGCAAGATGTTCGTCGACCCGGATCAGGGAAAGGTTCTCCTGTCCGTCAATTGCATCCAGAAGAGAGGAATGAGCCATCCGACAAAGTTTTTTGACCTGCTTATGCTCTGCGGAATAGAGTTTTGAAGTAGAAATCGCCGTGGTCAAATGCCGCAGGCAATGGTCGACAGCATTCAAGCGTTTCAGATTCATGGCAACTTCCTTCTTTTTTGCAGACAAACCTGTCCGGCGGCACGGGCAAGTTCACCGGAAGCCTTACGATACACCTCTTCGGCCAGACCGACCGCATCTGGAGAGTCGTAGCGAACAAGGGTTTTAACAGCTTCAATCTTAAGGCTGTTGCTCTGGAAACTCTGCAACAGACTGCGGCTGTGAAGAAACTGCCTTAACCCGGGCAAAGCTTCAGGGAGAGCCATTTCGGCAAGAGCTTTGATGGCGGTACTTTTAACATTCTCATCGGTTTCATTAAGCAGTTTGCGATTTAAAACCCCGGACAGCTTCGTAGCCACTTCAGGGCTGCTGCTATTGGCGGCCAGTCGTGCGGCTTGAAGAAGGACACCAGGATCTTTACTGTCAAGTTCTTTGATCAGATATCGGTCAGCACGCGGGTCGTTGAAATGAATAAACGTGCGCATGACCTCAAACTGGACCGTTGAATTTGCATAACCGACCAATCTTCCCAAGGCTTTTAGTACGCTTGGGTCTTCCATCCCCCGCAGCAAGACAACCAGGTTGCGGACAAAGAACCAGCGACGATCATGCAGCCTGGCCTCAATCTGCTCACGCGCATCAATACCAACAACATGCAGACACTCCATAAAAAGGCGCCTTTTTGACATACTGCTCTCTTGGACAAGGAGCTCTAGCAGCGGGTCTACAAAGGGCTTTTTGACTCTCTTGATGAGGCTTTTTATTGAGCCGTATTTGGCTTTTCCCCAGGTATCGAGGCTGTCAAGAACATGCTCGACAAACTCTTCTCTGGAGAAGATATGCAACGCAGACTTTTCGGGAGTTTCCAGCCATTCCTCGACCTGACGAGCATGACGTGACAAATGGTCATGAACACTGACGAGAGAAACAAAGTCACCGGTTTCCAGGAAATAGAAGATCAACTCTTCCATGTTGCGACTGATCGCGGTAGCGGTCATTTTATTAACACCGCGATCAAGGAGATCGAACATAACATTGCAGAGGTGTCTCTCAACTGCATGTCCATCCAGCGTTTCAACCAACTCGTCAACCTGCTTACGATCCAGCCCGGGCAAAGTCTCTGCCGCAGCTAAAACGGCCAGGGCATCCTGATAGTCATCAGGGACAAATTTATCAGCTTGGTCAGCACTGAATAACTGACCAAGGAGGACTGTAGTCTCCTCGGAAGAACGCTCCCTCTTCCCTGCGACGCGTCCCCCGCCCTTCTCGCCTCCACCATGTTGGCCCAGCTTGCCAAGTACATCCATAAGTGCCTGGGGGATTTCGAGCTGTTCATTATCGACCTGCTCCATGGCTTCAAGAATCTGAGCCTGAGGTAAATGGCTAAGAACCTCTCCGGCCATCTCTTGTCGCCCTGAGCATGATTTCAGGGTGCTGTTCAGAAAGCGGCGGCGCAGGTCAGGTTTAAGGTTTCCGACCAAATCACCAAGACGACGAAGAGTCTCCTGACTCGCCTGACTTTGAAGTTTGTTGCGGTCTGTCTCTTTAAGAAAAGAGGTGATGGCTTCTTCATAATTCCGAATCAGCCCTTGCCCCTCTACGCCTTCTTCCCGATTCATGATCTCAGCGAGCAATTCAGGATCAAGTTGTGCCTCTGGAGCCAGTTTTTCTCCGTTAGGGTCAAGTGTGCCGGCAACCAGACCACCAACGAAAGATTTCCATAGGACGACGGTTTCGTCTTCAATTAATTTTGATTTCGGGGCGTGCACCTGGCTGACTTCAGTCGCGTAAAAAGCCCCAAAATCAACACCTTGGGCTGAAAGCCCTTTAATGTCGGAGAGGGTTAGGACGCGATGCAGTCCGCCACGATCGGCCAGTTCTTCTGGTTTGTAACGCAGGAGTTCAAAAAACTTGCAGATTTCAGCGGCAGTAACATCTTTATTGATCGTCAATGAAGCCACTTTTGCATCAAAAAGGTTTTTTGCAAAATCACGATAAATAGGGTTTGTGTTGTCCAGCGCCTGGTTGCCGACAAGGAGGGTGTCGCGGGCAACGCCGATCGTGATGTGCTGGCGGAACTCAAACATCTGAGGCAACAAATCGAGCAGTTTCTCCGCAGCCGCATTGATCACCGGATGACCTGGAGGATATGAGAGAATCTGACGACGTGCGATGTTGAGTGCATAGATAAACTCAGACAACACCCTGGTGTCCAGATTCAAATCGGTTTTTTCTTTATGACCAGCCAAGGGCGACCCTTTACAGGCGAAGAAAAACCTGTGTTATTGCGAAACGAGTGCCTTGTACAAAAAGCCAACCGCCGTCGAGAAAACGTCTTTCACAACTAAAAAACGCCGACCGATATCACACCGGTTCAGGCGATTTAAATACTAATAGAAACTGAGTGCTCACTATAGGAATCCTTAAAAAAACGAAAGGGAGCATGGCGCATAAAGCACAATCCCTCCTTTTGTTTCAGCACCAATAGTGAACAATTGTCCGCAACATTAAATCACAGGTTTTCAAAATACCTTTAAGGGTCAAGCTAGTCAAGACAGGTAGAGACTACGAGCGTAGTTAGGGGATGTCTTTTTTTAGATTTTATTGACATGCGGCAAGCCTCATTGTAATAACTTCTCAACCATCGTTGACCCAAGTCACCAGCAACCAGAAGGTAGAAACCATGAATGAGTACAAGCTCTACAAATGCCAGATCTGCGGCGACCCTTACCTGGGTGACGACGCGCCCATCAACTGCCCTTACTGCGGTGCAAAAAAACATTATTTTGTCGATGCACATGACTATGTCAACAAGTTCGAGCAGGAGAACAACTTCAGCAGAGAGGAACAAGACAACTTCAAGGCTGCCCTGGACATTGAGATTGGTAATGCCAGCTTTTATAAGGCCGCGGCTGAAAGCTCAGCGGAAGACATCCACAAGTGGCTCTTCAAGGCCCTTATGAAGGTTGAATCAGAACACGCCAGCATTTTTTCCAAGCACCTCAAAATCATCAAACCTGCGCTCTTTGATGTTGAAGCAAGCACTGACGGCGAGGTAAATCTTCAGGAGAGCCATCGTCGGGAGCAGATCGCGATTGAATCGTATCGGGAGTTTGCTGAAGCTGCAACTTCACCACGCGCCAGAGAAGTGTTTTCAGCCCTGGTGGAGATTGAGAACGACCACCTGGGCCTGGAAGACTGATTACCGATTAGTGGCCTGTTTAAAATTAAGACAGTTAGAGTCGTAATCTTAAATGGTTACGGCTCTCTTTTAAAGTGAATTATAAGGTTAAAGATCGTCGTTATGTCAACGGTTGTTCGCTTTTTTCAAGGAGCTGAAGATGCAAATATGGGTCGACGCTGACGCCTGCCCCAGAGTCATTAAAGATATTCTCTACAGGGCCGCTGACAGGAAAAAGGTGCAGTTGACCCTGGTCGCCAATCAGCCCTTGCAAACCCCGACCTCAGCCTTTATCGGGTCAATGGTTGTGGGCTCCGGGTTTGATGTGGCAGATGACAAGATAGTGGAGCTGATGCAGGCCGGGGACCTGGTGATTACTGCCGACATTCCACTGGCCGCGGCAGCAATTGAGAAGAACGGCCATGCACTGAATCCACGCGGAGAGTTCTACACGGAAGACAATATCAAAGAACGGCTTGCGGTACGAAACATGCTAGACGAGCTCCGTGGCTGCGGCATTGAAACCGCTGGCCCGGCGACCTTCAACGCTTGCGACAAGCAGGCGTTTGCTAACCAGCTTGACCGGTTTTTGGCGAAGCATTGATGGATGGTGGCTAGAGGCTAAGGCTGAAAATATGAGTTTATTTTAGCTGCGGCCAATCAAAGTCTTTATTTAACGGGTCTATACCCTAAACGAAGGGAACATGACTTTACGCCAAAACAGCAAAGGCTAAAATCAAAAGAGCAACTCAAAGACGCTAAGAAAAGCCAGGAAAAACGCAAAAGGTGACTGTTCTCGCTTTTTGAAGTGGTTTTCTTTGCGGGCTTTCTCTACCCCTTCGCGCCTTTGCGTTAAATAATTACAGCCTTTGCTTTAGCTTTAAGTCCTTAGTTTAACAACAGAATTTTTGCCAGGAAGGATGCTCCGAATCAGGGTCAATCAACGCGGAACAGTTTTCAAAAGCACAGACAGTTAACAACCCGGCAATCTCCTGTTGCAGATTGACAAGGCTACCGTTAATCATCTCTTGATCAAACCCCTTTTCTCCTAACCTCAGGACCAAATCCATAGAGACAATACGGCTTACAATCTTGCCTAACTCGGTCATTTTGCGTTGAGGCAGGGAAGCCTCAAGATCAAACTCGATCAATTCCTTAATCAGTCCGCTGGCGCGATGAGTGAGGTCAAAACCGTTGAGGTAGCGGAACAGGTTTTTCTCTTTGGCGATTTTCATCTGCTTCAGGAGCGCTTCGGCAATCTGCACATAAAGAATATCGTTGGATCCTTCGAAGATCTGAAATGGACGACTGTCGACAATGGCGCGGCCGGCAAAGTGGTCAAGACGGTAGCCTGCCGCTCCAACAAGCTGCAGTAATGATTGGGCGGAATCCTGCATGAGATCAGTGACGCAGGTTTTGATAGAGTTCGCTTCCAACCCATGAGTGGCTAAATCTCGATCGATACTGGCGTGCTCGCTAGTGTTGACACACATTGCCGAACAAATGGTGAACGCCGACTGAATCTGTGCCAGGCGGGCTTGGACCTGGTCATAGTTATACAAAGCTTTGCCACCGACTAGGCGCTCGCGGGAGTGGCTGGTCGCTTCATCAAGGATGCGCGTCAGGAAACCCATCGCCATCGCCGGAAACTGCATGCGGCTGCGATGCAGCAAGTCGAGCATCATCTTGATCCCTGTGCTGTGCGGGATCAGTCGATGTGTTTTAGGGATCGTAACATTGATGCGATTGCGGCCGTAGGGAATCATATAGAGGCCAAGGTTGTTGAATTTTTCCTCGACAACAACTTGCTGACCGGGTGCATTGGCGTCACAGATAAAGAAGTCGATATCGCGTGCCAGCCCCTTCTTTTCTGTGACCTGCCGTGCCGTAAGCAGCCAGTAGTCGGCCCAACCGGTCAAGCCCGCCCAATGCTTGGTTCCTTGCAGGTGACAAAAATCACCCTCTCCACTCCAAGAGCTCTGCATGTGTAAAGCATCACTGCCATAGTCAGGCTCGGTGATCATCAACCCGCCCATCTTCTTGTGTTGCACGAAGTCCCTTAAAACCGCTTCTCGTGCAGCCTCCTGACCATATTTTGTAACCGGCTGGATAAAGAGCGCCCAGTTGATTCCGAAGACCAGCGCCAAAGCCAGGGATTCGTAAGAGGCGGCCTCAATGAGAGCAATACCTTCGCTGATTTGTCCGCCCCGCCCACCCTGCTCAGATTGAATAAAGGTGGACAATGGGCTGGAAGCCATGATGTCTCGCAGGACATAAGGCGGCAGGCCACGATTAATGCTGAGTTTGTCGAAATCTTCGCGATTATGAAAGACGTTATGTAAATTCGATTTGAAGGCTTGAAGGAATTCAGGGAAAGGCGTTGCGTTATTGGTTTGCTCAGCTCTGAGTGTGAGCCCTTGGCTTTGTTCTGGTTTCATTTTTTACCCCAACGAGGATGGTGAACGTCGATGATGTCGTCCCATTGTATCGTTTTTCCTTCCTTCTACAAGTTTGACAACAGCAAATCTCACCAGCAGCCTTGGCCGGTTCAGGAAACATTTTTCCAGGCTGCAAGAGTCAACAACAACCAACCGACAAGAAAGGCAACACCGCCCAAGGGGGTGATAATACCCAGCGCCCTGACCCCAGAAAGGGCCATGACATACAACGAGCCTGAGAAGAGGAGAATCCCGACCAGGATGGCCCATCCAGCGTTGCGAGCCAAAGCAGGGTCCGGCATCAAATGACAGAGGATTCCGATGAGCAGAAGAGCGAGAGCATGAACCAGGTGATACTGAACACCTGTCTGCCAGACCACAAGCATCTCAGGGGAGACCTTGCTTTTAAGACCATGAGCGCCGAATGCGCCTAAAGCGACACCGAGAAAAGCATTGATACTGCCGAGAAGAACGAAAACTTTCATTGATAAAACCCCGTGAATAGTGATTCGTGAACAGTAATCAGTGAAAAGCCAGGACGGTAACAAGTGGCTTGTAATAAACTAACCCCCAGCCCCTAACCCCCGCTCCTCTTAACCGTCCAACCCCTGGCTTTAAGCATTTCAACCAAGGCATCACGATGATCGCCCTGAATCTCAATCACGCCATCCTTGAGAGTGCCGCCAGTTCCGCATTTCTGTTTCAACTCTTTCGCAAGTTTTTTGAGTTCGTTGGTTGGCAGCGGAACACCTGTGATCAGAGTCATTCCTTTGCCTTTACGCCCCTTGGTTTCGCGGCCGACACGAACAACACCATCCCCGGAAGCGGGTGGTGCTGCCGACTTACGACAAGCACACCCAGTAATCGGTTTCTTGCACTTTGGGCAATTACGGCCAGATTCGCAGGAATAGGCGAGGCGAGAGTTGGTGTTTTTCATCTGAGGTCCAGTTTTTCGTTGTAGTTATCAGTGAATAGTAATTTCTACGATCAGGGGACAACCCCTTTTAGTCGGGGGCAACCCCTGCGGTTTGCCAGTTCCAATTCACAGCCGTAAAAACAGATATCGTAAAGAGTACCAGAGCATCATAACCAGAGCAATAACCGGCAGTGCCGGGATAAAGAGTCCCGTTGTCTGCGCAAGCGTCATCGCCAGGAAAAGAGCAATAACTGAAACCGGCAGATACCCGCCTATTCTACCCTGCCGTGCCTGTTTCTCTCCAGATGCGCCAATCAGGTTATCATTCACCTCATGACGAGCAGCAACTATGGCAAAGAACACAACCATAATCCAATCAGAGATACCGAAAGCAGGCAGCAAGCCAGGGGCGCCGGGGAAAGCGAGTTTGACCAGGATCATGTCAACCAGGGGTGGTGTCCCAGAAGGAGCCTCATAGTATTGCTGGATGGCTTGAGTAAAGCCGGCGGTTGGACCGAAGAGCCAACTGGCAAAATCAGCCAAGGTCATCACCAAGCAGACAGGGACAATCTCCCATAGTTTATCAATATAACGTGCCATTGCGGCACCAGTCACAGTTGCGACCAGGAGTAACAGCGCAGACTGGAAGGCGTTTAGCAGGGGCTGCCATGTGATTGTCGGGCTAAGCTGTTGAAGCAGCCACACGCCCAAAAGTAGCACGATCCCCCAGAACAGATAGAACCCTCTGTTGCGATTCTCCGGATGAATCAGGAGCGCTGGCAAAAGAAGTTGTGCTGCGGCGTAAAGTTGCAAAGCAAGGTAGAATCCGGACCATAAAAGAGAAGCTGTTTCAAACAGACGGCCGGTTGACCAGAAACCAATGAGAGAACAGCCCCATACCAGGTGGCTGGCTATCAAGAGGAGGATCATCCTCTGGTTGGATTTGCTGAAGGTGGTGAAGGAGTGGAGCAACATTTGGTCATTATGCCTTGATCAAAGTAAAGTGGACACTGAAAAACAACCCTTAAACATAAAATCGATTTAACGCAAAGTCGCCAAGGTGATGACAATAAAGACGCCATCAAACTTTGGGACCAAGGCTGACGTATTGCATATCCAAAAGTTAGAACTTTAAGGAAGTAAAACGAATAATTTCGAAGAGAGCGGTCTTTATGTTTTGCTTTGTAGAAATCGGGACTTAATCTGACAGATATTGCCTGGTTTTGTGCCTTGGCATCCGCATACTAAATATCCCTAGGTAATGTAAGAGAATGAGTTGCGACAGGATTTATAGTAAATCTATATGCGGGACAATACATAACGATGAAAGATTCCTAGCAGTGGATATATTTTGACGCTGATCGTGAACAGCAAAGCCGTTAACCTTTTGGTTTGTCGCGTCCCGCGTCCCACATCCCGGATTCAACTCCTCAATTGGAAAACCAATAGAATTAAGGCATACTAAAAGAGTCTCGCCGAGCAGTCCCCCCTATTTTTGGAGGAGCAGGTGAATATCCCTAACGCGCTGAGTCTGTTACGGGTCTTTATGGTGGCGCCGTTTCTCGTCGCTGTCATCTATCGCCAATTTCCCCTCGCCCTGACAATCTTTGCCGTCGCCGGGTTCACCGATTTCCTCGATGGCTATCTCGCTCGTCACCTGAAGCAGAAAACCGTACTGGGCACCTTTCTCGATCCGCTGGGAGACCGCCTGCTGAGTACGGTGGCCTTTATATCTCTCAGCGTTCAAGGGCTTTTGCCGCCCTGGTTGGCGGTTACGGTGGTTGCTAAAGACCTTTACGTCGCTCTCGGCGCCGGCGCCCTACATTTTTCCGGCAATCTTACCGTTGCCGTACCAAGTGTTTGGGGTAAGTTGTCAACCCTACTGCAAATCGTCGCCATCGGTTTCGCTTTGCTCGCCGCGTTCACTGCCATCAATGCCACTCTGCTCTATACACTCTTCATAGTAACCGGCCTGCTGACAGCCATTGCCTGCTTTCATTACGTTTGGTGCGGGGTTAAAGTTTTTTCGGAAAAGACCGAAAAGGATGGGGAGTGAAATTCGTAACTGCCGGAACGCGGGACGGGACAAACAAAGTAATCTTTTTCAATACGGCAATACAAGAAAAGCCCCTGATCCGAAGATTGAGGGCTTTCGTGTTTTATAAATGGTGACATCTGAGATTTACAAATATTTCTGGATTGAAATAAGCTTAACAAGTGTTAATGTTTTGCTAAGAGGTGCAAGGACAAACGTAAGGGGGTGCATATTTATGAAGACAATAGTCATTAGCCTTATCTCTCTTGCACTAATTTTGACTGCATGCGCACCAGCAGAAGAAAATGCAAGAATCAAAGCTTTGTATGGCAAGTATGACGCCCACTGCAAGGAACATGCTGAAAAAACGGTAGGCTCCCCAGAAGTAGAAAGCCTCTATCGTGAATGTATGGATTACTTTGTAGGAACAGATGTCCATTGCCCGTATTGCGTTGTTGACGTACATATGGACAAAAAATAACAAACGTTGGCACTCTACCAGTCCTCGCACCTCAAACATTTAATTCTGAAAATAAAAATGGCCACCTAGTAACGGGTGGCCATACTCATCTGAGTTTGCTCTCAAATATCTCGATCAATAAGAAGCCGATTTTCTTCTCGGAAGTCGTGACTTGTGGGGATGTACAATCACAATCATTTTAATCGGGTACAATCAACATGGCGTTGGTGAATATCTTTCCATTGATAAGCTTGACTGTTCAAGTCTCATCAGTGAACAGTAGTGTTCTGCCCAGGAGATGATTTCGCAAGAACCTGATCAATAACCTGGCAGATCAATTTTACTGGTGATGGCTTTGGGAGAACTCTGACATTGGATGACTGCAGAAAATTCAGTTCCTCAGGGTCTTCTGTTCCCGTAAAGAATATGAAGTGACCCTCTAATGTTGGGTCAATTGACAATGCTTTTTTGTACATCTCTATACCACCCATTTTTGGCATAATGACATCAGAAACAATCAAGTCAAAAGAACCTTCCTGTATGTGAGAAAGACCTTCTTCACCATCACGGGCAAGAATGACCTCGGCATCGTCCATTGTCAAAACTTCGAGCATACGGGCCACAGCCACGTTATCTTCGACTATCAGCACACGTTTATTCGATACAGGCTTTAGTCTTCTAACTTTTTGGAGGAGACTCTCACCATCAGGCAGAGCAGAAATGTATTCTTGAATGTGTATTCGGTGTTGATCAATTTCAGAAGCAGCATTTTGAAACTCTTCAACTAGGACCTTTGTCGCGTCTATGGCATAAACGAACACTTCATTCCATTCTGAGAACTCAATTTCAGCAATTACGTCCACCATTTCCCTTTGGCTTAACTCACCTCTATTTAGCAAATGTTGGGCATTAACAATAGGCGCTAAAATTTTATGCCGGAAGTCTTCA
>Ga0224504_10000393_pt1 | contig 19557 bp, 29 predicted proteins | sample SF_Oct11_sed_USG_3_FD_170160 | JGI IMG/M metagenome (GOLD analysis project Ga0224504, IMG submission 170160) | Sediment microbial communities from San Francisco Bay, California, United States - SF_Oct11_sed_USGS_24 | ecosystem: Environmental > Aquatic > Marine > Sediment | place: USA... | reverse complement strand
TGGTGATGCCGGGTGACAACGTGCAGATGCAGGTGTCGCTGATTGCGCCGATCGCCATGGAAGAAGGCCTGCGTTTCGCGATTCGCGAAGGCGGCCGGACCGTTGGCGCCGGTGTTGTAGCCAAGATCCACGAGTAAACGAGCAAAGCGAGTAAGAAAATGGCAGACCAGAGAATTCGCATCCGACTGAAAGCTTTCGATCACCGATTGATCGATCGCTCAGCGGCTGAAATCGTGGAAACCGCGAAACGGACCGGCGCTCAGGTGCTGGGCCCCATCCCCTTGCCCACGAGGATCGAACGGCACACGGTGCTGATTTCCCCTCATGTGAACAAGGACGCGCGTGACCAGTACGAAACCCGTACCCACAAGCGCCTGATGGATATCGTGGATCCCAATGACAAAACCGTGGATGCACTGATGAAGCTGGATCTCGCAGCTGGCGTGGACGTGCAGATCAAGCTGTACTGATCGCCAGGGCAAACCGGAAAGAAGGCAAAGCAATGAAGATTGGATTAATTGGACGCAAACGTGGCATGACCCGCGTGTTTACCGAGGAAGGCAACAGCGTGCCGGTAACGGTAATCGAGGTCAGCCCGAACCGTGTTACCCAGGTGAAGAACGAAGACACCGACGGATACTCTTCGGTCCAGGTCACTATTGGAAAGCGTCGGGCCAACCTGGTAAACAAGCCGGTTGCGGGACACTACGCCAAGGCCGGAGTCGAAGCGGGTGAAGGGTTGTGGGAACTGCGCATGCCGCAAGGCGAGGAAGTCGAAGCAGGTTCCGAGCTCAAGGTTGACATGTTCGAAGCGGGTGAATTGGTTGACGTAACCGGTACCAGTAAAGGTAAAGGTTTCGCAGGTGGTGTAAAGCGCCACAACTTCCGCATGCAGGACGCCACCCACGGTAACTCGCTGGCGCATCGCGCTCCGGGTTCCATCGGGCAGTGCCAGACGCCGGGTCGTGTTTTCAAGGGTAAGAAAATGGCCGGACACATGGGTGATGAACGCGTGACTACGCAAAACCTGGAAGTGGTTCGCGTCGATTCAGAACGCAACCTGCTTCTGATCAAGGGTGCGGTCCCCGGTGCAGCCGGTGGTGCGGTAGTGGTTCGTCCTTCAGTTAAGACGTACCAGTAAAGGTTTGATGGAGAAATGACCATGCAACTCACAGTAGCAGGCGGCAAAGACATCAAGGTGTCGGAATCAACCTTCGGACGTGAATTTTCCGAAGCGCTGGTGCACCAGGTCGTAACCGCTTACCTGGCCGGCGGACGTGCCGGAACCAAGGCGCAGAAGAACCGTTCGGCCGTCAGGGGCGGCGGCAGAAAGCCGTTTCGTCAGAAAGGTACGGGCCGGGCTCGCGCCGGTACCATCCGTAGCCCGATCTGGCGCGGTGGCGGCAGGACATTCGCAGCGACCCCGCGGGATCACTCGCAAAAGGTGAACAAGAAAATGTATCGCGGTGCGATGCAGGCCATCTTGTCAGAACTGGTCAGGCAGGAACGGCTGGTCGTGGTCGGTTCATTCGAGGTCAAGGAACCGCGCACCGGCGCACTGATCAGCCAGCTGGCCGAGCTTGGATTCGAAACCGGCCTGATCGTGACCAATGAACTGGACGAAAACGTGTACCTGGCATCCCGGAATATTCCCGGTGTCTACACGCTGGACGTTTCAGGAATTGATCCGGTGAGCCTGGTGGCCGCCGATAAAGTGATCATGACTGTGGAAGCAGTTGAGAAGATCCAGGAGTGGCTGGGATGAGCAACGATCGTTTATACCAGGTTCTGCTCGCACCTCGCGTTACCGAAAAGACGACGCAGGTGGGAGAGGATAGCAATCAGTACGTTTTCCATGTCGTCAATGACGCCAGCAAGTCTGAAGTCAAAGGCGCAGTCGAGTTGTTGTTCGACGTTAGTGTGGAATCGGTTCGCATGGTGAATGTCAAGGGTAAAACCAAGTCTTTCCGCATGCGTCCCGGTAAACGCAGCGACTGGAAAAAGGCTTATGTTCGCGTTCAGGAAGGTCAGGTCATCGACTTCCTGGGCGGGGAAACAGTTTAAGGACAAATAGTCATGGCAATTGTTAAGGCAAAACCAACATCGCCAGGACGCCGAGGTGTCGTTCAGGTCAAGCATCCGCACTTGCATAAAGGTGCGCCATACTCTGGCCTGCTGGAGAAAAAATCCAAGTCCGGCGGTAGAAACAATACCGGCAGGATTACCACCCGCCATCGCGGCGGTGGTCACAAACAGCACTATCGCGTCATTGATTTCAAGCGTGACAAGGATGGGATTGTCGGGCGCGTGGAGCGCATCGAATACGATCCTAACCGCACGGCGCACATTGCTCTGGTGCTTTATGCAGACGGCGAACGCCGTTACATCATTGCGCCCAAGAGCCTGCGTGCCGGTGACCAGGTGGTCAGCGGACGGGAAGCGGCCATCAAGCCAGGCAACTGCCTGCCATTGCGTAATATCCCGATGGGTTCAGTTGTTCACTGCGTGGAAATGAAACCTGGCAAGGGTGCGCAGATTGCACGCAGCGCAGGCGCAGCCGTTCAGTTGGTAGCACGCGAAGGGCAGTACGCAACACTGCGACTGCGGTCTGGTGAAATGCGCAAGGTTCCGTCACGTTGCCGCGCGACCATCGGCGAAGTTTCCAACTCCGAGCATAATCTCGAGAAGCTGGGTAAGGCCGGCGCCAAGCGGTGGAGAGGCGTTCGCCCGACCGTCCGCGGTGTCGCGATGAACCCGGTAGACCATCCGCACGGTGGTGGTGAAGGGCGTACGTCCGGTGGACGTCACCCGGTTTCACCCTGGGGTGTTCCGACCAAGGGATACAAAACCCGTAAGAACAAGACTACGGACAAATTTATTGTTCGTAAGCGTTCAGGCAGATAACAGGTACAGCTATGCCACGTTCGATTAAGAAAGGACCGTTCATTGATCATCACCTGATGAAAAAGGTGACTGATTCCATTGCAACGAACAATAAGCGACCGATCAAGACCTGGTCACGCCGTTCCATGATCCTGCCGGACATGGTTGGCCTGACTATTGCGGTACACAACGGACGCCAGCATGTTCCGATCCTGATCAGTGATCAGATGATTGGCCACAAGCTGGGTGAATTCGCGGCTACCCGGACCTTCAGGGGTCATTCGGGTGATCGCAAGACGAAATAGGTGTTGCCATGCAAGCGACTGCATATTTGAAAAACGCGCGTATTTCAGCGCAGAAAGTACGCCTGGTGGCTGACCAGGTCCGCGGTTTGCCGGTTGAAAAAGCCGAGCAACTGCTGGCCTTCAGCAACAAAAAAGCGGCGCACATCGTCAAGAAAGTTCTGCTGTCGGCAATTGCCAATGCTGAACATAACGAAGGCGCCGACATCGACGAGTTAACCGTCAGTAAGATCACGGTCGACGAAGGTCCGACATTCAAACGCGGACGCGCCAGGGCAAAGGGTCGCGGGACTCAAATTCTTAAGCGCAACAGTCACATTACAGTGATCGTGGCCGACGAAAATACGGGACAAGCATAATGGGTCAGAAGGTACATCCAATAGGAATTCGCCTCGGCATCGCCAAGGACTGGAATTCAACCTGGTTTGCGGAAAAGGGCGACTACGCGGAACAGCTGAACTCGGATCTCATGGTTCGTGAATACCTGCAGAAGCGACTTGCGCAGGCAGCGGTCAGCAGAATCCAGATCGAGCGTCCGGCCAAGTCAGCCCGCATTACGATTCACACGGCCCGTCCTGGCATCGTGATCGGTAAAAAAGGTGAAGATATCGAGAAGCTTCGTCGCGATGTCAGCCAGCTGATGGGCGTGCCAACGCACATCACGGTCGCGGAAATCCGCAAGCCGGAACTGGACGCGCAACTGGTTGCTGAGGGTATTGCCCAGCAGTTGGAACGCCGCATCATGTTCCGTCGCGCAATGAAGCGCGCTGTTGGAAACTCGATGCGCCTGGGCGCACTCGGTATCAAGGTGTGTGTTTCAGGCCGATTGAACGGCGCTGATATTGCACGTAGTGAGTGGTACCGCGAAGGTCGGGTGCCCCTGCATACCCTGCGGGCAGACGTGGACTACGGCTTCGTGGAAGCCCAGACCACCTACGGCGTCCTGGGAGTGAAGGTCTGGATCTACAAGGGTGAGGTTTTCAACCTGTACGGATCCGACGGTGAGAACAAGCGCAACCCCGCGGTTGCCAGCTAGGAGACAGAGTAATGCTGCAGCCAAAGCGTACAAAATTCAGAAAGCAGCAAAAGGGCCGCAACCGGGGCATGGCGCAAGTGGGTAACCGCGTCAGTTTCGGTGAGTATGGCCTGAAAGCTACGACTCGCGGTTTTGTGACCGCGCGCCAGATAGAAGCCGCGCGACGCGCGATTACGCGTTACGTAAAACGTGGCGGCAAGCTGTGGATTCGGGTTTATCCGGACAAGCCGATTTCCAAGAAACCGGTCGAAGTCCGCATGGGTAAGGGTAAAGGTAACGTTGAGTACTGGGTGGCTCCGATTCAGCCCGGTCGCGTGTTGTATGAAATTCAGGGTGTGACGGAAGATCAGGCCCGGGAAGCATTTCGACTCGCGGCCGCGAAGCTGGCCGTTCGCACCACCTTTGTTAAGAGGTCTGTGCTGTGATGAACGCGCAAGATATGAGATTAAAGAATGAAAATGAACTCCGCGATGAGCTGTCCGGCCTGTTGCGGGAGCAGTTCAACCTGAGAATGCAGCGCGGTATTGGCCAGTTGGCGACGCCGCATGACCTGCGCCGTGTGCGCAGGGATATTGCTCGCATCAAAACGGTATTGAACGAGAAAAAGCAGGGTGGTGAAGCATCATGAGCACGACCGAGACAGTAAAACGCACCAAAACAGGTCGCGTAACCAGCAACAAGGCTGACAAAACCGTCACCGTGATGCTTGAGCGCCAGGTGAAACATCCGCTGTATGGCAAGTACATCAAGCGCTCGACCAAGGTCCATGCGCACGATGAGGAAAACAGCTGTGGCGAAGGTGACCTGGTCAAAATTTCAGAATGCCGCCCGCTTTCCAAGACGAAAAGCTGGCAGGTAGTAGAAATCTTGGAGCGCGCAAAATGATCCAGATGCAAAGCATGCTTTCTGCCGCGGACAATAGTGGTGCGCGCCGGGTCCAGTGCATCAAGGTACTGGGCGGCTCGAAGCGCCGGTATGCGCGAATTGGCGACGTGATCAAGGTCACGGTCAAAGAAGCCATTCCGCGTGGCAAGGTGAAGAAAGGTGAGGTTTACAACGCAGTCGTAGTGCGGACCCGTTCGGGCGTTCGTCGGGGTGATGGATCCCTGATCCGCTTCGACGGTAATGCCGCGGTTCTGCTTGATGCGAAACACGAGCCGATCGGCACACGTATTTTTGGGCCGGTGACCCGCGAATTGCGCGGAGAGCGGTTCATGAAGATCGTTTCGCTTGCGCCAGAAGTGCTGTAAGCGGGAGACCAGGAAAATGAAACGAATTAACAAAGGTGACGAAGTCATCGTAACAACCGGCCGCAGCAAGGGTCAGCGTGGACACGTACTGCGTGTTGTCAGCGACAGCAAACTGCTGGTTGAAAACGTGAACATGGTGAAAAAGCACCAGAAGCCCAACCCGGCGATGAACCAGGCGGGTGGGATCGTGGAAAAGGAATCTCCAATCCATGTATCCAACGTCGCGCTGTACAACCCCGGTACCGGTAAGGGTGATCGAGTGTCATTCAAGACCCTGGATGACGGCCGTAAAGTGCGTATTTTCAAATCCACCGGCGAAGCCGTGGATATTTAAGGATCGTCAGATGTCCAGACTACAGACCTATTACAAAGAAAACGTGATACCGCATATGCTGGAAAAATTCAGTTATGAGAATGTCATGGAAGTGCCCAAGGTCACCAAGATTACCCTGAACATGGGAGTCGGTGAGGCCGTTGGCGACAAGAAAGTCATGGCGCGCGCCGTCGGTGACATGGAAGCGATTGCCGGTCAGAAGGTGGTTGTAAACAACGCCCGGAGATCGGTAGCCAGCTTCAAGATCCGTGATGGCTGGCCGGTTGGCTGCAAGGTGACGCTGAGGCGCGAGAGGATGTACGAATTCCTCGATCGTCTGGTCAATATTGCCATTCCGCGTATTCGTGACTTCCGTGGCCTGAACCGGAAATCGTTTGATGGCCGTGGCAACTACAGCATGGGCGTCAAGGAACAGATCATGTTCCCCGAGATTGATTACGATCAGATCGATGTGATCCGTGGCATGGATATCACCATTACCACCACGGCGAAGAACGATGAGGAAGCGCTGGCGCTGTTACAGGCGTTCAACTTCCCGTTCAAAGAGAAATAAGCGAAGGAATCACGATGGCTAAAGTATCAATGGTAAATCGCGAAAAGCGCCGCACGAAACTGGTTGCGAAGTACGCCAAGAAGCGTGCGGAACTCAAAGCGATCATTACGAATCCGGATGTGGATTTTGAAGTGCAGCAGGACGCGATATTCAAGCTGCAGAAACTGCCCCGGGACTCAAGCCCGGTTCGCCAGCGTAATCGCTGTGCGATTTCCGGTCGCCCCCGTGGTTTCTATCGGAAATTTGGATTGGGCCGTAACAAGTTGCGTGAAGCCGCTATGCGCGGTGACGTACCTGGCCTCCGCAAGGCCAGCTGGTAAAGAGGAAGATAATCATGAGCATGAGCGACCCGATTTCGGACATGCTGACGCGCATTCGCAACGCCCAGGCGGTGCAGAAGACGACTGTCAACATCCCTGCTTCCAAAGTGAAGAAGGGAATCGCCAAGGTTTTGAAAGACGAAGGCTACATCAGCGATTTCCGTGACGTCGAAGTCGACGGAAAGCCGGCACTGGAAGTGACCCTCAGGTACATGGAGGGAAGGGGTGTCATTGAGACCCTGAAACGCGCCAGCCGGCCTGGTCTGCGCCAGTATCGCGGCAAGGACGATCTGCCGAAGATTCTGAATGGGCTGGGTGTTGCGGTGATCAGTACTTCACAAGGCATCATGACTGACTCCGCTGCTCGCGCGGCTGGTCAGGGTGGTGAAATCCTGTGCATCGTCACGTGATGCAATAGGGATTGGGAGAAACACATGTCACGTATAGCAAAATCCCCGATCGAACTGCCTTCCGGCGTTGAAATCAACGTCAAGGGCGGCGAAGTCAAGGTGAAGGGTCCCAAGGGAAACCTGGTGATGCAGCTGCATCCGCAGGTCAGCCTGGAAAAGGACGAAAACAACTACGTTGTGAAGCCTGCCAGCAACTCGGATATTCCTATGGCCGGTACCTACCGTTCATTGGTCAATAACATGGTTGTGGGCGTTTCCGACGGTTTCGAGAAGAAATTGACGCTGGTCGGCGTGGGTTACCGCGCCCAGGTCCAGGGTAGCAAGCTTACGCTCGCGCTGGGCTTTTCACATCCGGTCAATTACGACGCGCCGGAAGGGATCACGATCGAGGCGCCCAGCCAGACCGAAATCGTCATCAAGGGCTGCGACAAGCAGAAAGTGGGCCAGGTGGCTTCCGAAATCCGGGCATTCCGTCCGCCTGAGCCTTATAAGGGTAAAGGTGTTCGTTATTCCGACGAGCGGGTTGTGCGGAAAGAAGCCAAGAAAGCCTAAGAGAACGAGGAAACAGAGATGGACAAGAAAAAAGCTGCACGTTTGCGCCGGGCCAGGAAAACCCGCGCTCATATCCGTCGCCTCGGCAAGCCCCGGTTGACGATTTTCCGCAGTGGGCGGCATATTTATGCCCAGGTGATCAGTTCGGAAGACGGCAACGTGATTGCCGCCGCTTCAACCTTGCAAAAAGAAGTTGCAGCTGACCTGAAGGGCACCTGTAACAAGGAAGCCGCGGCAGCCGTGGGCAAAGCGGTCGCCGAGCGCGCCGTAGAGGCAGGTGTGAAAGAAGTTGCTTTCGACCGCTCCGGCTATCAGTATCACGGCCGGGTCAAGGAATTGGCTGACGCTGCACGTGAAGTGGGTTTGAGCTTTTAACACCGTTTAATCGAATTCGGACCCGAATCCGGTCCGCAGAGACAGGTAAGAAACATGGCGAATATGGACAAAGACACAGGCGACGGCCTGCTTGAAAAACTGGTAGCCGTCAACCGTGTGGCCAAAGTGGTCAAAGGTGGCCGCATTTTCGGCTTTACGGCCCTGAGTGTGGTCGGCGATGGTAACGGCAAAATTGGTTTTGGTTACGGCAAGGCGCGTGAAGTGCCCGTCGCGATCCAGAAATCTATGGAAAAAGCCCGCCGCAACATGGTCACCATCACGCTGCGCGAAGGTACTTTGTGGCATGCGGTGAAGAGCAGTCACGCCGGATCACGCATTTACATGCAACCGGCTTCTGAAGGTACCGGCGTCATTGCCGGCGGTGCAATGCGTGCTGTGCTGGAAACTGTTGGTGTTCGCAACGTTCTGGCCAAGAGTGTAGGGTCCAACAACCCCATCAACCTGGTTCGCGCGACCATCAAGGGTCTGCAGTCGATGCAGAGCCCGGAATCGGTGGCCATCAAGCGTGGCAAATCCGTTGATGAAATCATGGCGAACGTCGGATAAGAGCAATGGCTAAGAAAAAACAGATAAAAGTGACACTGGTACGGTCTCCGATCGGGTTCCAGCCCAGGCACCGTGAATGTGTCCGGGGCCTTGGCCTCAAGCGCATGCACCAGACAGTCGTGTTGGAAGACACGCCTTCAATCCGGGGCATGGTGAACAAAATCGATTACATGGTGCGAGTGGAAGAAGCCTGAACCAAAAAATGGGGTCAGGTTAACTTTTCTGTCCCCAATCTTCCGCGACCCAGAATGAGCGTCAGAGAAAAGTTAACCTGACCCCATTTTTTAAAGGAAAGTGCTGACATGAAACTGAATGAATTGAGCCCTGCAGAGGGCAGCAAAAAGAACCGAAAAAGAGCAGGCCGGGGCATAGGTTCCGGGCTTGGAAAAACGGCTGGCCGGGGTCACAAGGGGCAGAAGTCCCGTTCCGGTGGTTTCCACAAGGTGGGTTTCGAAGGCGGCCAGATGCCTTTGCAGCGCCGGCTGCCCAAGCGCGGCTTCGCTTCGCGTACGTCACGTTACAACGACGAAGTGCGTCTATACCAGGTCCAGGTAATGAAAGCAGATGTGATCGACCTGGAAACGCTGAAGGCGGAAAAAATTATCGGTCATGACATCAAGAAGGTGAAAATCATCAACACCGGTAAGCTGGATCGTGCAATCACGATCAAGGGCCTGGCAGTCACCAAGGGCGCCCAGGCAGCCATTGAAGCAGCCGGAGGCAAGGTAGAGTAATGGCCCGTTCCCCGTCACAAATGGCGGAAACGCTTAGCGGGCTGGGTCGCTTGACCGAGCTGCGACAGCGTTTACTGTTTGTCGTTGTTGCGTTGATTATCTACCGTATCGGCACGTTTATTCCGGTGCCCGGGGTTAATCCGCAGGCTCTGTTGCAGTTCATGAACTCGCAGCAGGGCACCATTGTGGACGTGTTCAACCTGTTTACCGGTGGTGCGCTGGAGCGTTTCTCCCTGTTCGCGCTGGGCGTGATGCCGTACATTTCTGCGTCTATCATCATGCAGCTGATGAGCAGTGCGGTACCTCAGTTGGCGCAACTCAAGAAAGAAGGCTCTTCGGGGCGTCAGAAAATCACCCAGTACACGCGTAATTTCACCGTGATACTGGCGGGAATCCAGGCCGGTGGCGTGGCATTCGCCCTGCAGGGTCAGACCGCCGTCGTTATGGCGCCGGGGTTTGGTTTCCTGTTTACCGCAATCGTAACGCTGACCGCTGGCACGATATTCCTGATGTGGCTGGGTGAACAAATCACCGAGCGCGGTGTAGGTAACGGTATTTCACTCATCATCTTCGCGGGTATCGTCGCAGGTTTGCCACGTGCCGTCGCAGGTACCCTGGAACTGGTGAACACCGGCCAGTTGAGTATCCCGGCGACCCTGATCATCCTGACGCTGGTGCTGGCAGTTATATATTTCATTGTCCGCGTTGAGCGCGGCCAGCGGCGGATCACGGTAAATTATGCCCAACGGCAGGGCCGAGTGGCTTATCAGAACCAGTCAACGCACTTGCCGTTGAAAGTAAACATGTCCGGCGTGATCCCGGCGATTTTTGCTTCCAGTATTGTCATATTTCCTTCTACCCTGGCCACCTGGTTCAGTGGTTCGGAGGGCCTGGGCTGGCTGACGGACGTTTCCGCAGCACTGACCCCGGGCAACCTGGCGTACACGATACTGTTTTCAGGACTGATTATTTTCTTCTGTTTCTTCTATACCGCGATGGTGTTCAATTCAAAAGAAACGGCGGACAACCTGAAGAAGTCCGGTGCTTTTATTCCCGGTATCCGCCCGGGACGCCATACCGCGGATTACATCGATTTCGTATTGACGCGATTGACAATGGTCGGTTCGTTATACCTGGTCGCAGTGTGTCTTCTTCCTGATATTTTCAGGGTACTTTGGTCAGTGCCATTCTATTTTGGTGGTACTTCGGTATTGATCGTGGTGGTGGTAATCATGGATTTCATTGCACAAATCCAGGCACACCTGATCTCGCATCAATATGACAGCCTGATGAAGAAGGCTAATCTTAAATCTTACGGTCGTTCCGGAGTGGTACGACGGTAATTTGGTTTTATTCCGCATGAGCGGGTAATTACGGGTAGGCAACGCTGGCCGGCCCGCTTGCTTGGGAGAAGAGAAATGAAAGTGCAGGCTTCAGTTAAAAAGATCTGCAGGAACTGCAAGATTGTGCGACGAAAGGGCGTTTTATTCGTCATTTGCAGTGAAAAGAAGCACAAGCAGAGACAAGGCTGACAGAATATTGACCGCCGGCTCGAAAGCGTGAAAATTCAGGCTTTTACCGGCACTTTGGATTAGATATAATGTGCTGTTTACATTCGCGGCACTTAGCTGACAGGAGTTAACACAATGGCTCGTATTGCAGGAGTCAACATACCGGTTCACAAGCACACCTGGGTGGGCTTGACACAAATTTATGGCATTGGAAAAACCCGTGCCTACCAGATTTGTGCAGCAGCCGGTGTCGCCCCGGATACCAAGATCCGTGATCTGGCGGAACCCGAGATCGAGGGTATTCGTGCAGAGATTGCAAAGATCTCGGTGGAAGGCGACTTGCGCCGCGAAGTGGCAATGAATATCAAGCGTTTGATGGACCTCGGTTGTTACCGCGGCCTGCGGCATCGCCGCGGCCTGCCGGTCCGGGGCCAGCAAACCAAGACCAACGCACGCACCCGGAAGGGCCCGCGTCGTCCGATTAAGCGTTAAGAAGCGGAATATATATGGCCAAGCCAACCAGAAAAAAGAAGGTTAAAAAGACAGTAGTCGACGGCATTGCACACGTGCATGCTTCCTTCAACAACACGATTATCACCATCACTGACCGCCAGGGTAATGCGCTGTCCTGGGCCACCGCCGGCGGCGCCGGTTTTCGTGGTTCCCGGAAAAGTACGCCTTTTGCTGCACAGGTTGCCGCGGAAACGGCGGGCAGGGCGGCCCTGGATTACGGTTTGAAGAATCTTGACGTACGCGTCAAAGGACCCGGGCCAGGCCGTGAATCATCGGTTCGTGCATTGCACGCCGTGGGATACAAAATTACCAACATTACTGACGTGACGCCGATTCCGCATAACGGATGTCGGCCTCCCAAAAAACGTCGCGTCTGAGTGGAGCAAACAGAATGGCAAGATACATAGGACCAACCTGCAAACTGGCACGCCGTGAAGGTGTTGACCTGGAGCTGAAAAGCCCGGCACGTGGACTCGAGTCCAAGTGCAAGCTGAACCAGCCACCGGGCCAGCACGGATCATCACGTCGCATGCGTTTGTCAGATTACGCCCTGCAGTTGCGTGAGAAGCAGAAAGTTCGCCGGGTTTACGGCGTGCTGGAGCGTCAGTTCCGCAATTACTACAAGTCAGCAGCCCAGCAGAAAGGCGCCACCGGTGAAAACCTGTTGCGTTTGCTGGAAAGCCGGCTGGATAACGTGGTGTACCGCATGGGATTTGCCGTGACGCGTGCGCAGGCTCGCCAGCTGGTATCGCACAAGGCCATTCTCGTCAACGGTCAGGGAGTGAACATCCCTTCCTACCAGGTCAAGCCTGAAGATGTCGTTTCGGTTCGGGAAAAATCCAGGAACCAGTTGCGTCTGAAGGAAGCGATCACGCTGAGCCAGGAAATGGACCTGGTGGCCGGGTGGGTCGAAGTAGATCCGAAGAAAATGGAAGGCGTTTTCAAGGCATACCCGGATCGCGATGAGTTGTCTGCCGATATTAATGAAAGCCTGATCGTGGAGCTGTACTCCAAGTAAGGGGTTTGACGACCCACGACACGGCCTGGTGCTGCGGTAGTTCCGCAGCTTTTGCAAGTTTCAAAGAATTTTAGTCTACGAGGGCAATCCCTATGATGGGTGTTATTGATCAAATGCTGAAGCCCAGTTCGGTCGGAGTTGATGAAGTCAATCCCAACCGCGCCCGAATTACGCTGGAACCGCTGGAAAGGGGTTTCGGACATACGCTGGGTAATGCGCTACGGCGAGTTTTGTTGTCGTCTATACCCGGCTGCGCCATAGTCGAGGTCGAAATGGATGGCGTTCTGCATGAATACACCGCCGTAGAAGGTCTGCAGGAAGACATCATCGAGGTGCTGTTGAACCTCAAAGGAATCGCTCTGCGGATGCATGAGCGGGAAGAGGCTGTGCTCACGCTGAGCAAGTCAGGCGCTGGAACAGTGACCGCAGCAGATATCCAGGTGGATCACACGATTGAAGTCGTTAATCCCGATCACGTCATCTGCAACCTGACCCAGGACGGTAGCGTCAATATGCGCTTGAAGGTAGCTCGCGGAGTGGGCTATCAACCTGCCACGCAGCTGAACATCGGTGAGCAGGAATCTCGCCCGATCGGCCGCTTGCAGCTGGATGCGTCTTTCTGCCCGGTCAGGAAAGTTGCTTACTCGGTAGATGCCGCCCGTGTTGAACAGCGGACCAACCTGGATAAACTGATCCTGGACATCGAGACCAACGGGACCATGGATTGCGAAGCCGCAGTTAAACTGGCCGCCAATATCCTGGCAGACCAGTTGTCAGTATTCGTTGATTTCAAAGCACGCCAGGCGGTTGAAGTCGAAGAGAAAGAACATGAAATCGATCCTGTGCTGTTGCGCCCGATCGACGATCTCGAGCTGACTGTGCGGTCTGCCAACTGCCTCAAGGCTGAAAGCATCCTGTACATCGGTGATCTCGTGCAGCGTACGGAAGTTGAATTGTTGAAGACGCCGAACCTCGGCAAGAAATCCCTCACGGAGATCAAGGACGTTCTCGCGTCACATGACCTCTCGCTGGGAATGAAATTGGAAAACTGGCCGCCTGAAAGCCTGGTTAACGCCTGAGCTGAATGAACGGCCAGTACAGATAGACAAAGGACAAGACCATGCGTCACCTGAAATCCGGAAGAAAACTGAATCGCAACAGCTCTCATCGCAAGGCTATGTTTCGCAACATGGCTTCGTCGCTGTTCGAGCATGAAATCATCAAGACGACGGTTCCTAAAGCAAAGGAACTGCGGCGCGTGGCTGAGCCCCTGATTACGCTCGCGAAAGAGGACAGCGTGGCACACCGCCGCCAGGCCTTCGATCGTCTGCGTGACCGTGACGTGGTCACCAAGCTGTTCAACGAACTGGGCCCGCGTTACGCGGAACGTCCGGGTGGTTACCTGCGCATCATGAAATGCGGCTACCGTCCGGGCGACAAAGCGCCCATGGCTTACGTCGAACTGGTAGACCGTCCACAACAGGATGAGTTTGCCGAAGTCGAATAATGCCTGTCGTCACAAATGATGAAAAAGCCCGGTTTTCCGGGCTTTTTTTTGCTTACAATCTGCGACAAAGCGTAAGGGGTTGATTTATGTTATCTATACTCGCTATTAAATATTTCAATTCGATACTTCACGGCTATTATGATGTAATCAAAGCTCGATGATTCCAGTTCATTCCGAAAGGAGAAAATCCATGTTTACGAGAGCATTATTTCTACTGATGGCCATGTCAGTGCCACTGTCAGCGGTAGCCGAATCAACCGCCGGCATGGATGCAGGCACGCCAAAATCAAATCAATTCTGGTGGCCGGAGCAGGTCGACCTCAGTCCTTTGCGTCAGCATAGCCCGGACTCTAATCCACTGGGTGCTGATTTCGACTACGCAAAGGAATTCGCCACCCTGGACCTCAGTGAAGTTAAACAGGACATTGAAGCCGTATTGACCGATTCACAGGACTGGTGGCCTGCAGACTGGGGTAACTATGGGCCCTTCTTCATCCGCATGGCATGGCATAGCGCCGGCACCTACCGCACGCTCGACGGCCGTGGCGGCGCCGGTGGAGGCCAGCAGCGATTTGACCCGCTGAACAGCTGGCCGGACAACGGCAACCTGGATAAAGCGCGTCGCCTGTTGTGGCCAGTCAAGCAGAAGTACGGAAGCAGGCTTTCCTGGGCTGACCTGATGGTGCTGGCTGGTAATGTTTCATTGGAGTCGATGGGGTTCAAGACCTTCGGCTTCGCCGGCGGGCGCACCGACGACTGGGAGCCGGACCTGGTTTACTGGGGCCCGGAAGAAAAAATGCTCGCAGACGAACGCTTTAGCGGCGATCGCAAGTTGGAGCGCCCCCTGGCCGCGGTGCAAATGGGCCTGATTTACGTCAATCCGGAAGGCCCTAACGGCAATCCGGATCCCCAGCTGGCGGCCAACGATATTCGGGAAACTTTTGCCCGCATGGCGATGAACGACGAGGAGACGGTTGCCCTGATCGCTGGCGGCCACACCTTCGGCAAGACGCATGGTGCGCACAAGCCGGAAGATTGTACCGGCCCGGAGCCCGCTGCCGCTGACATCGAGGAACAGGGTTTTGGCTGGACCAACAAGTGCGGCAAAGGCAATGCCGAGGATACCGTGACCAGCGGCCTTGAGGGTGCGTGGACAGTCACGCCTACCCAGTGGAGCATGAACTATCTGCAGAACCTGTTCGCCTTTGACTGGGTGCAGAGCCGCAGCCCGGCAGGCGCGATCCAGTGGATACCCAGCGATGAAAGCGCGGCCAACATGGTGCCGGACGCTCATGTTGAAGGTAAGCGTAATCCACCGGTGATGTTAACCACTGACCTCTCGTTGAAAGTTGATCCGAGCTACCGTGACATTTCCCGGCGGTTCCTGGACAATCCGGAGGAATTCGAACTGGCCTTTGCCAAGGCCTGGTTCAAACTGACCCATCGCGACATGGGACCACGCTCCCGCTACGTCGGTTCAGAAGTGCCCGCGGAAATCCTGTCCTGGCAGGACCCGGTTCCGCAGCTGGATCATGAACTGGTCAGCGCCATTGACGTCGCCGATCTGAAGGCTCAAATCCTGGATTCAGGGCTGAGCGTTTCCGAGTTGGTTCGTACTGCCTGGGCATCGGCGGCCTCATTCCGGGGTTCCGACATGCGCGGTGGCGCGAATGGCGCCCGCGTGCGCCTGGCACCTCAGCGTGACTGGGAGGTCAACAACCCCGAGGAACTGGAAAAGGTGCTCGCGGTTCTCGAACGCATCCAGGCCGACTTCAACAAGGCCCAGAAAGGTGGCAAGCGTGTGTCGCTCGCCGACCTGATTGTGCTGGGTGGTTCCGCGGCGGTAGAGCAGGCTGCACGAAGCGCAGGCTACAACCTGGCGGTACCTTTCATTCCAGGCAGGATGGACGCATCGCAGGAGCAAACGGATGTCGAATCCTTTGCAGTGCTCGAGCCGAAGGCAGACGGGTTCCGTAACTTCTATGGTGAGGGCAACTTCCGCTCACCGGTCAATATGTTGATCGATAAAGCCAACCTGCTTGACCTGACGGTACCGGAGATGACCGTGTTGGTCGGCGGCATGCGAGTGCTGGATGCCAATACCGGCGATGTCGAGCTTGGAGTATTCACCGATCGTCCCGGTACTCTGAGCAACGATTTCTTCGTAAACCTGCTCGACATGTCCACCAAGTGGACCAGGTCCGAGACCGCGACAGGCATTTATGAAGGGCGTGACCGTAAGACGATGGAACTCAAGTGGAGCGCCACGCCGGTTGACCTGGTGTTTGGATCGTCTGCCGAACTGCGGGCCATCGCAGAGGTCTACGCGGCCAACGACGGCCAGCAGAAGTTCATCTCTGATTTTGCCAGGGCCTGGACCAAGGTGATGAATCTCGACCGCTTCGATGTTGATTCCTCTGCACAGACTATCGCAGTGGAACGCCTGGAGAACGCCGAGACCAGAACAGCCCCTTAGGGCCCCGGTGAGCAGACCGTAAAAGTTCTAAACCGGTAAATGGAAAAGGCGGCGCACCGGGCGCCGCCTTTTTTATGCTGAACGTGCCCTGTTCGCCATCAGTCTTCCAGCACCGCGTATACAAATGGAGACCAGAAAGATTGATCCAGCTGAGATTCAACGCTCGCTTCGATATCAACTTTCACCGCCAACTGATATGTTTTTCCTTGCTTTATTGTCAACTTCAGGTCCTTGCTGAATCGCTTTTCATGCGGGTTCTCAACCAGGTCGGGGGACCATTCGATATCAAGTAATGGGCTGACTGTAACGGTATGCTCGCCGCTGCTCAGAGAGTAGCGGACTGCTTCAGTGACTGTTGCGCCATCGATCCGTTCAATTCTGGCTTTGTACACGTGCTCGGAGGACAGGGCGTAGGGGATGCTCATCAACCAGGCATCGGCGGATGCTGCTGTCGACAGTGACAGGCTGATTAACAGGACCATGAATCGTTTGCCGGGCATCTTACCCGCTATTGTAAAACAAAAACCCCAGGCCGAAACCCGGGGCTAGTGTCCCCTTGCACAAGTTTAACTCTGAGAAATCATTGACAGCGACGCCAGTAGGAGTAGGAGTAACCATCCTGCGACCGTCCATCCGGCCAACATTGTCAGGCTCGCTTTGAATAGATTGATCATTGCAGTTTTCATGGTTGTACTTTAAGCCTCCGTGTCTTGTGGCGCTTGTCCTGTTCAGTCAATCATTTGACTGTGCGCTGTCTGAATTTCCGCCGGTACTTTCAAAAACGTACCGCATGCTTCTTTTGTGCTTACCTGAACGCTCCAGGCGCGGTGTTCGCAAATTGTCGCAATTTGCAGGTGGCGATAATTCAGTAGTACAACCATGTACATGCATAAAACATGCCATATTGGAAAGAATCTTAATATTTCTATGAATATCAGTTATGTAGGATTTTTTACTGATAAATCAGTAGAGCAGATAGAGGCCTGGTGTGACTATGGCTGTCATGAAAATGACATTTTTTGTCGGGTGGGAGGCGGAAGAATTCTCAGGCCATGCTGCCCAATTGATAAATCAACAGGGCGCCGGTGTACCCGATCACGGTCATGTAGGTCCATGCAAAAAGCGGCCAGCGCCAGCTGTTGGTCTCCCGCCTGATGGTTGCAATGGTGGCGGCACACTGCAGGCACCAGGCATAAAACAACAACAGGCCAAGTACCATCGGTACCGTGAAAATAGGGCTACCGTCCGGCCAGCTGGCTGAGCGGAGCTTGGCCGTCAGGCTGGCTTCTTCGGCTTCCTCACCCACTGCGTAGATGGTCCCCATGACCGCCACAACGACCTCGCGAGCAGGAAAGCCGGCAATCACCGCGGCGGAAACCCGCCAATCCCAGCCCAGCGGCAGAAATACCGGTTCCACCATTTTTCCGGCGCGGCCCAGAAAACTCTGTTCCAGCTGAGCGGCAGCGGCCTCGTTCTCAAGCCTGAGGATGGCCTGCTCCAGCCGGTCCCCGTTGTAATTTGCTTCGGCCTGCGTGACAGCCGCCTGGAGATCGGCAGGAATCACTTCGGAACGGGGAAAGTATGCCAGCGCCCATACAATGATGGCGACGGCGAAGATGACCGTGCCGGCGCGCTTGAGAAAGATCCGTGCGCGATCGTACAGCTTGATCAGCACGGTTTGCAGGTTAGGCCGGCGAAATTCCGGCAGGGCCAGCGCGAAGTGTGGCTTGGGTCCCCGCAGCGCCGAACGTTTCATGATCCAGGCGGTGACCAGGCCGCCGACTATGCCCAGCAGGTAGAGGCCCAGCAGGACCAGTCCCTGCAGGTTGAACCAGCCGACGGATTGGTCGGGGACGAATGCGGCGATCAGCAACGCATAAACCGGCAGCCTGGCCGAGCATGTCATGAAGGGCGCGGCCAGGATGGTCGCGATGCGGTCACGTCGGTTGGGAATGACCCTGGTCGCCATGATCGCAGGCACGGCGCAAGCGAAACTCGACAGCATCGGGATTACGGACTGGCCGGACAGGCCCACGGTCCGCATGACACGGTCCATCAGGAACGCGGCCCTGGCCAGAAAGCCGGAATCTTCGAGAATGATGATGAACAGGAACAGGATCAGGATCTGCGGCAGAAAAATAATGACGCTGCCAACCCCGGCGATCACGCCATCGGTCAGGAAACTGGAGAGTGCGCCAGCCGGCAGAACACCGCTGACCTGGTCTGATAAAAACGAGGCGCCCAGATCAATAGCTTCCATCATTGGTGTGGCCCAGGAAAATACTGCCTGGAACACCAGCGCCATGACCGCAAAAAACAGCACGGTGGCGGGCCACGGCTGATTCAGCCACCTGATTCCACGGCTTCCGAAACGTTCAATCAGCGGTGCCTGATGCTGGGATTCCTGCAAAACACCATGCACCCATCGGTAGCGGTGACGCGCCTCGCAGGCTTGTGGCGGTTCTTCTCCAAACAGGTTTTCCCGGACACTTTCGATCACTTCGCCGCCGACGAGTTGTTCCAGCCGTTCTGCTCGTTTGCCGCCAGGGTGGATCAGCGCCTGGATCACGTCGATCCTCGGTAACTGGCCCTCGCAGCGGTTTGCCAGTTCATTCGCGGTACTGCTCAATTCCGGCCAGGACTCGGGTATGTCAGGGTGGGCCGCTGCGGTGATGGTTTCCAGGGCTGTTTTCAGATGATCCAGGCCCCGGCCGGTGGTTGCGACCACGGGATAGATCTTGATGCCGCCCAGGTGGCGCTGCAGGACTTCAATGGAGATGTCGATGCCGCTGGATGTCGCTACGTCGGTCATCGTCATGGCCACGACCATCGGTAATTGCATTTCCATCAACTGCTGAAGCAGGTAGAGCCCCTGGTACAGGTGAGTTGCATCCAGCACGACCAGCAGCCCGTCGGGGCTGGGCGTGCCTGCAACCCGTCCGAGGATGACATCGACCGCGATCCGCTCATCCGCCGAAAAACCACCCAGGCAGTAAATCCCGGGCAAGTCCACCAGTTCCAGTGCACTGTCGTTCAGTTGCACGGTGCCGGAGTGCTTCTCGACGGTGACGCCCGGGTAATTGCCGGTGGTCTGGCGCAGGCCGGTCAGGCGATTGAACAGGGTGCTTTTGCCGGAATTGGGGTTGCCGATGACCGCAATAGTCGCGGACGCCCGCCGGTTGATAGTGATGTTTTCGATCGGGACGTAGGTCGTTT
>Ga0224504_10000392_pt1 | contig 19566 bp, 32 predicted proteins | sample SF_Oct11_sed_USG_3_FD_170160 | JGI IMG/M metagenome (GOLD analysis project Ga0224504, IMG submission 170160) | Sediment microbial communities from San Francisco Bay, California, United States - SF_Oct11_sed_USGS_24 | ecosystem: Environmental > Aquatic > Marine > Sediment | place: USA... | reverse complement strand
TGTAAGCATCAATCGCTCTTGCAATGTCGCCCTTGTAAAACTCATCTCGACCCTTGGTAGCAATTGCCTCATAGGTCTTCGCCAGGCGTGGATTGCGGAACATTTCACCCTTCTGCGGCACATCGCCACCCGGCATGTACGTCTCAGCAAATCCCGGGTAGTGGCCGATCCGATTGCGGTTACTCACGAAGTAGTGAGCGATGACTTCCGAAACCGGAAAGCCCTCGCGCGCGTAGCGGATCGCCGGTGCGAGGATCTGCTCCATCGAAAGCCGACCGTAGCGACCATGCAGCTCGAACCAGCCATCCACGGCCCCCGGCACGCTAACGGGCAACGGGCCGAATTTCGGAATCGGGGCGATGCCACGATCCTTGAAATACTCCAGGGTCATCGCCTGCGGCGCACGGCCCGACGCGTTCAGACCCGTCAGCTCGTTCTTTTCAGCATCCCAGACAATAGCGAACAGATCGCCGCCGATACCGCTGCCCGTCGGCTCCATTAGCCCGAGCGCTGCGTTTGCCGCAATCGCCGCATCGACAGCGCTGCCGCCCGCCTTCAGGATGTCCAGCGCAATCTGCGTCGCCAAGGGCTGGCTCGTCGCCGCCATACCGTGTGGCGCAATGACCTCAGAACGCGACGCATGACCACGACCAGCCACTCGATCATAGCCGGGGTCAGCTGCCATGACAGCGTTTCCAAGGGGCAAAAAGGTGCTCAAAACCAAACATGCAAGTCCTCTCATCCTCTGCTCCACTTCCCGGAATGGGCAGCCCATAATGGCACTCGCCGACTAGCGCGGCAACAGGGTATGATCTTTGTTATGAATACGAAATATAGCGATAAGAACCCGGCTCTCGGTGCCCTGTACGGCGGCCACCTCGAGACCATAATGGCCCGTCACGACCACGCCCTCGAGCAGGCAGGCGCAACGCATGCTGTGGTCTTTTCCGGCAACCCGAAGCTGGCATTCCTGGACGACTATCACCACCCGTTCAAAGCGAACCCCCATTTTGTGGGCTGGGTGCCACTGATTGCTCTGCCTTTCTCCTACATTGTCTACACACCTGGCGAAACGCCGGTCCTGATTTACTATCAGCCACATGACTACTGGCACGTCGTACCGGGTTCGCCGGACGGCTACTGGACCAGCCATCTTGACGTTCGTGTCGTGCATTCGATCGATGAGATCGCCGCGCACCTGCCTGCAGACCGTGATAAGTGCATCGCGATCGGCGAGTTTAATGATGAGACCCTGGCTTTCGGTATTGAACGCATCAACCCCAATACGGCCATGCATATTCTGCACTTCGCCCGTGGCATGAAGACCGAGTATGAGCTCGCGGTCATGCGCCTTGCCGCGGAACGCGGAGCATTGGGTCACATTGCGGCGGAAGCCGCCTTCCGCGACGGTCAGTCAGAATTCGACATTCACCGAGCGTACTGCAAGGCGGTCAGCCATACCGACCCAGAGCTGCCATACGGCAATATCATAGCGCTCAACGATCACGGAGCAGTATTGCACTACACCGATCTTGATCGAGAAGCCCCGCAGTCGATCCGCTCATTTCTCATCGATGCCGGTGCACAGGTGCATGGCTATGCCTCGGATATCACGCGCACTTACTCCAACGGCGACCAGCGCTTTCAGGAACTCATCGAACGGATGGATGCGATGGAACTGGCAATCGTCAACCAGGTGCAGGCCGGCGTTGATTATCGAGGTCTGCATGTCGGCACGCACAAAATGCTCGCCGAGTTGCTGGTGGACGCGGAACTTGCCAGCGGCAACCCGGATACGTTACTTGAGACGGGCGTGACCTCGGCATTCTTTCCACACGGCCTCGGGCATCTTCTGGGCATCCAGGTTCACGACGTCGGTGGCCACCAGGTGAACGAATCAGGGACGATTGTCGATCCGCCCAGCGGACATCCGTTCCTGCGGCTGACACGCGTGCTCGAAGAAGACATGGTCCTGACCGTCGAACCCGGTATGTATGTCATTGACATGCTGCTGGAGAACCTGCGTGGCACACCGGCCGAGGGCCACGTTAACTGGGAGACGGTTGACTGGCTGCGGCCCTATGGTGGTATCCGTATCGAGGACGACGTACGCGTCATGGCTAACGGTCAGGAAAACCTGACACGTGACGCTTTCCTGCGTGTCTCATAACGGCGCTCAATCGAATTGAGATGCCCGGTTTCGGTGCAAACCCGCAACCGGGCATCCCTTAGATTCAGTCATTTGGCTGACTTTCTGTTTGGCATGGTTCATGCAGTAAGTCTGCATGGCTGGGTGGAATCGAAACGTGTCAATGCGCGCGCTGCGTGCATTTTGTGCTGCGGCAGAGAACGAAAGTTTTCGCCTCGCCGCTGATGATCTATTCCTGACTGCATCCGCGGTCAGTCACCAGATACGGCAACTTGAAAGCGTGCTCGGTGTTGAGCTATTCAAACGCAGTGCGCGCTCGCTTAGCCTCACAGACGCAGGCATTGCATTGGCCGATGATTTGCGTCCCGCACTCGAAGATCTTGACATGGTGATCCAGAGGAACAGCCGCGTGGCCGGGCAAGAAGTCCTGAAGCTCTCGGTGCAGCCATTCCTGGCGAACGAATTACTGGTACCCAGGCTGTCGGAATTCTTCGCCGACAACCCGGACATCTCTGTGACCGTCGATACCAGTGACCACGACGCGGACAAGATCGCTCGATCCGCGGATGTATCCATCAGACTGTTCTCCTCGCCGCCCGCCACCGATATTCGGGACCGACTGTTCGCGCTACGGCTCATCGCGGTCGGTTCGCCTGACTTCTACGACGACGTCAAAGTCGTGAGCGGTCGGATTACCAGCAGGTTCCCGCTCATTGTTCACGACGCACGGCCCAAAGCCTGGCAGCGATGGCAGCGGTCATCCGGGATTACCCTGCCCGGGCAAGGCAAGATCATTCGCCTGAACTCCATGATTTCCATCGCGAGAGCAGCCGAACAGGGTCTGGGCGCAGCTCTCATGCCGGCACAGTTATGCGATGCACGGATTCGCTCCGGATCGTTGGTACCGCTTTTTGCACACGAGCTGGATTACAGTGAAGCCTACTATCTCACCTGCAGTGGCGCTGTAGCCGCGCAACCGCACGTCGCGACGTTCCGGCGCTGGTTATTACGGGAACTCGCGCTCGAATGATGAATTTTTTTCACCGCTCGCGACAATTTTTGTCGTTTGTCACGAGTCATGCACGGATACATCATAACGGTGTACAAGGACGCGGCATTTGGAGAGCTGCTTGGTAATGGTGCGAACCAGGCGCGGCGTTCTGATTTAGTACAGGATTCTCACTGACGGCTATACCCCCCCAGAACGTCGGTGGTTGTCGGCGGTCCGTCCTCCCCCCAGGGCGGACCGCTTTTTTATTCCGCAGCCTTCCGCCTGCGCTCGGCCTTGTAGCGTGCTTTGACGCGCGCGCCTTTTTTTTCCAGAGTCGGGCGGAGAAAACGACTAAGCCAGGGCATCAGGTAACCGACATTCGCCAGGATGCCGGTGGACCTCGGCATTGCCTGCTCTGCCATGTTATTGCCACACAGATCCAGAATAGCCTGACCTACATTTTCCGCGCTGCTCATAGGCTGGGAAAACGAGATATCGTCAACGTCGTCCAGGTTCTCCATGATAAACCCTGTGTCCACCGGACCCGGCGACACGACCGCAGCCTTGATGCCGGAGCCTTCCAGCTCCTGGCGCAGAGCAAAGGTGAAGATTCTGAGTCCGAACTTGCTCGATGAATACGCCGCTACGCCCGGACTGGCAAGACGACCATATAGCGACGCGACATTAATGATCACACCACCGCCGGCATCTTCCAGGTAGGGCAACGCCAGTCGCGTCAGGATGATCGGCGCCTTGAGATTGACGTCAATCATTCGGCCCAGATCTTCGACACGGACGTCGCGCACCGGACCGCGTGCGTGAAACCCGGCATTGTTGACGAGAATATCGACGCGCCCGAATTCGAAGTCGGCCTTCTTGAAAAGATCAACGCAGGCATCGGCGTCCGTAACATCCATCACGAAAATTTCAACACGCGTCTTGTCGCGCAGCTCCGCCGCTATCGCCTCAAGAGGCTTTTTGCTGCGCGCGACCAGCAAGAGATTGGCCCCGGCATCGGCAAACAGGCGTGCCGTCGCTGCGCCTATACCTTCCGAGCCACCGGTAATGATGACGGTCTTGTCTTTGAAAATCATCCGGGGATGGTATCAGAAGCCGAGGTAGCCCTTGATCTTCTTCCAGAGCGAGGACTCCCAGCCGTAAACCTCGAGCGCATTGGCATCGAGCGTCGCGACCGGCATGGTGGTATCGGCGCGGCGCGGTTCATTAGCGGCAACATCTTCCGGACGCAGCTCGAGACGGCCTTTTCTGCCCTCTCGAGACGTCGTCAGGCCATCGACCTCGAGACTTGGATAGGGCAATACATCGTCGTCGACGATGTCCTCGAGAAACACCGCATCCGGGTCGAAGGTGTCTTTCGACAGGATCACGCAATCATCAAAAGCTTTGTTACCCTGGCTGATGGCTTTCTTCCCATTTGGCACTGGAGAACACTCTAACTCTGCCACAGACAGGCCGCTGTGAGGCGACTCACAATTGCGAGAAGATGATCTTTTATTCCTTATTTATCAGTAACTTAAAAAACGCCTCAATAGTGCGAAAATCCTACTGCTTGCGAGGTTTTCTTAAGGCAGAGCAGCCTCCGCTGCCCGCCGGCCGAGCGCGATCATTTCCGTGGCTTTGTCCACATCGAAGGTCCGCGCAGCATCACGCGGGATGTCGATTACAAGGTCGGGGGGATACGCGGCCAGTTTCTGTCTGGCGATCGTACTCTGCATCGCATCAAAGACCATGTACGCAACATCATAAGAACCGATCACCTTGCGTGGCTTAAGCGGCTCCATGCGCTCCGGTCTGCCGCCCAGGTTGACGGCGAGCGTCAGATCCGTTTGCGCATCGAACACTGGAGCCATGGGAACAGGATTCACCACACCACCGTCGACCAGCATCTTCTCCTTGTACTTCGCCGGAGTAAAAAACAAAGGCAATGAACACGATGAGCGAATGGCATCAAACAACGGTCCCGAATTCAGCCAGACTTCTCTCCCGCTCTCGAGCTCTGTGGCAACGGCCGTGAAAGCAATGGGCAAGTCCTCGATCTGGCGATCACCGACGAGCTTGATCATTTTTGCGATAATTTTGTCGCCCTTGACCAGGCCACCCCCCTCCCAGGAAATGTCCATCATGTTGACCATATCCAGTTTGGTGAGTTTGCGGACCCACTCCTCATATTGGTCGAGCTTGCCGGCGGCATAAATTCCACCAATCAGAGCACCGATCGAGCAGCCCGCGATTGTTGTGATTTCGTACCCCTTTTCCTCGAGCACATGAATAACGCCGATGTGCGCCAGCCCGCGAGCGCCGCCGCTACCCAGAACCAGGGAGACCGTCTTGTTTTTTTGATTGTTCATGCACGAATTCTACGCTAAAAAAAAGCCGGGCTAAGCCCGGCTTCTACTGATAGTGAGCGCAGCGACAATTTACTCTTCAGTTGCTGCCTCGACGGCCTGCTCCGTGAGCATGACAATGGCCATGGGCGCAGCATCGCCCGGACGCGGACCCGTCTTCAGGATGCGCAGGTAACCACCTGGACGCTCCTTGAAGCGCGGACCAATTTCCGAGAAGAGCTTGCCAACAATTTCCTTGTCGCGCAGGCGATCAAAGGCGAGGCGACGATTCGCGACGCTGTCCTCTTTCGCAAGCGTGATGAGCGGCTCAACGACGCGGCGCAGTTCTTTGGCTTTGGGCAGAGTCGTACGAATCGTTTCGTGCTTTAACATCGAGGCAGCCATGTTGCGAAACATCGCCTTACGGTGAGAGCTGTTACGACCCAGTCGACGACCGGATTTTTTATGACGCATTGTTTTATTCCTGGTATCTGATTCTTACATCATGAGCTCGTGCTCAGGACGAAGGCTCGCCGGTGGCCAGTTGTCGAGATGCATTCCCAACCCCAGTCCGTGGCCTTCAAGAACTTCCTTAATCTCCGTAAGAGATTTTTTGCCGAGATTCGGCGTACGCAGAAGCTCTACTTCGGTGCGCTGCACGAGGTCACCGATGTACATGATGTTCTCTGCCTTCAGGCAGTTCGCGGAACGAACCGTGAGCTCGAGCTCGTCGACCGGACGCAGGAGGATGGGATCCACCTGGTTCTCAGCCTGTGCGCCAACGCCTTCTTCCTGACCCTGCAGATCAACGAAGACTGACAGCTGATCTTTGAGAATGCTGCCGGCGCGACGGATGGCTTCTTCCGGATCAATCGTGCCGTTCGTTTCGATATCGATCAGCAGTTTATCGAGGTCGGTACGCTGTTCAACGCGGGCTGCTTCGACGTTATAGGTGACTCGTACGATTGGGCTGAACGAGGCGTCGAGCTGCAATCGGCCAATTGGCCCTGTCTGCTCTTCGAACGACGGCCGCTGTGTTGCCGGGCGATAGCCACGGCCACGCTCGACGCGCAGTATCATGTTCAACTCACCAGACTTGGTCAGGTTCGCGATGACCATCTCGGGGTTCATTATTTCAACATCATGGTCGAGCTGAATGTCACCGGCCGTAACCGGGCCCGGGCCCTTCTTCGAAACACGCAGTTCTGCGGTGTCGCGAGCATTCATCGTGACAGCAATTTGCTTGAGGTTCAGAAGAATATCGACGACATCTTCCTGAACGCCCTCGATGCTGGTGTACTCGTGAAGGACACCCTCGATTTCGGCTTCCGTAATTGCAGCGCCAGGCATGGACGACAGCAGAATGCGGCGCAGCGCATTGCCGAGCGTATGACCAAAGCCGCGTTCGAACGGCTCGATAACAACTTTTGCTTGCAGATCGTTGACCGCTGTAACTTTTACTACGCGCGGCTTCAGAAATTCGTGTACTGATTCCTGCATGGGAAAAATCCCTCCGATTACTTCGAGTACAACTCGACGACGAGGTTTTCGTTGATGTCGGGAAGAACGTCTTCGCGATCAGGCAACGTTTTCAAAACACCCGCCATTTTTTTGATGTCGACATCTACCCACTCGGGCAGGCCGACCTGACTCGCAATTTCCATCGCACTTTGGATGCGCAGCTGCTTCTTCGCCTTCTCGCGAATAGCAACGGCGTCTCCCGCCTTGAGCTGAGCCGACGGAATGTTAACGACTTTGCCATTAACTTCGATGCTCTTGTGACTCACAAGCTGGCGCGCTTCGGCACGTGTCGAAGCAAAGCCCATGCGATAAACCGTGTTGTCGAGACGACCCTCCAGCAGGCGGAGCAGGTTTTCACCCGTCGAGCCTTTGAGCTGGGCAGCACGCTTGTAGTAATTGCGGAACTGACGCTCGAGTACGCCGTACATGCGACGGAGCTTCTGCTTTTCGCGAAGCTGCAGTCCGTAATCCGACATACGCGGACGGCGCTGCGTCGGGCCACCCGGAGGTACCTCGAGCTTGCACTTCGACTCGAGCGGACGTACGCCGCTCTTAAGAAACAGATCCGTGCCTTCGCGGCGGGACAGTTTACACTTTGGTCCTAAATATCTTGCCATTGTTCAGCCTCTACACGCGGCGTTTTTTGGGTGGACGACATCCGTTATGCGGAATCGGCGTCACATCCTCAATATTCTGGATTCGGAATCCCAGAGCGTTCAGTGCACGCACTGCCGACTCGCGACCCGGGCCTGGCCCACGTACGCGCACATCGACATTCTTCACACCGAACTCGAGAGCCGCACGGCCCGCTTTGTCCGACGCAACCTGTGCTGCGAACGGGGTGGATTTACGTGATCCACGGAAACCGCAGCCGCCGGCCGTAGCCCATGACAGAGCATTACCCTGGCGGTCGGTGATCGTGATGATCGTGTTGTTGAAGGAAGCATGAATGTGCGCAATTGCGTCAACGACGTGCTTTTTAACCTTCTTTTTCTTAGCTTCAGCCATTTAAGACTTACCTCTTAATGGGACGCTTCGGTCCCTTGCGGGTCCGGGCGTTTGTGCGGGTGCGTTGGCCACGCAGCGGCAAGCCACGACGATGACGGATACCACGGTAAGAACCGAGGTCCATCAGGCGCTTGATGTTCATTGACGTCTCGCGACGCAGATCGCCTTCGACGGTGAAAGCTGCAACGGCCGTTCTAAGCTTCGCTACTTCGGGTTCCGCGAGGTCTTTAACCTGCGTGTCCGGAGCGACGCCAGCCGCTGCGCATATCTGCTGCGCGCGCGTGTTTCCAATACCGAAGATAGACGTCAGTGCAATCACGACGTGCTTGGTCAACGGAATGTTTATGCCTGCTATACGTGCCACTTAACAAATCCTCGTAAATACGCGGGGTCTAGCCCTGGCGCTGCTTATGCCGTGCGTCAGTGCAGATCACCCGCACAACACCGTTGCGGCGAATAATTTTGCAGTTTCTGCAGATTTTTTTAACTGATGCTCTTACTTTCATGAGCTGTCTCCTAAACGCTGACGGATCAGCGTGCTTGTCCACCGCTGCCGTAGTTGCGCAGGTTGGCTTTCTGCATCATGCCTTCGTACTGGTGACTCATGGCATGCGCCTGCATTTGCGACATGAAATCCATCGTGACAACGACCAGAATCAGCAGGCTCGTGCCGCCGAAGCTGAACGGCATATTCGGGTAGAACATGCGAACGAACTCGGGCAGCAGGCATACGCCGGCGATGTAAAGCGCGCCCCAGAACGTCAGTCGGGTCAGGACCCGGTCAATGTATTCTGCTGTGTGGGCGCCCGGCCGAATACCCGGCAGGAATGCGCCCGCTTTCTTCAGGTTGTCCGCTGTGTCTTTCGAGTTGTACATCAGCGCCGTGTAGAAGAAGCAGAAGAAAATAATCATTGCTGCGTACAGCAAGACATAAACGGGCTGGCCCGGTCCAAGGTTGGCGCCAATCACCTGCAACGCGCGCTGCGCAGCGTTGGGGTCGGCCGCCTGGCCAAAGAACTGTGCAATCGTTGCCGGGAACATCAGGATGCTCGAGGCAAAAATCGGCGGGATTACGCCCGACATGTTGATCTTGAATGGCAGGTGCGTGCTTTGCGCCTGGAACATCTTCCTGCCCTGTTGCCGTCGCGCATAGTTGACCGTGATACGACGTTGGGCGCGCTCCATGAAGGTCACGAAGATGATTGCCCCGATGCCGCCAAGCAACATAAGGATCGCCGTGATCGCTGCCATTTCTCCGTTGCGCACCAGCTCTGCCGTGCCCGCAATGGCGGCCGGAAGACCCGCGACAATACCGGCGAGAATGATCATCGAGATACCGTTACCGATACCTCGTTCAGTGATCTGCTCACCCAGCCACATCAGGAATACGGTGCCCGTAACCAGTGTTATGCATGCCGTGATCAGGAATGCCGGACCCGGATTGTTAACCAATGTACCCTGATTTTGCAGGAAGCTCGCAGCCGCGATCGACTGGAAACTCGCCAGAGCGACCGTGCCATAACGCGTGTATTTCACGATTTGGCGGCGGCCCTGCTCGCCTTCCTTCCGCAGCTGTTGAAGCTGCGGCACGATGTGGCTCGCCATCTGCATGATGATCGACGCTGAGATGTACGGCACGATGCCGAGAGCGAAAATACCAAAGCGTGCCAGCGCACCGCCCGAGAACATGTTGAACATGCCCAGCATGCCGCCTGACTGTTGTTCAAACCATAAAGCCAACGCAGCCGGATTCACGCCAGGCACCGGAATAAAGGTGCCAACACGATAGACGATCAGCGCGCCTACAAGGAATAACAGACGAATTTTGAGCTCGCCGAGTTTACTCGCCTGCTTCGCCAGTTCTGCCGGATTTTGTTGGGGCTTCTTTGCCATGGTCTAGTCTTCGATGCTGCCGCCAGCTTTCTCGATCTCCTCACGGGCACCCTTGGTGACCTTGAGACCTTTCAGCTTCACAGCTTTCTTGATTTCGCCGGACTTGATGACCTTAACTTTCGTCGCAAATGCCGGGACGAGATTAGCTTTCTTCAGAACGTCCATGTCGATAACGTCCGCCGTCGGTAACTCGAGCTCGTGCAAACGCAGCTCAGCCGAGTACTTGGCCATCCGCGAACGGAAACCAACCTTTGGCAGGCGACGCTGCAGTGGCATCTGGCCACCCTCGAAGCCGACCTTGTGGAAGCCGCCGGAACGAGACTTCTGTCCCTTCTGACCGCGACCACTCGTCTTACCCTGACCTGCGGAATGTCCGCGGCCGAGGCGCTTGCCTTCTTTCTTCGCACCCTTGCCAGGTGAAATGTCATTAAGACGCATGTCAGGCTTCCTCTACCGATAGAAGGTACGAAACACGATTGATCATGCCGCGGTTTTCCGGCGTATCAATCACCGTAACCGTCTGATGCATTTTGCGGAGACCCAGTCCGATAACACAGGCTTTGTGGCTTTTCAGCCGCCCATGCTTGCTCTTGACCAGAGTGACCTTCAATTCTTTTGGCTTCGCCATGATCTTGTCTCTAAATCTCTTCAGTAACGATCCGGGCCTAGGCCAGGATCTCCTTAATCTTCTTGCCACGCTTGGCGGCGATCGCCTGCGGTGAATGAATCTCCGACAGGCCTTTGATCGTTGCACGAACAACGTTGATCGGGTTGCGCGAACCGTAACTCTTGGCAAGCACGTTGCGCACACCAGCCGCCTCGAAGACAGCGCGCATGGCGCCACCCGCAATTACGCCGGTACCTTCAGACGCGGGCTGCATGTAGACCAACGTGGCGCCGTGGCGGCCTTTCTTGGCGTACTGCAGAGTGTCGTTATTCAGGTTCACATTGATCATGTTGCGACGCGCAGCCTGCATCGCTTTCTGAATTGCGATCGGTACTTCACGTGCCTTGCCGTAACCAAAACCAACCTGGCCCTGGCCATCGCCGACTACTGTCAGCGCAGTGAAACCGAATTGACGACCACCTTTGACTACCTTGGCTACACGGTTAACCGTGACCAGTTTCTCAATGAGGTCATCGCCAGCTTGATTTTGTTCGTTTCTTGCCATCGTTAGTCTCTATTAGAACTTCAAACCCGCTTCGCGGGCAGCGTCAGCCAGTGCCTGAACACGACCGTGGTAACGGAAACCGGAACGATCAAATGCGACCGTATCGATGCCGACCGCTTTTGCCTTTTCGGCAATGCGCGCGCCAACAATGGCTGCAGCTTCGACGTTTCCGCCGTTCTTGATTCCCTTGCGAACTTCGGCTTCAAGCGTCGATGCGGACGCCAGTACCTTGGCACCATCCGAGCCGATAACCTGCGCATAAATATGCTGCGGTGTGCGGTGGATGCTGAGTCGGTTTGCCTTGAGCTCGCGAATCTTCGCGCGACCACGACGGGCACGACGCAAACGATTTTGTTTTTTGTCCAGTTTCATGGGTGCTTTACCTAATTATTTCTTCTTCGCTTCCTTGAGCTGTACACGCTCATCGGAATAGCGAACGCCCTTGCCCTTATAAGGCTCCGGCGGACGGAAGCTGCGGATTTCCGCAGCGGCCTGGCCAACTTTCTGTTTGTCAGCGCCTTTGACGACGATCTCGGTCTGGCTCGGCGTCTCGATGCTGACACCCTCGGGTGCCTCGTAAACGACGGGGTGCGAGAAACCAAGCGACAGATTCAGGCTTTTGCCCTGTGCCTGCGCACGATAACCAACGCCCTTGAGTTCGAGCTTTTTCTCGAAGCCTTCCGACACGCCCTTCGCCATGTTCGCGATAATGGCGCGCATCGTGCCTGCGATTGCGGTCGCGAAACGCGAACCCGAACGCGGGGCCAGGCTCAGTACGTTGTCTTCCTGCTTGAGCTCTACTTCCGAATTCAGCTCGATCGACAATTCGCCGTTGCCGCCTTTCAGCGTGACAACGTTGCCGTCTTGCTTGAACTCAACGCCCTTGGGCAGCTCAACCGGTTCTTTTGCAACTCTTGACATAGTTCTGTCTCTTTCCAATGAAGCTCTGCACCTTACGAAACGATGCAGAGAACCTCACCACCAACACCTTTTTCACGTGCCTGGCGATCGCTCATCACGCCCGCAGACGTCGAAACGATAGCAACGCCGAGGCCGCCCAGTACCTTCGGCAGATCTTCCTTGCCGCGGTATATACGGAGACCCGGGCGACTCGCGCGCTGGATCTGCTCAATAACAGGTACGCCCTCGAAATATTTGAGCTCAACGGTGAGCTCTTTCGTAGCGCCCTCACCATCGGTCGCAAAACCGGTGATGTAGCCCTCGTCCTGCAATACTTTCGCGATGGCTTCTTTCGCGGTCGAAGCTGGCATCGAGACGGCAACCTTGCGCGCCTTCTGCCCGTTACGAATGCGTGTCAGCATGTCTGCGATCGGATCGGTCATACTCATCTTTTGTCTCCGCCTACCAGCTGGCTTTCGTCAGGCCGGGAATTTCGCCGTTCATGGCAGCTTCACGCAGCTTGTTGCGACCGAGGCCGAACTTGCGATATACGCCATGGGGACGACCCGTAATCGCACAGCGATTACGCTGGCGCGTCGGGCTGCCGTCACGTGGCAACTTGTTAAGCTGTGACTGCGCAACAGCGCGCTCTTCGTCCGAACTGTGGATGTTGCGAACAATTGCCTTCAGCGCCTTGCGCTTCTCGGCCTGCTTCGCGACCAGCTTGGTACGCTTCAGTTCACGCGCAATCATTGACTTCTTAGCCATACGGTTTTTCCTATTTCTTGAAGGGGAAGTTGAACGCTTCGAGGAGCGTCCGTCCTTCCGCTGCATTACGTGCCGTCGTGGTGATCACAATGTCCATGCCACGCAGCGCGTCAATTTCGTCGTAGTTGATTTCCGGGAAAATAATCTGTTCCTGGACGCCCATGCTGTAGTTGCCCTGCTTATCAAACGACTTCGGGTTCAAACCTCGGAAGTCGCGGATACGCGGGATAGCAATGGTGACGAGGCGATCGAGGAACTCGTACATACGTTCGCGGCGCAGCGTAACCTTGCAACCGATAGGCATGCCGTCGCGGATTTTGAACGCTGCAACCGACTTGCGAGCAATCGTCGCAACCGGCTTCTGGCCGGCGATTTTTTGCATATCGCCGAGCGCTTTTTCCATGATCTTCTTGTCAGCAACCGCATCACCGACACCCATATTGAGGGTGATCTTGGTGATCTTCGGCACTTCCATCGGATTTTTCAGCCCAAGCTTCTTCTGGATATCTCCAGCAAGTTCGTTCTGATATTTTTCCTGTAAACGTGACATGTCTGTTCTCTTAAATGTCTACTACGTCGCCGCTCTTGAAGACGCGCACTTTGCTGCCGTCTTTCTCGACGCGGAAACCCACTCGCTCACCCTTCTTTGTCTTTGGGTTGAATACGAGCACGTTCGAAATATCCAGTGGCATCGCTTTATCTTTGATGCCTCCCATCTCACCGACATTCGGGTTCGGCTTGATGTGTTTCTTCGCAAGGTTCACGCCTTCGACCAGGACACGATCGTCCACAAACACCTCAAGCACGGTGCCTCGACGACCTTTGTCCTTACCAGTCGTGACAATGACCTCATCACCTTTCCTGATCTTGTTCACTTAAAGAACCTCCGGCGCCAGTGAGATGATCTTCATGAACTGGTTTGTGCGCAGCTCACGGGTCACCGGGCCAAAAATACGTGTGCCAATCGGCTCAAGACGTGCATTCAGCAAAACAGCGGCATTGCCGTCAAAACGAATCAGCGAACCATCTTTACGGCGCACACCTTTGCGGGTACGGACAACAACGGCGTTGTACACCTCACCCTTCTTGACCTTGCCGCGCGGGATCGCGTCCTTGACGCTGACCTTGATGATGTCGCCCACACCGGCGTAGCGGCGCTTCGATCCGCCGAGCACCTTGATGCACTGAACACGACGAGCACCCGAGTTATCGGCTGCGTCCAGAACTGTCTGCATCTGAATCATGACTGAATCCTAAGAGTTATTACTTGTCTGCTGCGCGTTCAACAACGTTGACGACAGACCAGAATTTGTTCTTCGAAATCGGACGGCACTCCGAGATCGCCACGCGATCACCGGCCTTGCACTCGTTCGATGCATCGTGCGCGAGCACTTTGGTCGTACGGCGAATGTACTTGCCATAGACCGGGTGCTTGATCAGGCGCTCGATGGCAACCGATACGGTCTTGTCCATCTTGTCGCTAACGACACGACCGGTAAGTGTGCGTTGTGCTTTATTTTCTTCACTCATTTGTCTTCACCCGCTGCACGCGAAAGCTCAACAAGAACCGTCTTAACGCGCGCGATATCTTTCCTCACGCGGCCATGCTCGTGATTCCTGGTCAATTCACCGGTCGCATGCTGCATGCGCAGGTTGAACTGCTCGCGACGCAACGCAACGAGTTCCTCGTTGAGTTCGTCAACCGACTTGGATCTAAGATCTGCTGCCTTCATCACATCACCTGCCGTGTTACAAACTTGGTGCCAAACGGCAATTTCGCGGCTGCCAGGCGAAATGCCTCGCGCGCCACCTCTTCCGTTACACCTTCCATTTCGTACAGCATACGGCCCGGTTGAATCTGGCATACCCAGTACTCAACGTTGCCCTTACCCTTACCCTGGCGAACTTCAAGCGGCTTGGTCGTGATCGGCTTGTCGGGAAAGACCCGAATCCAAATCTTGCCACCACGCTTGATGTAGCGCGTCATGGCGCGTCGAGCCGCCTCAATCTGACGTGCCGTCAGACGTCCGCGATCGGTCGCTTTCAGGCCGAACTCACCGAAAGAAACGCTGCTTCCGCGCTGTGCCAGACCGCGGTTGCGGCCTTTCATCTGCTTACGAAACTTTGTTCGTTTGGGCTGTAACATCTATCTATTCCTTACGAACGAGCGCCGGCGGCTGCTTCCGCAGGCTCGGCCGGAACCGCTTCGGGCTTGTCAAAAACTTCGCCCTTGAAAATCCAAACCTTCACGCCGATCACACCGTAAGTTGTGTGTGCTTCGGCCGTGCCGTAGTCGATATCCGCACGCAGTGTGTGCAGCGGAACGCGACCTTCGCGATACCACTCCGAACGTGCTATTTCGGCACCGTTCAGGCGACCGCCCACCTTCACCTTGATACCCTCGGCGCCAACACGCATCGTATTGGTCACCGCGCGCTTCATGGCGCGACGGAACATGACGCGGCGCTCAAGCTGCTGTGCGATGCCTTCGGCGACCAGCTGCGCATCGAGTTCCGGCTTACGAACTTCGCTGATGTTGATACGGACATCCTGGATAGCCATGCCGACCATCTTCGAAACTTCCATGCGAAGTTTCTCGATATCCTCACCCTTCTTGCCAATCACGATGCCCGGACGTGCCGTATGAATCGTGATATTGACCTTGTTGGCTGGACGTTCAATGCCAATCCGGCTAACCGAAGCATCTTTAAGCTTCTTCTTAATGTGGACCCGAATATCGTGATCCGCACTAATGTACTGCGGGAACGCTTTAGAGTCGGCATACCACTTGGAAGCCCAATCTTTAACGATGCCGAGGCGAATGCCTGTTGGATGTACTTTCTGACCCATATTAGTTACTCGTCTCCGGCAAATTAGCCCCGTAGAGCTTCAATTCCGTGCTCATGATCCGTCTGCTACCCGGATGGTGATGTGGCTGTTCCGCTTGATAATCCGTGCGCCACGACCTTTGGCACGAGCGCGGTAACGACGGAGCGTTGGCGCTTCGTTAACCTCAATTGTCGCGACTTTCAATGCGTCGATATCTGCACCGAGGTTGTGCTCTGCGTTGGCAACGGCCGACTCCAGAACTTTCTTCACGATGCGGGCACTCTTTTTCGGTGAAAAAGTCAGTGCGCGCAGGGCCTCATCGACAGATTTACCACGGATGACGTCAGCCACCAGGCGGCATTTCTGCGGCGAGATACGTGCGTATCTGAGTGTTGCTGCAACTTGCATGAACCCGCTCCCCTATTTCGTCTTCCGATCACCGGAGTGACCGCGGAAGGTACGCGTCATCGCAAACTCACCGAGCTTGTGACCGACCATGTTCTCAGAAATCAGAACCGGCACGTGCTGGCGTCCGTTGTGGACGGCAATGGTCAATCCGACCATATCCGGCAGTACCATCGAGCGGCGCGACCAGGTCTTGATCGGACGGCGATCGTTCTTCTTTGCTGCTACGGCTACCTTCTTCGCCAGATGATCATCGACGAAAGGGCCCTTTCTTACACTACGCGGCATCTTCGAAATCCTTAATTAGCGCTTCTTGTTGCGACGGCGAACAATCATGCTGTCCGTACGCTTATTGGAGCGCGTCTTCGCGCCCTTGGTCGGCGTGCCCCACGGGCTGACCGGATGACGGCCCCCGGAGGTACGACCTTCACCACCACCATGCGGGTGATCGACCGGGTTCATCGCAACACCACGAACCGTCGGACGTACACCTCTCCAGCGCTTCGCGCCGGCCTTGCCGAGCTTGCGCAGGTTGTGTTCGCCATGACCAACTTCGCCTACCGTTGCACGGCAGTCGATGTGAATTCTGCGCATTTCGCCAGAGCGCAGACGCAACGTGGCGTAAGCACCTTCGCGAGCAGCGAGCTGAGCCGAGCCGCCGGCCGAGCGAATCATCTGACCGCCCTTCCCTGGCTTCATCTCAACGTTATGAACCGTTGTACCAACGGGGATCGCACGAATCGGCAGGGCGTTACCCGGCTTGATCGGGGCATCTTCGCCGCTGATGATCTTCACACCAGCACGCACGCCCTTGGGAGCCAGAATGTAGCGTCGCTCACCATCCGCGTACTTGATCAGCGCAATGTGTGCGCTGCGGTTCGGATCGTACTCAAGACGTTCTACTTCGCCCGGAATCCCGTCCTTATCACGCTTGAAGTCAATAATGCGATAGCGCTGCTTGTGACCGCCGCCCTGATGACGCACCGTAATACGGCCGTTGTTATTGCGACCACCTTTCGATGACTTCTGGTCGAGCAGCGGTGCGTACGGCTTGCCCTTGTGCAGTTCCGGCGTCTTTACAGCGACGACGAAACGGCGACCAGCAGATGTCGGTTTTGCTTTATGCAGTGACATGATCTTCTAACCCTTATTCGCCGCCGAAGAACTCTTCAAGAGAGCTCCCTTCAGCCAGCCTCACGTATGCTTTCTTCCAATCGTTGCGACGGCCTTTCGTCTGCTGGAAGCGCTTTGTCTTGCCCTTGACGTTTACAACCTGGACGTTCTCGACCTGAACCTCGAAAAGCAGCTCAACAGCCTGTTGAATCTCTTTCTTCGTGGCATCGGTACGAACTTTCAGAACGACCTGATTCTTTTCCGCTGCGAAATGCGCCTTTTCCGAAAGGTGCGGGCCGCGGATGACCGTCATCAATCTTTCCTGGTGTGCAGCCTGGCTCATGACAGACGCTCCTCAATCAGCTTCAGCGCCGGCACTGTCACCAGCACCTTCTCGAAGCGAATCAACACAACCGGGTCCATCGAGGCAGCGTCACAAATACCGACATTCGGCAGGTTGCGAGCGGCCAGGAACACCTTCTCGTCGAAGGCCTCGTTCAGGATCAGCACGCTGTCCAGATCGAGTTCTTTCAACTTCGCGGCCAGCAGCTTGGTCTTCGGTGCCTCGAGCGTAAGCTCGTTGACGATGACCAGGCGATCCTGGCGAACCAGCTCTGACAACATTGAGCGCAGAGCGGCGCGGTACATTTTCTTATTGACCTTCTGGTCGTGATCGCGCGGCTGCGCAGCGAAGGCGCGACCACCACCAACCCAAATCGGGCTGCGGATCGTACCGGCGCGTGCGCGACCGGTGCCTTTCTGGCGCCAGGGCTTGGCACCGCCACCGCGAACCGCTGCGCGATTCTTCTGGGCCTTGGTACCAGAGCGGCTGCCGGCAAGGTACGCCGTGACAACCTGGTGCACGAGAGGTTCGTTGTAGTCCACGCCGAATGCAGCCTCTGCTACATCAACCGAACCCTTATCCTGAAGTTTCAGTTTCATCTTCGGCGCCCCTATCTCTTGGCCTTGATAGCAGGACGGACAATTACCTTGCCGCCTGCGTGACCCGGGACAGCGCCCTTGATCAAAAGTACATTGCGTTCGGCGTCTACCCGCACCACTTCGAGGTTCTGCACGGTGCGGCGAACATTACCCATGTGGCCGGACATCTTCTTACCTTTGAATACGCGACCCGGGCTCTGGTTCTGACCGATCGAGCCAGGCGCTCTGTGCGCCAGCGAGTTGCCGTGCGTGGCGTCCTGCATGCTGAAGTTATGGCGCTTGACGGTACCGGCGAAGCCCTTACCGATTGACGTACCAATCACGTCGACCTTCTGGCCTTCCTCGAAGAGGTCAACCTTGAGCTCACCGCCCTTCTCGAACTCGCCTTCATCGGCAGCGTCCAGGCGGAACTCTGTAAATAAGTCGCCGGCTTCTACCTTTGCCGCTGCAAAGTGGCCGGCTGCAGGTTTACTCACCCGGGACGCTTTGCGGCTGCCGGCTGCAACTTGCAGCGCACGATAGCCGTCGGTCTCCACGGTTTTCACCTGTGTGATTCGGTTTGGTTGTGCCTCGATCACGGTGACCGGAATTGAACTTCCGTCATCCGTGAAGACACGTGTCATGCCGCATTTGCGGCCAACAAGACCCATCGTCATGTTTAAAACCTCGCACCGACTTCGTTTGGTCAGTGACAATCTCTAAATTCAAAATCTTCACTGCGGCCACTTCGATTGGCGACCACTGTTTGTTTTCGCGGATCCTGCAGACACACGAAAGGGCCAGCCATCGCGGAGGACTACGTCCTCTTTGCTCTGGGGCTGACCCTAAGCTCCGTACCGATCATTCAGCCAGTACGGCGGTTCCGGGATTTGCCGTGTCGCCCTCGATTTCCTGACGACTGGTGTTCTATTCTGATTCGGGCCGACTCCCGGTCCGGCCTGATCCAGCGAGCCCGCAATTATACGACTCGCAGCCCTTATTACAAGCGCTTTCGAGTGATTTTCACGGGTTTTTTAGCTACCTGCGGAAACCAACAAAATCAATAACTTAGCGGGCCCGCCGTTAGGGCAGACACGCCATGTCATCAATTCAGCTTGATCTGCACGTCAACGCCCGCTGGAAGCTCGAGCTTCATCAGGGCGTCGACCGTCTTGTCAGTCGGATCCATAATGTCCATCAGGCGCTTGTGGGTACGAATTTCGTACTGGTCACGAGCATCCTTGTTCACGTGTGGCGAAATCAGAACCGTGAAGCGCTCCTTCCGCATAGGAAGGGGAATCGGGCCCTTGACCGTCGCACCCGTGCGCTTGGCCGTGTCGACAATTTCACGCGCTGAGTTGTCGATCAGACGATGATCGAAGGCCTTCAGGCGAATACGTATATTTTGATTAGCACTCATATTTAATTACTCGATGATCTTCGCGACGACGCCGGCACCAACGGTACGGCCACCTTCGCGAATAGCGAAACGCAGGCCATCTTCCATGGCAATCGGGGCAATCAGGTCGACAACCATCTGCACGTTGTCGC
>Ga0224504_10000391_pt1 | contig 19637 bp, 17 predicted proteins | sample SF_Oct11_sed_USG_3_FD_170160 | JGI IMG/M metagenome (GOLD analysis project Ga0224504, IMG submission 170160) | Sediment microbial communities from San Francisco Bay, California, United States - SF_Oct11_sed_USGS_24 | ecosystem: Environmental > Aquatic > Marine > Sediment | place: USA... | reverse complement strand
GGCGAATGCGCTCGCGGGTCACGTCGAACTGCTTGCCGACCTCTTCCAGCGTATGGTCGGTATTCATATCGATCCCGAACCGCATCCGCAGGACCTTGGCTTCACGCGGCGTCAGCCCCGCCAGCACCGAGTGGGTTGCCTCGCGCAGTCCTTCGCCCGTGGCCGAATCGAGCGGTGACGACACCGCCTGATCCTCGATGAAGTCTCCCAGGTGCGAATCCTCATCATCGCCGATCGGGGTTTCCATCGAGATCGGCTCTTTCGCGATTTTGAGCACCTTGCGGACCTTGTCTTCCGGCATCTCCATCCGTTCGGCAAGTTCCTCAGGCTGCGGCTCGCGGCCCATTTCCTGCAACATCTGTCGCGAGATCCGGTTCAGCTTGTTGATTGTCTCGATCATATGGACCGGGATGCGGATCGTGCGCGCCTGATCGGCAATCGAGCGAGTGATGGCCTGCCGTATCCACCAGGTTGCATAGGTGGAAAACTTGTAACCGCGCCGGTACTCGAATTTGTCCACGGCCTTCATCAGCCCGATGTTGCCTTCCTGGATCAGGTCGAGAAACTGCAGGCCGCGGTTGGTGTATTTCTTTGCAATCGAAATGACAAGGCGAAGGTTGGCTTCGACCATTTCTTTTTTCGCCCGCCGGGCTTTCGCCTCGCCGATCGACATCTGCCGGTTGATTTCTTTGATTTCGCCTATTGAGACGTGACTGGTCAGTTCGACCGCGATCAGCTTGCGCTGCGATCGCTGGACATCGGCCTTTAGCTTGGCGAGCACGGACGAATGCTTGCGTTTGGCCCGGATGTGCTTCTCGATCCAGCTCGGGTCCGTCTCGTTTTTCGGGAAGCTCGAGATGAAGTCCTTGCGCGGCATGCCGGCCTGACGCACGCAAAGATACATGACATGGCGTTCCTGCGCGCGCACGTGGCGCACCGTGTCACGCAGATTTTGCACCAGGCGATCGAACATTTTCGGCGACAGTTTTAGCAGCATGAACTCTTCGTTCAACTGCTCGCGCAGTTTCATCGTGCGGCCCGCGTCGACGCCATGCTTTTCGATCGAGGCGATGCTGCGCTTGTAAAGACTGGCGATCGAGTTCATGGCCGCCTTCACTTCCTCGAGATCCGGCCCGGTGTCGACGACTTCATCTTCGTCATCGTCGCTGGAGGCGGCTGCGCCTCCAGGCGGTGCATCCTCCGCGTTCGGATCGATGAACCCGGTCATGACGTCCAGCAGCCGGGCCTCGCCGGCCTCGACGGCCGCATACTCAGTCAGCAGACGCTGATAGGTCGGCGGAAACAGGCCGATTGCACCCTTGACCTGGTTCAGGCCTTCCTCGATACGTTTCGCGATCCGGATTTCACCCTCTCGGGTCAGCAGCTCGACCGTACCCATTTCGCGCATGTACATTCTTACCGGGTCGGTGGTGCGTCCGAATTCACTGTCCAGAGTGGCCAGCGCCGCGGCGGCATCATCGGTATCGTCATCATCGGACACTGCATTGTCTGACAGCAGCAGGGCCTCGGCATCCGGTGCCTTCTCGTACACGGTGATGCCCATGTCATTGATCATATTGACAATATCTTCGATCTGTTCCGGATCGACGATATCGTTCGGCAGATGATCGTTTACCTCGGCATAAGTGAGGTAACCCTGTTCCTTGCCGCGTGCGATGAGCAGCTTGAGCTGCGACGCCCGATCGTCCGGCTTGACTGTCTGTTTGTCGCTCAAGATTGCTGGCCCTCATTAAGAAACAGCGTGCACCGAGGCGCGCGTAAACCCACCACTATAGCTTGGAAAACATTAGATATCCAGAAAGTTCATTTGGTTCCCGGCTGAGCCGTGCCGGTGCGACGACTGAGCAGATTCTGAAGTTCGCTCTTCTCTTCTTCACTTATAGTCCCGTCTGCGGCTTTTTCCAGCAATTGGGCTGTCTTCAGCCTCGGGCGCGACTCCTCAACCATTTTTGCGATGGTGTCCTGCAGTTCGCGAGCTGCGGCCTCGTCGCTGACCAGTGACTCCTGTGCGGCGAGCCGCGCCAGAGCGTCCATTTCGGGGCGCCCGCGCCATCGCTCAAGCACCATCGCTGTCGAAATATTGGGGGCGTTTTTGCATTCTTCAAGGAGTTCGAGAAAGATGCCGATGCCGCGGATTTCCAGCGTTTCCAGTTGATTGTCGTAGTCGAGCCCGGCGGCGGCCTTCGGATGGTGCATCAACAGCGTGATTGCCCTGCGCAGCAGCGAACTGCGCGCGGGTCGGGTGGCGCTGGGATTTGCGGTGCGCCGCCTGGGCGAGTCTTTTGCTACCGCCAGGTGTGTGGTCAGGCGTTCGCCCGGCATGCCGACAGCGGTCGCGAGATGGTCGACCAGGAGATCCTTGTAAATCCCTTCCGGTACCCGGCCGAGCAAGGGTCGCGCCAGTTCCGCAAGGCGTGCGCGTCCGTCCACGCTATCGAGGTCGGTCTGGGTACACAGTGTCTGGAGCAGGAATTCCGACAACGGTGTGGCGCCGCTGAGACGTAGCTCGAATGCCTCGCGGCCTTCGCTGCCGATCATCGAATCGGGATCCTCTCCGTCGGGAAGAAACAGGAAGCGAATCTGGCGGCCCTCACGGAGCTCACCCAGGGCGTTTTCAAGCGCGCGCCACGCGGCCTTGCGTCCGGCCTGGTCACCGTCGAAACAAAAGATAACCTCCGGGCAAACCCGGAACAGCCGTTTCAAATGCTCCGGCGTCGTTGCAGTGCCAAGAGTTGCGACGGCGTAGCGAACGCCATGCTCGGCGAGGGCAACCACATCCATGTAGCCCTCGACCACCAGCAGTCGATCGATCTGGCGCAACGCGCGGCGTGCCTCGAACAGGCCGTATAGTTCCTTGCCCTTGTGAAATAACACGGTCTCGGGCGAATTCAGGTATTTGGGTTCGCCCTTGTCGAGCACCCGGCCGCCAAATCCCACGGTGCGACCGCGAGCGTCGCGAATCGGAAAAATGACGCGGTCGCGAAAGCGGTCATACTCGCGGCCGTCGTCGCGGCGCATGGTCAACCCGGTGTCGACCAGTTGCTGGCGCTTGTGCTCGCCATCGCCGAGCTGTCGCAAAATGGCGTCCCACGAGTCCGGGGCATAGCCGATGCGGTAGTCGCGGGCAGTTTCGCCCGAGACGTTGCGGCGTCTGAGATAGGCCTGGGCGCGGCGGTCGTGCTTGAGTTGCTCGTAGTAAAACGCGCTCGCCTTGTCCATCACATCAAACAGGTCGAGGCTGCGACGATCTGCTGTTGCGTTTTCCTCGCGCGGTACTTCGATGCCGACGATGCTGGCAAGTTCCTCGACAGCCTCGACAAAATCGGCGTGATCGTAATCGATCAGGAAGCCCAGTGCGGTGCCGTGAGCGCCGCAGCCGAAGCAGTGGAAAAACTGCTTGTCCGGGCTGACAGTGAAAGAAGGGGTTTTTTCGTCGTGAAACGGGCAGTTGGCCTTGTATTCGCGGCCGGCTTTTTTGAGCGGGACTCGTGCCCCGATCACCTCGACAATATCCGCGCGAGCGATCAGTTCGTCGATAAAATGTTGGGGGATTCGGCCTGCCACGTCTCTCGAACTATAGCCCAAACCTCAGCGGGCGTGGGCAGGCAATGGATGCCTCGGTGGCGCGCCGCTCAGGCCGCGCTCAGGCGTTCCTTGACGGCTGCGCTGACCTTGCCCATGTCGGCGCGACCCTGGGCCTCGGCTTTCACCAGTCCCATCACCTTGCCCATGTCCTTCATCGAAGTGGCCCCGGCGGTGGCAATCGCCTCGGCAATCAGCGCTTGCAGGTCTTCGTCGGACAGGGGCTCCGGCAGGTAGACGCGAATGAATTCGATCTCGCGTTCTTCGCGTTCGGCGAGCTCGGGTCGCTCGCCGGACCGGTACTGCTCCGCCGATTCGCGCCGCTGCTTGACCATTTTTTCGAGCAGCTGCAGCACATCGGTGTCGCTGACATCCTCGCGCGTATCGACCTCGCGTTGCTTGATTGCGGCCAATACCATGCGGATCGTGCCCAGGCGCTCTTTGTCGCCGGCACGCATGGCCGTTTTCATGTCGTTCTGGATGTCGGTTTTCAGAGCCATTGGCAAACCGGTCCGCAGGCTCAATACATGCGTTTGCGTTTGGATGCCTCGCGCGACAGCCGCTTCATGTGGCGTTTCACCGCCGCGGCTTTCTTGCGCTTGCGTTCCTGGGTGGGTTTCTCGTAATACTCGCGGCGACGCAATTCGGTGAGAATGCCGGCTTTTTCGCAAGCGCGCTTGAAGCGACGCAAGGCTGCGTCGAAATGCTCGCTTTCCCTGACTTTAACGCTGGGCATGAACAAAATACCTTGAGTTGTAATATCGATGGTCGGGCCCGGACACTAAAAAACCTCCCGGACCGGGAAAACCGCGTAGTCTACCGCTGGGATTGTACAATTGCAAAGCTACTCACGAGCCCGGAATCGATGCTGACACTTGGAATAGAGACCTCATGCGATGAGACCGCCGTTGCGCTGTACGACAGCGAGGCTGGCTTGCTGGCGCATCTTCTGCACAGTCAGGTGGACCTGCACAGGGAATTTGGTGGCGTTGTGCCGGAACTGGCCTCTCGCGACCATATAAGAAAGCTGCCGCAGCTTATCCAGGACGTACTCGAGCGCGGCGAGGTCAGCGCAAAAGAAATCACCGGTGTCGCTTACACCGCCGGGCCGGGGCTGATTGGTGCGCTGATGGTTGGCGCCAGCGTCGCGTCCAGCCTGGCGTTCGCCTGGCGGGTCCCGGTGCTCGGCGTACACCATATGGAGGGGCATCTTCTTGCGCCAATGCTGGAGGCCGATCCGCCCGAATTCCCGTTCGTCGCGCTTCTGGTCTCCGGGGGCCACACCATGCTGGTGGCGGTCGAGGCCATCGGTCGTTATAAAATTCTCGGCGAGACTGTCGACGACGCTGCCGGCGAGGCATTCGATAAGACCGCGAAACTACTCGGACTGCCCTATCCCGGAGGACCGGCACTGGCGAAGCTTGCCGAGTCGGGTTGCGAAGGGCGCTACCGCTTTCCACGGCCGATGCTGCAAAAGCCAAACTGCGACTTCAGTTTCTCCGGTCTGAAAACGGCCGTATTCGTGGCGACGCGCGACCGTGATCTGGACCGGCAGGATCGGGCGGACGTCGCTTTGGCGTTCGAGCAGGCCGTCGTCGATACGCTGGCCGGCAAGTGTCTGCGTGCGCTCGATGAATCCGGCGCGAGGCGACTCGTGGTGGCCGGCGGCGTCGGCGCCAACAAGCGCCTGCGCGAGCGCCTCGGCACAGAGATGAGTAAGCTTGGCGGGCGCCTGTTTTATCCGCGCATCGAATTCTGCACCGACAATGGAGCGATGATTGCCCATGTGGGGGCGTTGCGCCTGGCGGCAGGCCAGGTCGATGTGGACGGGCCGGTAGCACGGGCGCGCTGGCCGCTTGACAGCGTCGAGCCGTTATAGCGGTCGTTGCGCCGCAACCCGCGCCTGGGTTTTTCAGTCGCAGCAGACCAGGGAGTCGCATGGACAAGATTTTTTTGCGCGAGCTCGAGATCGAGGCCGTGATAGGTATCTGGGCGTGGGAGCGGCGAATACGCCAGCGGGTCAGTATCAGCCTCGAGATGGCCGCCGATATCCGCGCGGCGGCGGCGACCGACCAGATCGAGGACACGCTCAATTACAAGGCGGTCGCCAAGCGCATCACCGATTTTGTGTCCAATTCATCGTTCCAGCTGGTCGAGACGCTTGCCGAACGCGTGGCCGAAATCGTCGTGACGGAATTTTCGGTCGCATCGGTGCGGCTCACGCTAAACAAAACCGGCGCGATTCGCGGCGCCCGCGATGTCGGGATCGAGATCGAACGAACTCCGGCCGACTATCGTGACTGAGGTGTTTGTCTCGGTCGGGAGTAATGTCGACCCGGAGCGAAACATTCGCCGCGCACTGGCCGAGCTGCATCGGCGGTTTGGCCGCATAAACGCCTCCACGGTCTACCAAAGCCCCGCTCAGGGGTTTGTTGGCGACGATTTTCTCAACCTCGCGGTCGGATTTAGCACTGAAGAGGACGTCCAAGACATAATCGCGCAGCTTCGCGAAGTAGAGGATTTGTGCGGACGCGACCGCGACGGCGCGCGATTTGGGCCGCGCCCAATGGACCTGGATTTGCTGCTATTCGGTGATCTTGTGCTCGAGTCCCCCGAACTCCGTCTGCCCCGCGCGGAAACGCTGGAGTATGCTTTCGTGCTGGGTCCGTTGGCTGAAATCGCCGGCGATCGCCGCCATCCGGTCACCGGCCGCAGCTTCTCGGAGCACTGGGAGTCGTTTCCGGCGGGACTAAAAAACCTTGAACCGGTCGAAGTCTCCGGATAGGCCCTTGTCGGGTAAAATCAGGAGCGGGTCTGCAGGAGAAACGCGATATGAAGAGGGTCTTCAGTCCGGTATTGGCCGGGTGTTTGGTGATAATCGCTGGTTGTGGCGGCGGCAATGGGCCGTTCGACACCGGCGACGAGTGCAACGTCACCGAACAGAACAGCCAGATTCAGGGAATCATGGATGCCTGGTACCTGGCTTACGATCAGCTGCCCAACATTTCGCCAGCGAGCTACAACTCACCTGGCGCCTATCTGGACGCATTGGTGGAGGACGTCGATTTTCTGCTGGACGATCCGGTCGAAACCGCCGCAGACCGTTACAGCTTCGTTGTCACGCAGGATCAGGAGGACGACCTGATCGGTGCGGCATTCGTGGGGTTCGGTTTTTCGTTTCGCATCGTCAACGATGACGAGGTGCAATTCGCCCAGGTGTTTGGCGAATACGACGAAGAAAACCTCAAAACTCCGGCATCGCGCGCGGGCTTCAAGCGCGGTTACAAGATCCTGGAGATCGAGGGAGTTCCCGTAGCCGAGATCATTGCGGACGACCCGGACAACCCGGTCGCGGCAATCAGCGAGGCACTTGGCGAGCGAACCGTCGGTGTCACCCGAATTATTACGTATGGCGATTCCGATGGAAATTTAATCGATGATGTCACGGTAGTTAAGGAAGACCTCGTATTCAACACGGTAGCTCGATACACAGTATTTGATACCGGCGCGACCCGAACCGGTTACCTGAATTTCCGTAGTTTCGCCTCGCCATCGCCGGACGAACTGGCTGCGGCATTCCAGATTTTCAATGCAGCGCGTGCCACCGACCTGATTATCGATTTGCGCTATAACAGCGGCGGGCTGGTATCGGTCGCCGAGTACCTCGCGAACCTTTTGCAGGGTATCCCGGCCGAAGGCGAAGTGTCGTTTGGCGAGGTCTACAACGACAAGCTCAGCAACCGCAATGTGACATTCAGATTTGCGCGTGAGGCCGATAGCCTTGCGACCATCAACAAGCTGGTTTTCATTACCACGCCGACAACTGCATCGGCCAGCGAATTGGTACTGAACGCGATGTTGCCGTATGTCGAAAACGGGAGGCTTGGAGACGTTGCGGTCGTAGGCTCGAGCAGTTTTGGTAAACCCGTGGGTTCGCTGGGTTTCGACGTCTGCAATGATCTCGTACTACGGCCGGTGACGTTTCAGACTGTAAATGCCGAAGGTGAAGGCGATTACTACGACGGCTTCGATCCGGACTGCCCGGCCGAGGACGATCTGGATTTTGGTTTTGGCGATCCGCGTGAGGATTCTCTTGCGGCCGCATTGAGCTATGTCGAAACTGGCGCATGCCCGGTCGTGACCGCGCAGAAACTCGACGCGTTGCAGGCAAAAGCCGAGAAACAACGCACCGAGGCGAGGCAGCGAGGCTGGGGCGAGATATTGCGCGACTACCATTGACGACCAGCTGTGCGGGCGGCCGCGGCAATTACCAGCCGAGGCTGCGGCCACCGTCGACGGCGATGATCTGACCGGTCACGTAGGCAGCGTCGCGTGCAAGGTATAGCGCGCAGCGCGCTATGTCGTCCGGGTCGCCGACTGTTCGCAGCGCAATCTGGTCTAGCATCGCCTGCTTGCTTGACTCGTCCAGACCCTGTTCCGGCCAGATGATCGCGCCGGGCGCGATACCGTTGACCCGAACGAGCGGGCCGAGCTCGCGGGCGAGGCTCAGCGTCAACATGGCGAGACCTGCCTTGGCAACACAGTAAACCGTATGTTCCCGCAACGGCTTGCGTGCATAAATATCGACGATATTGATGATCTGGCCACGGTTCCTTCGCAACTGCGGTGCGGCTGCCTGTGACAGGAAAAGCGGAGCCTTGAGGTTGCTGCCAAGCAGATCGTCCCAATCCGACCCGGTGATAGCCCCCACCGGGGTGGGATAAAAAGTCGACGCGTTGTTGATCAGAAGGTCGAGTCGGCCAAATCGGGCTGCGGCTGCCTCGATGAGGTCGTCGAGTTGCTCGTAATGGAGCAGATCGGCTGAAATTGTCGTCGCCGAGTCCGGCCGTCGTGTGTTCAGTTCCGCAGCGAGTTCCTGCGCCTCGGCAGCCGAATTTCGGTAGTGCACAATTACCCTCATGCCGGCATCGTGTAAGCGCCGCCCGATCGCCGCGCCTACTCTTTTTGCGCCACCGCTAATCAGCGCAACCCTGTCGTGTATGTCGAATATTTCGGTCATGGTCGGGCGTATCAATAGTCCGGCAGATGGCAACCAGGCACCGAGCATACGCGTGGCGTACGGCGGTCGCCAGCAGGCGCGGGCTGCAACCCCCGCCGCGCTCTGGCAACATCGCCCGCTGGTAGTGCGGCGAGAGTCAGTTTGTGTCCCCAAGCAGTTCAGAATCCGGTATCGAGACGTTTCCGAGCCCTTCGCCGTCGGCTCGCGAACACAGTGAAAAACTGACCGCGCAGATCAGAGCTGAGATCGATCGCGAGGGTGGCAGTATCGGGTTTCCGCGCTTTATGGAACTTGCTTTGTATTCTCCGGGACTTGGGTACTACAGCGCTGGCAGCCGCAAGTTTGGCGGGGAAGGCGATTTCGTGACCGCGCCCGAACTCGGCCCGCTTTTCGCGCGCTGCCTTGCGCGCTGGCTGGTAAACCGAACGCCTGAATCCGGCCCCCTGGATATTCTCGAGATCGGTGCGGGAAGCGGTGAGCTCGCGGTCGAATTGCTGGCTGAACTCGATCGTCTCGGGCGTCCGCTGAATCGTTATTGCATCCTCGAGGTAAGCGCTGAATTGCGTGCGCGCCAGCAACAGGCGCTGCGCCGGAACGAGCGGGTATGCTGGCTCGATACCTGGCCGGATAGTTTCAATGGCGTCGTTCTGGCCAACGAAGTGGTGGACGCCCTGCCGGTCGAGCGCTTTGAAATCGGCCCTGGAGGGCCTTGCGGGCTCGGTGTGTGCTGGCGTGACGGCGGATTCCGCGAATTGCGTCTGCCCGCGGGCAAGGCATTGCTGCAACGAGTCGCGGAGATCGAGGCGTGTGTCGGAACATCCTTGCCGGTGGGTTTTCGCTCCGAGTATTGCCCGATGCTGGAAGCGTGGATGAGATCACTGTCCGCGGCGCTCGAACGCGGCATTGTGTTGCTGGCGGACTACGGTTTGCCGCGATCCGAGCTCTATCATCGCGACCGCGGCCAAGGCACACTGCGATGTCACTACCGGCATCGCGCCCACGACGATCCGTTCGTGCTGGTGGGTCTGCAGGACATCACGGCCTGGGTCGATTTCACGGCGTTGGCGGATGCCGGGATCGACGCGGGCCTGGAACTTGAGGGGTTCGTGACGCAGGCGCACTTTCTGCTGGGCGCGGGGATGACCGAATTGCTTGCAGCGGAGGCAGAGTCCGGTCAATTTGGCTTGCGCGAACAGGCCAAACAGCTGGTGCTGCCGGGAGAGATGGGGGAACGGTTCAAAATGATGGTTTTTTCGCGTGACTGGCCGGATGACAGGTCCGAGCCCGGTATTCACGACATGCGGCACAGGCTCTGATTTGGACTTCATTCAGGTCATCGTTCTTGCGATCGTCCAGGGCATCACCGAGTTCCTGCCGATCTCCAGTTCCGGTCATCTCGTGCTGGTTCCGCGGTTTATGGGATGGCCCGACCAGGGGCTCGCATTCGATGTCGCGGTACATGTCGGCACTCTCAGCGCCGTGTTGTTCTATTTCCGTGACGATCTCCGGGTCATGATTAGCGCGTGGTTGCGCAGCCTCGGCGGTGCAGGTGTCGACGCCGATGCAAGGCTGGCGTGGGCGGTTTTGATCGGGACGATACCGGTCGGTCTCGTGGGGTTTCTGTTCAGCGATGAGATTGAGACCTACCTCCGTAGCCCGATGCTGATCGCGGCAACCACCGCAGGGTTCGGCATTGTTCTCGGCGCGGCCGATCGCTTCGGCTCACGAACTCGCGACGAACACTCGCTGCAACTGAAAGATGTGTTGCTGATCGGCGCGGCACAGGCGCTTGCGCTCGTTCCCGGAACCTCGCGCTCGGGTATCACGATGACGGCTGGTCTTGCGCTGGGGCTGAATCGCGCTGCCGCCGCGCGTTTCAGCTTTCTTTTGTCGATACCGGTAATCGTGCTCGCCGGCGGACTCGAAACCCTTCACCTGGTCTCTAGTCCGCAACCGGTGGTCTGGCGCGACCTGTTTCTGGCGGTAGTGTTGTCGGCAGCGAGTGCCTACCTATGCATCACGCTCTTTCTGAAGTTTCTGGAGTCGCGCGGGATGCTGCCTTTCGTTCTGTACCGGATGGTGCTGGCTGCGGTTATCGTCTACGCGTTCGCCTGAGCGTCCCCCGACCCTGCAGTCCGTCCGCGTGGCGGCGGTTTGCATCGGGGGCTCTATTTCAGGATCGCAGCGACCGCCTCGGTTCGGGCTTGTCTCAGACGTTCGCCGATTTTCGGCCCGTCCAGGCCGCTAATATCGATGTCCGCGACCGTGACAGCCGCGGCTGCATCGCGGCTGCAGCGAAACAACTCCGCTTGCGGGTAGGGCCGGTCTTCCAGCCCGGTGCGGCCACGGGCGTCCGCTTCGCAGGCGAGGAGGAACTCCTTGAAGCCTTCGGGGTTGCGCAGCGCGTCGGTGGCTTCGAGTACTTTCATGACCGTTCCGGGGCGCAGTTCGAGAGCGCGATGCGCGTGGCCGTGATATTCGGCCACTCTGATCGCCAGTTTGCGAAAATCGTTCGGGACCCTGAGCCGCTGGCAAAGTTTGACAATCAGGTCGACGCTGCGTCTCTCGTGACCACGGTGGCTGGGCCACTCGTTTCTCGGCGTCTGTGCCTTGCCGAGATCGTGTACCAGCGCCGCGAACCGCACCCGCGGCTTTGCGCTCAGCGCGGCCGCCTGGTCAAGCACCATCATCGTATGGATACCGGTGTCGATTTCAGGGTGCCAGCGCGGCGGCTGAGGTACGCCGTAAAGTGCCTCGAGCTCCGGGAAGACCACGCCCAGCGCACCGCATTCGCGCAGTGTCTCGAAGAAGATTCGCGGTTGCTCGAGCGCCAGCGCACGCGACATCTCCCACCAGACGCGTTCGGCCACGAGGTGGTCGGCCTCGCCGGTGGTCACCATCTCGCGCATCAGCGCCATGGTCTCGGGCGCGACCGTAAAATCGTGCGCGGCAAGCTGGGTGGCGAGCCTGGCGACCCGCAGGATCCGCACCGGGTCTTCGGCGAATGCCGGCGAGATGTGACGCAGGACACGGGCGCGAATATCGGCCTGGCCATTGAAGGGATCGATCAGCGCACCGGCTTTGTCGCGGGCGATGGCGTTGACGGTCAGGTCGCGCCGTAGCAAGTCCTCCTCCAGCGTAATGTCCGGTGAGAATTCGGTGCTGAATCCGTGATAGCCCGGGCCGGTTTTGCGCTCGGTGCGGGCCAGTGCGTATTCCTCGCCAGTCTCGGGATGCAGGAATACCGGAAAGTCCTTGCCGACCTGGCGAAAACCGAGCTCTTTCATCCTCGCGGGGGTTGCTCCGGTCACCACCCAGTCGCGTTCCCTGACTTCGATGCCAAGGAGTTCATTTCGTACCGCGCCGCCGACCAGGTAGGTCTCCATCGCGACATTGTAACGTCAGTCCCGGTCGCACGGCCTCACCCGTGGTATGTTGCGCGCCATGATGGGCTTTCGCGTGATTTTTCTGCTGTCGTTGTTGCTGCTTTCGGGTTGCAGCAACGCTGGCTACTACGCCCAGGCCGTGCGCGGTCAGATGTCACTGATGTGGAAGCGGCAGCCGATCGAAGACGTGCTGCAGGACAAGTCGATCGACTCCGATCTGCGGGCGCAACTCGCCCAGGTCGTCGAGATTCGCGATTTCGCAAGCTCGGATCTCGGGTTGCCCGACAACGGCAGTTACCGGAGCTACGCCGACGTCGGTCGGCCTTATGTGGTCTGGAATGTTTTCGCGACGCCGGAATTCTCGGTCGATCCCGAGACATGGTGTTTCGTTATCGTGGGATGCGTGTCGTACCGCGGTTACTTTCGCGAGGACAGGGCGCAGCGCTTCGCCACGTCCCTCGAGGAGGACGGCAAGGATGTTTATGTTGCCGGGGTGACCGCCTATTCGACACTCGGTAATTTCGACGATCCCGTGCTCAGCACAATGCTGTACTGGGATGACCATCGCCTGGCCGGCCTGATTTTCCATGAACTGGCGCACCAGGTGCTGTATGTGAAAGGCGATACCGACTTCAGTGAGAGCTTTGCTTCGTTTGTCGAGGAGGAGGGGGTCCGGCGCTGGCTGGTTTCGGAAGGCCGCGCGGATGATGTCCCCGAGTACGAGGCGTCGCGCGCGCGGCTCGCGGCGTTTGGCGAGCTGGTAGTGAGAACCCGCGAGCGCCTGAGGACTATTTACAAGGCCGGGTATGCGGACAGCGAGTTGGGCGAAAGAAAACGCATCGCGTTCGAGGACATGCGCCAGGAATACCGGGAGATGCGTGCGGGGTGGGGCGACGTTCTCGCGTTCGATGCCTGGTTCGAACGCGATCTCAATAATGCGCATCTGGCCTCAGTCGCGGCGTACCGGCGTTTTGTGCCAGCGTTTGCGGCGCTGCTTCGCCAGCAAGCCGGAGATCTCGATCGGTTTTATCGGGCGGTCGAGGAAATTGCCGCCAAAGAGCTACCCGGGCGTCACCGGTTGTTGTTGGAACTCATTGACGACAAGCCCGGCGGGCCAGAGCCGATCGAGCGTCTGTGACGTCGGTCCACGAACCTGCGTCAGCGCGAGACGGTTTGGCGATATATCGAGTAACGTTGCCTGGCATCGCCGTCACCCAGCGCTCGCGGCAATTGGGTTTTTAGCGAGCGCGGCGTTAGCCCGAGCTTTTTGAACCCGTTCTCGTCGCAAATATTGTGTACCGACAGCGACAGGTAGTTGTCGGTGGAAAACGGCTTTCCGGGTACGAAGTCCATGATTCTCGCCTGGGCTTTCGACAGCATGTCCGAGAGCCCGATCACGCGGCGCCGGGTTGCCGTCGCGTCGGCAATGATCTGCACCAGTTCGCGCAGCGAGACGACCTGTGGACCGCACAGCTGGTATGTCTGGCTAAAACAGGCCGGATCGTCGAGGCAACGCAGAAATGCAGCAACGACATCGCCGACGAACACGGGGGCGAGACGCGCGTTCGGTTTTGCCAGCGGCAGCAGCAACGGGCTCAGGCGCAACAGGCTGGCAAAGCGATTGGTGAAGGAGTCGCCGGGTCCGAAAATCACCGAAGGCTGAAATATGGTCCAGTCGAGGTCCGTGCCGGCTTCCCGCCGCAAGATGTCTTCCGCCTCGCCCTTGGTCTTCAGGTAAAGGCTCGGTCCACTGCCGGCATTGGCTTTCAGCGCGCTCATTTGCAGGAAACGGCGCACTCCACAGGCTTTCGCGGCGTCAACCGCCTTGCGCGTCAGTTCGACATGGGCTTTTCGAAATCCGCTACCGTCACGGCCGCGCTCGTTGAGAATTCCCACAAGGTTGATAACGACGTCGACGTCGCCGAGGGCGCGGCGCAACTCGGACTCGTTGTGGATGTTCATTGTCTGCACCCGGACCGTAGGCAGAACCAGCAAACTCCGGTTCCGCTCCCGGTTCCGGGTCGGCAGAAGGATGTCATGTCCTGCTGCGGCGAGCGCCGGAACGAGGTGGCTACCTACGAATCCGGTGCCGCCCAGGATGCAGATCGAGTGCTTCGACATAGGCCGTGGTTCAGGTTGTGGAACAGCCGTACATTATAGCCAAAAGCGAGCGCCTCCGAGCCCGGCCGGCGAATGCGCTACCGCCTGGCGACTGCGTCGGAACCGGCCGCCGGAGCCACCATCGGCATGCGCAGCGAGAGACGCGACACGGTACCGTTCAGGCGCCATAAAAACACCGTTTCCGCCGCCATGACGCGCTTGACGTAGCCGCGCGTTTCGCGAAACGGAATCGTTTCGACCCAGATGTCGGCGGGCATCGCCAAATCCTCCGGTAACCAGCGCTCGACCCGTTTCGGCCCGGCGTTGTAAGCGGCAGTCGCCAGAACCTGGTTACCGTCAAAACGGGCGAGCATTTTCCCGAGGTAGGTTGTGCCCAGCGCAATGTTGACCTGCGGGTCGGTAAGGCTGCCGCTGCCCGAATATCGAAGATTGATTTGGCGCGCGGTCGATGCCCCGGTCGCCGGCATCAGTTGCATCAGCCCAATTGCGCCCGCGGGAGAGCTTACATCGCGCATGAACAGGCTCTCGCTGCGAGTGATGCCATAGGCCCAGCTGATCGCGATATTCGCGCGTGGCGACAGGCTTTGATAGAGATCGAGATACGGCGCCGGGAAACGGATATCGAGATCGTCGATCAGCCCGTTGGCTGATCCTGTCGCGATTGCCCGTGAATGCCAGCCCCAGCGGTGGGCCATGATGGCGGCCTGGGCCCGGGTGTCCCGGTCCAGTCGGGCGACCGCTCGCTGCCATTCGACCCGCCCGGCCGAATCCAGCCCCACCGCAAATAACTCGCGGGCGCGGACGATATCCGGGCGTTGTTCGAGGGCATCGATAACGGCATCGTCCGCGGCAGCCGGTTTGTGGCCGAAGTTGTACGGGAGGTCGAGCCGGTCGGCGGCCAGAAAAGAGTGATAGCCGCGTTCAGCTGCCAGCCTCTCGAATATCGCCGCCGCAGCTTCCGGTTCACCGGTCTTGGCCAGTGCGCGCGCACGCCAGTAGAGCCAGGCGCTGTCACCCGCCTCTTCTGCACTCATCGCGTCGATCGCCGCCAGCGTTTCATGCCACGCGCTCGAGCGTAGCGCTGCCCGGGTCCACGCCACGCAGATGTCGTCGTCGACGGCCGATTCGTCCAGCTGGTGGACTCGTTCCAACCCCGCCGGCAAGTATTTGCGCGCCGACCACAAGGCGATCTTGCGCTCGAGACGTTGTTGTTCCGCGTTGTCGACAATATTTGCGGCGGCGTAATGCGGCAGCAACTGAGCGGCTATGTCGGGCTCATTGCGAGCGAGCCGGTCCAGCCCGTAGATTACCAGTGCGGGATCGCGGTCCGCGCCGCGCAGCGGTTTCGGCGTGGCGAGTTCCGTCTCGGCCCTGTCGCGCATACGCTGCCAGCGTTTGACCCGCTGCCGTTGTGCATCGTCGAGTTGCCTGGCCAGGTAGGCGGCAAGCCCGAATTGTTCGGCTTCCAGTGCCAGATCAAGGCGTTGGAGAACCAGGTCGTCGGTCAGTTGCCCGGTTTCGCGCAGGCGGCTGAAAACCGAATCGCATTCCTTGGGCTGGCTGATGCCGACCAGCCAGAGACGGCGAGCCTCTCGCGCGAAGCCCCCGGCATCCCCGGTCTGAGCCATGGCTTCGGTGGCCACGCAATCGAGCCGGGTATTTCCGGCGTCGGCGTAGTGCGACCGGTAAACCTCGAGAAACCTCTGCCAGTCGTTGCGCTGAGCCAGCGAGTTGATCCAGCGAAGGCGCAGGCTCGGCGCGATCCACAGCGTTTCGTTGGTCGCGAGAAAGCGCTCGATATTGGCATTTGGCTGTTGTTTCACCGTGGCGCGAAAGTAGACGGCTTCCAGATCGGGAAGCAATGGATAGCCTTCGAGTTCGTCGAGACGCGGTTGAACGGCGCGCCAGTCGCCGCGCTCGGCTTCAATCCAGGCGTCGCGAAATGCGCCACGCTGCTTTTCGAGATCGGCATCGGACCCGGACGCAGCAGTCGCGCCAAGCAGGCTCAATACCAGCAATGTCAGTCGTCGTTGCATGAGGGTTTACATCTTACATAGCCCGTTACTCGAGTGGGACCCTCGCACTGGTGCTGGCGCGCCCGTTTCTTATTCGTAACAATCCGCATTCGCGTCGCCACCGGACGATTACCTCTTGCCCGATATTTCCCTGCTGCTCTGGTTCCCTGTGCTGGGGGCATTCGCCGGCCTGCTGGCCGGCATGTTCGGAATCGGTGGCGGACTCGTGCTGGTGGCTGCTCTAAACTGGTTCTTTGTTCGAAACGGCGTCGATCCCGCGCATCAGATGCATCTGGCGCTCGGGACGTCGCTGGCGACGATTATCGTCACTTCGCTGTCATCCATAAGGGCTCACCATAGCCGTGGCGCAATCAGGTGGGCCACGGTGCGGTTGCTGGTGCCCGGCATCCTGGCCGGCGGGTTGGCCGGTGCGTGGTTGGCGGAGAGCATTGCCAACGACGCCTTGCGCCGGCTGTTCGGCGTTCTGGTCGTGGTGTTCTCGCTGTATATCGTGCTTGATGTGAAACCCGGCGGCGGCCGTGGCTTGCCGGGCAGGGCAGGTCACCTGGCCGCGGGCGTGACGATCGGTGTCATTGCCGCGTTGGCCGGGATCGGCGGCGGTAACGTCTCGAATCCTTTCTTCCTGTGGTGCGGTGTGGATATGCGCAGCGCGGTGGCTACCTCGGCGGCCCTGACATTTCCGGTTGCGCTGGCCTCGACGGTTGGCTTTATCTGGGCCGGTTGGGGAGTCTCGACTCTGCCACCCTACAGCTCGGGTTTCGTTTACTGGCCGGCGGTGGCTGGTATCGTCGCCGGCAGCGTTCTGACCGCCCCGTTGGGGGCGCGTATCGCGCACACGATCCCGGTGAATGGCCTGCGCCGCGCATTCGCGATCCTACTGGTCGTTGTCGGTACCCTGATGTTGCTCGGTTGAGACAGCGCAGGCCGGCCGGCGCGAAAGCCGGCCGGCCGGTCTGGTGCGGTGCCGGTTGCAGGTCAATATCTAGCGGATCGGCAGTACCACGCTGCTGTCGCCACGGCGGATGCCGAGAATGAGCGAGGCCCCGTCGCCTGCAGCCATTCGGAATTCCTCGATCGTCTGAACCCGCTGCCGATTGACGCTCACGATCAGGTCACCCTCGCGCAGACCGCGCTGTGCCGCAGGGCTGTCTTCGAGAACGGACGCCACCGCAACGCCCTCGGTGCCACCGTAGCTGGGGTCCTGGCTGCCAATTTCGACGAATTCCGCCCCTGCCAGCCCAGGATGCAGATCCTGGGCGCTGGCCAGTCGGGCGCCGGAACGGGTCCCCAGTACAGCCGTGGTCTTGCGCCGTTTGCCGTCGCGATAATACTCGACATCGATCTTCTCGCCCTCGCGCAACAAGCCGATGCGGTTGCGAAGCTCCAGCGCATCGTCGACCGATTTGCCGTTGATCGAAATGATGACATCGCCGGCCTGGAGGCCGGCCTTGTCAGCTCCCGACTCCGGCATGATTTCGGTGATGATCGCGCCACTGGCTTCATCGACGCCATAAGCTTCGGCGAGGTCCGGGGTAAAGGGAGCAATGTTGACCCCGAGCAGGCCGCGTCGGACTTCGCCGAAATCGATCAGTTGGTCCATGATCGATTGCGCCATGTTGGCCGGAATCGCAAAGCCAATGCCTATATTTCCGCCGCTCGGTGAGTAGATCGCGGAGTTGATGCCCACGACCTGGCCATCCATGTTGACCAGGGCCCCGCCCGAATTGCCCGGGTTGATCGAGGCGTCGGTCTGAATGAAATCCTCGTAGGCTTCGGCATCCTGCGTGACGCGCCCAAGACCGCTAATGATGCCGGAAGTGACGGTATGATTCAGTCCGAACGGGTTACCGATAGCAAACACGAAGTCGCCGACCCGCGCTTTGTCCGAATCGGCCAGATTGGCCTCGGTGAGATCATTTGCATCGATCTTGATAACCGCAATGTCCGAAGGTTCGTCGGCACCGACCACCGTTGCGTCCAGGGTACGCTCGTCGCGCAGCGTGACCTGTATTTCATCGGCGTTCGCGACGACGTGAGCATTGGTGAGAATGAGGCCCTTGTCCGCATCGACGATAACGCCGGATCCGCCACCGACAAACTGGCGGCATTCAGGCAGCATGCGACCCCAAAACGGGTGGTTGCACATCGGGTTGGCTGCGCGACCGCCGTCTCCCCTGACGGTAATGTTCACAACCGCTGGGGCAACCTGTTCGACGAGAGGAGCGATGCTCTTTGCGGTGGGTGGCTGGGCAAACGCGGTGACAACGAACAGCGCCAGCGCTACTGCGACTGGGCCTTGCCGCAGTCTTCGGTGAATGGTTCTCATCAAGATACGACCTCTTTTGTTAAACCGGAATTCGGGACGCGCGGGCAAAACCCGAATTCATACTACCCGGCGCACTGAGTAAGCGACAAACGGGACAGGCGCAAATCTGCGCCTGTCCCGCGACAGCGGTATCGATCAGGCCGTTTCGACCGCAATTTTTCGCGGCATCACCCTGGCCTGTTTCGGTATTACGATTTCCAGCACGCCGTTGCTGTGGCGTGCCGTTATGCCCTCGGCGTCAGCCGCATCGGGCAGGTTGAAGCGGCGATAGAACCTGCCGCTGGCGCGCTCGACGCGCCGATACTGTTCGTCACCATCTTCGATTTCATTGCGGCGCTCACCACGGATGCTCAAGACGCCGTCGTCCATCGTAATCTCGATCATTTCCGGGGAAACTCCCGGAATGTCGGCGCGGACCACAAAGCGCTGTTGTTCTTCGGCGATATCTACCGCAGGCAGCCAGTCCGCGACGGGTTCTTCGGTGCCACGATCGGGGCCAGAGGCAAAAATACGATCCAGATCGTGATGCATTTTGTGGACCAGGTTCCACGGCTCGTAACGTGCAATTCTCATGACGCAAGTCTCCTTGTTCCCAGTGTTGGGTGTTTCCAGCTTGGCAATTGAACTATGGGCGGAGGGTTAGCGTTTCAAGGTTGTTTTGCACCGCTCCCGGTGGATAACTTGTGGGTAATCTGTGCGATGATCGTGGACACAATATATTGTGTTGCAGCATTTTTCGGGGCGCATCAACAAAATTCCAAAAAATTCAAGCACTTTCAAATGTTGATTTCATAAATGTCTGTTTTAATTAAAAAAAATAAATTGCAATCGAGTCTAATTCCGACTTGACAGAATCGGCGGACAGGCATACTCTACGTATCTAAGCACAACATCTTGTGCTTGACTCCAGGTTCACGCTTGCCGTGATCAGGGCCGCCGGTCAGTCTGGCTGCCCCCGGGAGGGTTTTCTCTAGAAATCGGGAGAAATCCGCCCAAACAAGAAGAAAATTTGTCGCCAATTGGTTCAACTAGCTGGGAGATCGGGTTCTATCATGAAAAGTGCCGTCGAAGTTTTTTCCTCGGAAAACACGGAAATCCCGATGCAGACTGCATCGCTGGATATCTGGGATAAAAAGTATCGGCTC
>Ga0224504_10000390_pt1 | contig 19660 bp, 18 predicted proteins | sample SF_Oct11_sed_USG_3_FD_170160 | JGI IMG/M metagenome (GOLD analysis project Ga0224504, IMG submission 170160) | Sediment microbial communities from San Francisco Bay, California, United States - SF_Oct11_sed_USGS_24 | ecosystem: Environmental > Aquatic > Marine > Sediment | place: USA... | reverse complement strand
GGGTACCACGGTTTTGATTTCGACTGCTCACCCGATGTCTCCATCGAGGAAGACCTCCAGCGCCGCGACCTGACGATCAACGCCATTGCCAGGGACGCTGACGGGCAGCTTATCGACCCGTGGGGTGGTTCTGCGGATATCGAGAATCGTGTCCTGCGGCATGTATCCGATGCATTCACTGAAGACCCGGTTCGCATTCTGCGTGTCGCTCGCTTTGCAGCGCGATTCGCGCATTTCGGATTCACGATTGCAGGCGAGACGATGAGCCTGATGCATCGCATGGTCGAAAACGGTGAAGTCGATGCACTCGTGTCGGATCGCGTCTGGAAAGAAACCGAACTGGCACTCGCGGGGTCCAACGCGCGCGTTTATTTCGAGGTATTGCGCTCCTGCGGGGCGCTGCGCGTTCTGTTTCCGGAAGTCGACGCCCTCTTCGGCGTCCCCCAGCCGGAGCAGTGGCACCCCGAGGTCGACACGGGTCTGCACGTCATGATGGTGCTGGACCAGGCGGAGCGACTCAGCGATGACGTCGAGGTGCGCTTCGCGGCGCTCACACATGATCTCGGCAAAGGCAACACGCCAAAGAACCAGTTGCCGAGTCACCCCGGTCATGAGCTTCGCGGCTGCAAACTCATTCGAACCGTCGCGGAACGGCTACCGGTGCCAAAAGCCTGCCGTGACCTTGCGCTGCTCGCGGCCGAATTCCACACGCATTGCCACCGCGCGCTCGAACTACGCACGAAGACTATCCTGAAGGTCCTCGAGAGAACCGACGCGTTTCGCCGGCCCGATCGCTTTGAGCGGTTCCTGTTGACCTGCGAAGCCGACGCACGTGGTCGCGCGGGCCTCGAGAACAGGCCCTACGGCCAGGCCGACTATTTTCGTGGGGCATTCGCAGCGGCTTCAGCCGTCGACGCCGCAGCAATCGCGAGGACGACCGAAGACAGGAAAATCCCGGCCGCAATCCGCCGCGCCCGCAAGGCCGCGATCGCAGCGTTCAAGGCCGGGCGTCAGGACCCGCCGTAGAAATACAGGAACACCGACAGGAACGTGACAGTGTCGTAGAGATCCGAGCTGTCGACGCCCAGGCTGAACTCAATATCGCCCCGTTCACCCATTGGCGTCAGCAGGCGCAACGTTGCCGAACGCGTCTGACTGCCGTCAAACGCGACTTGCTGCGAGGACAGGCCAAGCTCCCAATGCTGCTGGCCGGCGGCCAGACCCAGCGTCATGCCAGCGCGGTAGTCCACGAGGCTGTTAATCAGGCTCAGACGCGAGAACGAAAACAGATCGAGGATGCCGCGGTTACCGTCGAGACGCAGGTTAACGCTGTAGTCGTAATCCATGCCAAACAGGCCCAGGCTGACCTTCTCACTCAGGTCGAATCGTGTGGACAGCCCGATGCCGTTTGCATCGAAACGGATGGTACGTCCCGGGAAAAACTCGGTCGCAGGTAGTAGAAAGCGAAAGTCCCGGTACTCGTATTCGGCGGCCAGCATGGCTTTATCGCCTCGCCAGTACAGCGAAGCACGCGAGTCCCTGGAGTCCAGGATGTCGCTGTCGCCCCAGTACGCCACACCAAGGCGTACCCCAACCGGGTCGAACCAGTGATCAATGCCAAAATCGCCGTACCACGTTTCGCGCACCAGCATCCGAGGCAAGTCGACCTTGCTCTTCGCGATGGCCGCGGTCAGCCAGGTATTCTCGGTCACGGCAATGTCGCCGACCAGCGTTGCGCTGAGCCCGTCGGCGCTGTCCCCCTCAAGGCCGGCTCCGACGATGTAGCTATCCACGGCGAGCGCGTTGCCCGCCAGCATCAGCAGGACTATGCCGCTACGCCAGTACATACAGAATGAGCGCCGCGAGTGCGAGACGATACGCCGCGAACGGTGCGAGCCCGATGCGGCTAACGAAACGCATGAAGAATTCGATGCTGATGTAGGCCACTATCGCCGAGACCACTACCCCAAGCGCGAGCTCGCCCCACGGGACAGACGTATCGCCAAGGATCAGCTGACCACCTTTGTAGACGGTCGCGAGCAGGATTACCGGGGCCGATAACAGGAACGAAAAACGAGCCGCGTCCTGTCGCTCGAACCCAAGCAGTCGACCGGCGGTTATCGTTACGCCCGAACGCGACGTGCCAGGAACCAGCGCGAGTGCCTGTGCCAGCCCGATGATCACAGCATCCCGAATCCGTACCTCCGTGATGCCCTTGTCGCGCTTTGCGTAGCGATCAGCGAGGGCCATCAGGATGCCGTAGCCTGCCAGTGTGTACACGATGATCGAAGGATCGCGCAGGTTGTTCTCAATCCATGATGCGAACGCCAGGCCGGCAGCAGCGGCCGGAATAGTGCCGAGCGCAATCGCGAGCGCCATATAGGATTGCGGCGAGCTGATGTCGCCACCAAGAATACGCACGCTGCCTCGCAGCAGGCCCATGATGTCTTCGCGAAAAAACGCGCACACAGCAATCAGTGAACCGAAATGCACGGCAACGTCGAATGCCAGCCCCTGGTCCGTCCACTCGACCAGGTAGGGCACGAGGACCAGGTGCCCTGAACTCGAAATGGGCAGGAACTCAGTTAATCCCTGCACGATGGCGAGTACTACTATCTGCAATGTTGTCACTGCTTACCTCTTTCGACGTTCCTGTCGTTCATAACACGTGCGTCCGGTCAGCCAGGCTGAAGCCGGGTGGCGTTGCGATGGCTCCCTTTTGCAGCGCCATGCACTTGAAGTGCTCGCCCATTTCTCCGGGCAGGGTAAGTGTTTTAACCTGCCTCGACAATTCGAGCTGTTCCTCGAGGGCCAGTTCCGCGAAGCCCTGCATCTCGGCCTCGAGGCCACCGGCCATCAGGAACTGCGCCTGCGCCGAGTAGCCGCCAATTTCGAAACCGGCAGCAACAGCCGCCTCGGCAACGGCTGTGAAATCAACCCAGGTTGTCAGGTCCTGGATACCGGGCAACACCAGCGGATTGTTATGTGCGTGGTGTCGGAAATGACAGCGCAGCCAGCCGTCGCTCCGTTCGGCCGCGTAGTATTCCCGGCGCGAGACGCCGTAGTCAAAAAGCAGTACCACGCCTTCATCCAGCGCCGCCGATAAACCCGCGATCCAGTCCCCAACGGCAAGGCTGACTTCCGATATGAAACCGTCTGGAAATTGCACCCCGACCTCATCTTCGATTGCCTCAACGGCGCTTGCCAGCCGCGCCGATGCCGCGGTCTCGACGAACTCGAATCCTCCTGGCCCTTCAGTAACACACTGCTGCATCACACCGGTGTCGCGGCGCACGAAGCGTTCCACTGGCAAGGCATCCAGCACTTCATTGGCGAGGATGACGCCACGCGATGCAGCAGGCGGCGCATCCAGCCAGGTGATGAGACCCGTGAGGTCGGGCACGCGCTCGCGCAGGCTGGCCTCCTGACGTTCGCGCAGGTCGGCGGACACCTCGAGAATGTTGTACGCCGACGGCAGCGCATCCAAACCACGCAGCGCTGTGAGCACGTCGGCTGCGAGCTTGCCGCTGCCGGCACCATACTCGAGGATCTCGCCGCCATCTGTTTGAGCAAGCACCTCTGCGCATTGCCGCGCAACCACTCCGCCAAATACAGACGACACCTCAGGCGCTGTAATAAAGTCTCCCGCCTCGCCAAACTTGGTCGAGCCGGCCGCGTAGTAGCCGAGCCCGGGTGCATACAGCGCATGCTGCATGAACTCCGCGAAACTCACCCGGCCACCCGCTGCAGATATTCGCTCACAGATATACGCCGCGACGCGCTCGCTGTGCGCGGCACTCGTTGCATCCGGAGCTGGCAGTGATGGCGGCTGGTCGTGTGGCATGTCAATATCACGTGATGATTGAGAACAGCTTCAACGACAAGGTCGTACTCGTCACGGGCGCCGCCCGTCGTATCGGCGCCGCTATTGTGACATGCCTGCACGCAAACGGTGCGCGTGTTGCAATTCACTACCGCGGCTCAGCGGCAGAAGCCGCGGCACTGGCCGCCGCGCTCAATGAGGCCCGCCCAAATTCGGCAAAGACCGTCCAGGCCGACTTGCTGAATATCAGCGAAATACCAGGACTGGTCGCCGCCGTCATCGAATGGGGTGGCCAGCTCGACGGCCTGGTCAATAACGCGTCGACGTTTTACCCGACACCGGTGGGCACGATTACCGAGGAGAGCTGGACCGACCTCGTGGGCAGCAACTTCAAGGCACCGTTGTTCCTGTCGCAGGAAGTTGCGCCGCACTTGAAGAGCACCGGCGGTGCCATTGTGAATATCGTCGACATCCATGGGCAACGGCCGCTAAGCCAGCACCTGGTGTACGGCCCCGCGAAAGCTGCCCTGGCAATGTTGACGAAATCACTGGCCAAAGATTTGGCACCGGAAATTCGCGTCAACGGCGTGTCACCCGGAGCCATTCTGTGGCCCGAAGACGGCATGACCGACGCTGTGCAGGAAACCATCCTGCGCCAAGTGCCGCTGCAACGAGCCGGAGACCCGCAGGATATCGCGGGCTGCGTGCTGTACCTGCTCAGGGACGCACCCTACGTGACAGGACAGATTATCGCCGTCGACGGCGGTCGGTCTGTCGGCTGGTAGCTAGTACGCTCCAGCGAATTCGCGTTCGGGTGGTCCTGTGAGGTCGGGGCGCAACTCATCAAACACCGTAGCGGCCTTCTGTTGTCCGCCCGGTGCAGCAACGACGGGGCAACCGGCGCCATTGACAAATGACAACGCAGCGACAACATTGGGGTCGTCATCTGCGCCCACGGCGAAGTTGATATCGTCCGGGGCCGTACAGTCCACCGGCAAGCCATCGAAGTAGTCGCCGAAACCCGCCGCATTACTCTTTTTGAATGAAGTTGGCCGCAGGATCTTGTCGCAGAACTCCAGGCCCACCTGTCCGACCGGCTTGCCGAAGGTGTTGTCGCCAACAATGTAGACGCCGCCGTTAACGAACGGATCGAGCCCGTTAATCACGAGTTCGCTTGCCGATGCGGTGCCGCGCGACGCGACAACAATCAGGCGATTTATGTCGATCGACGATCCAAGACGCGAAATGTAGTCAATACTGTTGTTTGCTGCTGCCCGATCCGCGTTGAATTCAGTGTTTGAAAATATCTGGCCGTCATTGGCGAATCCGCCGAGATAGTTACCCAGCAAATTTGCCGTCGACACCAGCCCGCCACCGTTGTAACGCATGTCTATAATGACGTCTTCGACCCCGGCTGCGATGAAATTGGAGAATACGGTCTCGAACTTCGGATCTGCCGTGCTGACAAACGTCGAGAGCTCCATGTAGCCAACGGGCGGATTTCCCGCGCCCATTTCAATAACACGCCACTGCGGCACCGGATCGATCGTTACTATGCCTTTGGTAATTTCGATGGGCGGCAATTCAATCCCCTGAAGGTCCTCCACCACAAAGGTCACAGTGTCAGTGTTGTCGAAGAACGCACTAATGCCTTCGGCTGCTTGAATGGCCTCCGGAGTCCTGCCGTTCAGGGTGATAACTGTTTGGCCGCGTGCGAGAGCGCTTGCCCCAGCCGGGCTGTCCGCGAAGGTGCCGAGGATTTGGAAAGGCGGCAAGAAATTAACGAAGTTAAAACGGAAACCGAAACCCTCGAACTTACCCTCGCCGAAGAACTGCTGATCGGCCGCCAATGACCCTACCGAGCTGAAGCGATCCAGCGGTCCGCCGCCGGGCTTCTGTGGGCCATAGGTCTGGGTAACCTGCGTCACCAGCTCCTCGGGCGTTGCGTAGTCGGCAATATTGATGTTCGCCGGCAGCAAGTCGTTCCACAGGTACCAGTAGTACAGGGCGTCGAGAACGTAGGTTTTCTGGCCGTCGATGCTGCAGGCCGCCGGACTCGTCGGTCCTGCGGGTCCTGAGCCGTCGCTGCTGCAGGCCGTAAAGGTCAGGGAGGCCATGGCCAGGAGGATGATCAGTTTGCGCATGAGTAGTCCTTTAGAGAATAACGCCGACGACGTCGAGAGGATGACTCGCCGCGTCGAATTCCTGCCAGTGCTTGAGCATTGTCTTGCCGGTCACCGGGTGCACGAGGTCCGGTGAGAGTTCGGCCAGGGGCCGCAGCACGAAGCTGTACTCGAGAACATCCTTGCGTGGCACCCGCACAGGCGGCTCGTCAATCACAAGATCATTGTAAAGCAACAGGTCGATATCGAGCGGACGTGACTCCCACTTTCCGCTGTCACGATCGCGTCCGGTGAGATTATGTATAAGCTCGATTTCCTCGCAGATTGAAACGGGCGATTCATTCGACTCAAAGCAAGCCACGAGGTTCAGGAAATCCTCGCCTTCAAAGCCAACGGCTTTGCTGCGGTAAACAGCCGACAGCTCCAGTTCGCCATAGCGCTCGCGGAGCTCCCGGATACCGAGATGCAGATTGATTTCGGGGTCGATGTTGCTGCCGAGCCCCACGTAGACGGTGGCCATGATGAGTTATCCGGGCCGCTGGCCACGCTCAATTTCGATGCCAACATCCTTCGAGCCGCGGATCGCGCCAGGCTTGTGCACCGTGACTTTTACCCAGGCAACGTCAAATTCGTCGCGGACGATAGCGGCGATGCGCTCGGCCAGCGTTTCGACGAGCTGGAAGCTCGAATTGCCGACAAATTCCTGGATGCGTTTTGCCACACTCTTGTAATTAAGCGTGTCCTCGACGCTGTCCGTTGCGGCCGCTTTGGCTATGTCAGCACTCATCTCGAGATCGATGACGACAGTCTGGCGGATCTTTCGCTCCCAGTCCCAGATGCCAATGATCGTGTCGATTTTGAGTTCGTGCAGAAATATCTTGTCCATGTCGTTTGTCAGTCCTGTGTCAGGTCCCGCTAGGAACGCCCAATGTTTCTAAAGACCAGCGTGCCTGCGCCTTTATTTCGGAGGCCATGTCAGCCTCTGCAACGCGCAACGCTCCCGCTACGGCGATCATCGCACCATTGTCAGTGCAAAATGCAAGCCGTGGGTAATAGACTTCGCCCTCAAAGCGCTCAGCCATCTCCTTGCGCAGGAGCTTGTTGGCGCCGACGCCGCCGGCGACGACGATACGATCCAGCCCCTCCGCCCTGGCCGCCTTGATCGACTTCGCGATCAGTGTGTCGACCGCAGCCCGCTGGAACGATGCAGCGAGGTCAGCGCGCCGTTCATCGAGGCAACCGTCAGCTTCGGCCTTGCGAACCTCAAGCATGACGGCCGTCTTCAAGCCGCTGAAACTGAAATCGAAGGTGGGTTTGTTGAGCATGGGGCGCGGCAATTTGTAAGCCGCGTCGTCGCCGTCCTCGGCAAGCGCCGCCAGCGCGGGCCCGCCCGGATAGCCCAGGCCGAGCAGTTTGGCGGTCTTGTCGAAAGCCTCGCCGACAGCGTCGTCCAGCGTAGTGCCAAGCACCCGGTAGTCCCCGAGCCTCGCCACGGCGATCAGCATGGAGTGTCCACCCGACACCAACAGCGCCAGGAACGGAAATTCGGGGGGCTTGTCCTCCAGCATCGGAGCCAGCAGATGGCCTTCCATGTGGTGCACCGGGATAACCGGGCAGTCCCAGGCGAGCCCCAGCCCGTTGGCCATGCCACCCCCGACCATCAGGGCGCCCACCAGTCCGGGACCCGCCGTGTAGGCGATAGCGTCGGGCTTATCGATACCCGCCTCGCTCATAACCTGTTGAATTAGCGGCAAAAGCATGCGGATATGGTCGCGCGAGGCGATTTCTGGCACAACACCGCCATAGACCGCATGCAGGTCCACCTGGCTGTGCAAAGCCTCGGCGAGGAGCCCGTTCTCAGTGTCGTAGAGCGCGACGCCGGTCTCGTCGCAGCTGGTTTCCAGTCCAAGGACAATCATAAAATAGGGTACCGGACACCGTATTGCCCGGTTCCGGCCGAATCAAAGGGCCGACAATGATAGTCTGGAAATAGGGTGTCCGGTACCCTATTTTCCTTTGCAAACCGCCAAATCCGGCGCTATTATACGCGGCTCAGTCCCGGCCCTGCGCCGGGTTTATTTATGTCTGGACGGAATACCTGAACAATGCCAAGTGTTCGCGTAAAAGAAAACGAGTATTTTGATGCTGCCCTGCGGCGCTTCAAGCGTGCCTGTGAAAAGGCTGGAATCCTTACCGAGCTTCGTCGTCGTGAGTACTACGAGAAGCCAACCCAGGAGCGCAAGCGAAAGAAAGCAGCCGCGGTCAAGCGCCACATGAAGCGCCTGTCTCGCGATGAAGCCAAGCGCAAGCGTCTCTACTAATACTCCTGTGCGTCGCGTTCGCGGCGCACACTATGGATTTCTTTAAGCCATGTCGCTGAAGAACCAAATCACCGAGGACATGAAGTCCGCCATGAAGGCCGGGGAAAAAGACCGGCTCAAAGTGGTGCGCCTCATTCGCGCGGCCATCAAGCAGGTTGAGATCGATAAACGCATCGAACTTGACGATGCTGCCGTGCTCGCTGTGCTTGACAAGATGGTGAAGCAGCGCCGCGACTCGGTCGACCAATTTGAAAAAGGGAATCGCGAGGATCTCGCTGCCATTGAGCGCGCAGAGATCGTAATTCTCGAGGACTACCTGCCCGAGCAGCTATCGGCCGACGAGCTCGCTGCGATGGTTGACGAGGTCATCGCTGCTACCGGCGCCGAGGGCATTCGCGACATGGGCAAGGTCATGGGTCAGATCAAAGCCAGGGCCGCCGGCCGCGCCGATATGGGTGCTGTGAGCGCCACGGTAAAAGAGCGCTTAAACGCCCTCTAGTTGGCACCAAATTTGCGCTCTGGCATAGCCGGTTTAATAGGCTATGCTAAAAAAAACAACAATAATCCCTCAAGACCCGACCGTTGCCGGGCGACGTTTAGACTTATATGGCTGGATTAATCCCTCAGGACTTTATCGACGATCTGATCGCTCGCGCCGATATCATCGAGGTCGTCGGCCGTCGGGTACAACTCAAGAAAGCGGGCCGGGAATTCAAGGCATGCTGCCCATTTCACGATGAGAAGACGCCGTCTTTCACGGTGAGCCCCGGCAAGGGTTTCTATCACTGCTTCGGCTGCGGTGCGCACGGTACCGCGATCGGCTTCCTGATGGAGTTCGATCACATGAGCTTCGTCGAGGCGATCGAGAGCCTGGCTGGCTCGATGGGTGTCGATGTACCCCGTAGCGAAAGCGACAAACCGGCGCGGCGCTATGACGAGCTGTTTTCTCTGCTCGATACGATCGCGCGGCATTTTCAGGACTGCCTCAAGGACTCGCCGACCGCTGTCGAATACGTCAAGAATCGCGGCATCGATGGCAGCACGGCCAAGCGCTTCGGCATTGGCTATGCACCCGACGGCTGGAGCAACGTCCTGGACAAGTTTGGCAAATCAACCGAGGCCGCGCAGCGACTGCTCGCCACAGGCATGATTATCGAGAAGGACAACGGCAAGCATTACGACCGCTTTCGTGATCGCATCATGTTTCCGATCCGCGATGCCCGCGGCCGTACGATCGGCTTCGGCGGCCGCACACTGGGCGATGGCGAACCCAAGTACCTGAACTCACCCGAAACCGTCCTGTTTCACAAGGGCCGCGAACTCTATGGCCTGTACGAAGCACGCCAGGCGCTGCGTAATATTGAGCAGCTGGTTGTTGTCGAAGGCTATATGGATGCCGTTGCCCTCGCCCGCCATGGCATCGATTTCGCGGTTGCGACACTGGGTACAGCCACCACCAGCGACCATCTGAATCGACTCTTTCAGCTGACTGAGAACGTGTGCTTTGCGTTCGACGGCGACCGGGCCGGACGCAAGGCCGCCTGGCGCGCCCTCGAGAATGCATTGCCGCAGATTCGCGAAGGTCGGCAGATCCGTTTCATGTTCCTCCCGGAGGGGCATGACCCCGACTCCTACGTCAACGAATTCGGGACGGACGCGTTCCTCAAAGCACTGGATGAAGGTCTTGCCCTGTCGGAATTCCTGATCAAGGAACTTGCTGGCCAGGTCGACATGAGCACCGTCGACGGCCGCGCGCGCCTGGCGGAACTCGCCCGGCCACTCGTCCACCGGATTCCACAAGGCGTGTATCGCGAGTTGCTTGTGGAGAGCCTCGCCGAAGCCGTCGGCCTGACCGCGGCCAAGCTTGAAAAAATGCTCTCCAGTGACAAGAGCAGCGGCCGGTCCATCCATACTGCCGGTGGCTTGGCCAAATCCCGCTCCAGGAAACCAGTGGCGGGACAGCCGTCCGTCATTCGTCATGCGATCACGATGTTGCTGAACGACCCGGCGGCGTGCCTGAAGCTCGATATCGAGAAACTTGCCGGGGTGAATCGCGCTGGCGTTGAATTATTGCGGGCGCTCATTGAAACCGTGCAGGCGGAACCCAATATCACGACAGCTGGATTACTGGAGCGCTGGCGGCACCATGAGGAAGGCCGACATCTTGGCAAGCTCGTTGCCTCCGAGGTCCCGCTGGACGACGACTTCGATGCGGCTGCGGAGCTGGACGACTGCCTCGAGCAGTTGGAGACCGCCGGCCGCAAAGAAAGAATTTCGTTTTTGATTGAAAAACAACGAGTTAACGGTTTGTCCGATGAAGAGAAAGCCGAACTGCAGGAGCTGTTGAAAGCAGCCTAACTCAATGAAAGTCATGTAGATTCCGCTCCTTGATAAGAGTAGAATTAATCGTTTGCATTTTTTACCCGCAGGAATTTCCGTCTTGACTGAGAAAAAAGCACCCGCACCGGTTGTTGCCGTGAGCAAGCAGGCTCAGCAACTCAAAGATCTGATTGCACGCGGCAAGGAGCAGGGTTACCTGACCTATGTCGAGGTCAACGATCACCTGCCAAATGACATCGTCGATCCCGAGCAGATCGAAGATATCGTCAATATGATTAACGACATGGGTATCACGGTGTACGAAGAAGCACCGGAAACCGAGTCGAAAACTCTGACCGACACGCCGGCCACCGACGAAGATGCCGTCGAGGAAGCTGAGGCTGCCCTCGCGAGCGTCGATGCCGAGTTTGGACGCACGACCGACCCGGTCCGCATGTACATGCGCGAAATGGGTACGGTCGAGCTGCTGACACGCCAGGGCGAAATTGAAATCGCGAAGCGTATCGAAGACGGCCTGAACCAGGTGAAGTACCACATGGTTCATTTCCCGCCAACCGTCGAGGCGCTGCTCGAAGTCGCTGACCGTGTTATCGGTGGTGAGACGCGTATGCAGGATTTCGTGGTCGGCTTTATCGACCCGAACGAACCTGACGAGATCAAGCCGCCCGCACCAAAAACTGACGACGATGACGATGACGAGGTCGTCGACACGGGGCCTGACCCGGATGAGGTGAAGGCACGCGTCAAGGTCATTCGCCGGCACTTCAACCGTTCGATGAAGTACCTCGAACAATACGGGCAGAAAGACAAGCGCACCGCCAAGGCTCAGGATGACTGCGCCCTGCAGATCATGGAACTCAAGCTGGCGCCTAAATTGTTCGATGCACTCGTGCGCAACCTGCGCGATGTCGTGTCGATCATTCGCAGCCAGGAACGCCTCGTCATGCAACTCTGCGTTCGCGATGCCGGCATGCCCCGCAAGGACTTCCTGTCGAGCTTCCCGAAGAGCGAAACCGACTTCACGTGGATCGACAAGCATATCCGCGCGAAGCGCAAGCACTCGTCTGTTCTCGCCAAACTCAGGGACGACGTTTTGCGGGCACAGCGCAAACTGGTCGCCGTGGAAGAAGCAACCCGACTGTCGATTGCCGAGATCAAGGAAATCAATCGCCAGATGTCGATCGGCGAAGCCAAGGCTCGCCGTGCCAAGAAAGAAATGGTCGAGGCGAACCTTCGTCTGGTTATTTCGATCGCGAAGAAGTACACGAACCGCGGCCTGCAGTTCCTGGACCTTATCCAGGAAGGCAACATCGGCCTGATGAAGGCTGTCGACAAGTTCGAATATCGTCGTGGTTACAAATTCTCGACATACGCCACGTGGTGGATTCGCCAGGCGATCACGCGTTCGATTGCTGACCAGGCGCGCACGATTCGTATCCCGGTTCACATGATCGAGACGATCAACAAGCTGAACCGTATCTCTCGCCAGATGCTGCAGGAAATGGGCCGCGAGCCGCTGCCGGATGAACTGGCCGAGCGCATGGAAATGCCGGAGGACAAGGTCCGCAAGGTACTCAAGATCGCGAAAGAGCCGATATCGATGGAAACACCGATTGGCGACGACGAGGATTCGCACCTCGGCGACTTCATTGAGGACCAGACCGTTCATTCGCCAGTTGATTCGGCGACGACGTCCGGCCTTAAAGAAACCACTCACTCGGTTCTTGCCGGCCTGACGCCACGTGAGGCCAAGGTTCTGCGCATGCGTTTCGGAATCGACATGAACACGGATCACACGCTGGAGGAAGTCGGCAAACAGTTCGACGTGACGCGTGAACGTATTCGCCAGATTGAAGCCAAGGCACTGCGCAAACTCCGGCACCCGACACGCTCGGATCAGCTCAGGAGCTTCCTGCTGGAAGACTAAGCTGCCCCTGCAGGAGTGGCTTCAGCCGCGAACAAAAGAAGCCGGGCATAGCCCGGCTTTTTTCTGCTAGAATCCTCGCCCTTGTGTGGGCCTGTAGCTCAGTTGGTTAGAGCAGGGGACTCATCAAAATGGTGCTTTCGTGGCGAAAGCTGCGAACCGAACGGGATGAATTCAGGGAAACCTCAGCAGTTCGGCTGGTGGCAATCCTGAGCCAAGCCGCGGGTACACCCGCGGAAGGTGCAGAGACTACCTGGGGACTACAGTGTCCTTAATAACAGGCTCGAGCGTCCCGCCCCTAACGATTCGGTCGAGGGTGATGAGATAGTCCGCTCCATTCGGAAACGAGTGGGTACAGTGAATCCCTTGGTCCCAGGTTCGAGTCCTGGCGGGCCCACCACTTTTCCAGGCAGGTTTCGCGAGTCCAATACTCTGAGTTATTCGAATCAGGGTGCCCCCACTCATGAGCTGCTGCCCGTTCTATTGCTCGCCTGGCATTGGGCCGCAGAGCGCGGGATGTTGCTTAATTATCGCAGTCCGCCTATTGCGTGTGCGAAACTTCTCGCCATGTTCGTAAGACACTATGGCAACGCGGGCCCGCTGGTTCTTGTGCTGCATGGCGGTCCCGCTGCAGTTGGAGATGTGGCTCCCGTTGCCAAAGGCATTTCAGGGTCTTTCCACGCGGTGGAACCGTGGCAGCGCGGCAGCGGAGGATCACCTCTCACTGTGGCTCGCCACATTACTGATCTTCACGAGCTTGCTACCGATCTCGGCGGAGATTCTCGTGTCGCAATTGTAGGGCACTCTTGGGGCGCAATGCTGGCCCTTTGTTATGCCGCTAAATATCCAAGCAAAGCGGGACCGATCGTCCTTGTTGGGTGTGGCACGTTCGACCGATCTAGCCGGAGCATGATGCAGGAGATCATTGATGAGCGTATGGATGATGACGTACGAGATCATATCCGCCGATTGTCAGCTGACGCGACGGATCCGGCAGAACAGTTCATTCAGACGTTCAAGCTTACTCGGCACATATTTGACTATGACCCCATTGGTCCGTACGCCGAGAAAGAGGAGTCTGAGCCATTTGACTTGAAGGCTCACGATGAGACGTGGAGCGATATGCGGCGCTTGCAAGATGACGGTACTTATCCGAACACATTTGCAGCAATCGAATCGCCGGTTCTCATGATGCATGGGCAATATGACCCCCATCCCGGAAAGATGATTCGGGACAGCTTGCTCCCGTTCATTCCTCAGTTGGAGCACCAAGAGTTTGACTGTTGTGGACACAGCCCATGGATTGAGAAATCTACTCGCGAACTGTTCTTCTCGAGCATCTGCGGGTGGTTAGAAAGTCACAAAACTTAGACGATTCCTAAATTCCCCGACAGTCCGCTATGGGTCAGTAACAGTCATTGGAGTGGCTGCGTACTGGCTCATTCTGGCCGTGACCAGGCCGTCCGACACATGCGGTGTTGAATCTCAGCCTTTTCAACCTACCTGCGCTTCAGTTCTGCCGCCAGGTCATCGGCGATTTCCTGTATGTACGCCGCGATTTCCTCGCTTTTCGCCTGGCCTACTGAGGCAATTCGCATGCGGAAGATGACATTGCGGCGAATATCACTCCAGGATTCGGCCTCGGGAGGCCGCGACAGAACAACGTCTGCCTGTGGTTCGTAGTCCGGGCCGAGGCGCTCCGACATAATCGCTGCCCCGCGATTCAAAACCGACATAGTGTCATGCCGCGAGAAGCGCATTGATATTCCGGCATGCAGCAGAAATGGTCCGTAGATGTCGTCGATTAGATCCTGGTTGTTCTTGCCAATAATCGCCTCATCGCGTTTCATCTGGGCGAAACTGCGCGCCAGCTTGTCACGGAGTTTGGGGTCCCGGATCAGCTGCAGGTGACCGCTGCTCACCATCTGCTCGTACGTCGCACTACCCAGGCTTAGGGTTCTTCGGCCCGACAGCGCGGTCAGAAGCTCGCCAAGTTCGACCTGATGCTCCGATGGAGCATCGCTTGTCAGCAGCTCGTACGCTCGCGCTGCAACATCGACCTTGTCTTTCTCGAAGGCGTGCTGACCCTCGACCTGTTGTTGTAGCTCCGCTACATCTCGCGCCAGCAGCTCAAGATAAACGGTCTCTGTTTGTCGGTCCTTGCGCTCACTGACCCAGTCATCGACCTGCAGACCGATGTAGATGCCGATGACCAGAATGACCAGTTCGAGAATTGCCGTAAACCAGTCCTGCTTGCGAACCCCCTGTGCGATTCTATTGATTATCACAACGCCACCCATTCAAGAAGTCGTTTCGGGCATGCTCGAAGCTTGCTCGCCATAAAAAGAAATACTGCCATAAGACACATCTAAGGCGATATCGTACTGGATCACCTGTGTGCCCAATGGCAAGTCCTGACCCGGCACTGCCACTGCGCATAATTTCGAGGAACTCGCAAAGTACGGGTTGCCCACACCCGTCAAGTTGAACTGAGCAACGCCCGCTTGTGACCCAAAGGCGACGCTAAGTAATTCCGCGAATTGACGCGCGTACCTCATCGGCGCATAAGGTTTTAGCACATCCGACAAAGGCAAATTTGGCCAAAGCTGGGGCACGAAGCTACGGGGCTCTGCCCTCTCTACATGTGAAGATGACCACTGAAATAACACAGCCCGATGGGTCCCGGCACAACACCCTGATTAACCGCCTGAAAACGCACCCGCTGCGGAATCTGCTCCACGAAGAAGTTCACGCGCGGCCACCCCCGCTCATCAGCTCGCCCATCAGCGCCTCGCACGTCGTATTCCTGACTGATGCACCCGGGCTTGAAGAGAGCTTCGAGCATGTTTCCAGACTGGCCAGGCGATTCAATGCGAACGTCCCGGATTCGCGGGCAAGCTGTTACTACGCGCAGCTCGGCGACTTCGAGCTTCGGGTGGAAAAACACACCGAGTTCTGTGGATACACTTTTATCCGATCAGGCGTTACGGACCCGCCGTTTGCTGAACCAGCCCTGGCGCTAGTACCGGAGGATTGGCTGGAGGAGATACCAGGCGTGTTTTTCGCCGGTGTGCATGTGGTGATGGCAACCGGTTCACTTCCGGATACGTTCGGGCCGGTTCTCGCGACCTGGTTCGAGGGGCAGTCCATTGTCGGAAGTCACGTGGTCGATGACAAAGCGGCAGTCTGGACCAGTTTTCGCCTCCACAGCGATGGCTTTGGTCGGTTTCTCGTTTACAACCTCGATCTCAGTGATTTCCAGGCCGGGCGCACTGTGCAGCGGCTGCTGGATCTCGAAACATACCGTCTCCTGGCATTACTGGCTCTGCCGGAGGCCAAAGAAATTGGACCGAGGGCCGCACGCCTGGACAAGGAGCTATCGGTAATCATGGACCAATTTTCCGGGCTTCGCAGTACCGAAGACGAATATCGGTTGCTTGGCGAGCTTACCAATCTCGCCGCGACCGTAGAGCAATACCGCGCGAACACCAACTACCGGTTCGCCGCCACGCGCGCCTATCAAAGCCTGGTGACGGCAATTCTTGCGGAGCTACGCGAGGAGAAATTCCCAGGTATGTCGACGATGACGAAATTCCTCGAGCGACGCCTGTTGCCCGCCATGCGAACCTGTCAAGCGGTTGAGAACCAGCTAGAGAGCCTGTCACGAAGAATTGACCGGGCCATTGACTTGTTGCGCGCACGAGTGGATGTCACGCTCGAATCGCAAAACCAGAAGGTTCTCGCGCAGATGAACCGGCGAGGCCAGCTGCAGCTGAGATTGCAGCAAACCGTCGAGGGTCTCTCGGTCGCCGCGATAAGTTACTACACGGTTGGGCTTACTAGATACGGTCTGGAAGCGGGACAAGCTGCCGGCTGGCCCGTCGACCTGAAAATCGGTACCGGGATCGCCGTCCCGATCGTCGTTATTGGTGTTTGGTGGCTGGTGCGGCGCGTCCGGCGAGGGATCTCGACCGAGGACCAGCCATCTGACTAAAGGCAGTCTCAAGAATCCACTCGAATGACATGTCAGCGAAGACTATAGACAAAAAGGCAGGTAAAGCAGCTTCCCCTCGACAGTGGTTCAATTTAGTTGTCGTGTATCTCCTTATTCCATTGATCTTATTGATCTGTGGCGGGGATCTCGGTTGGTGGGAAGCATGGTTCTATTCCCTATTGATTGTTGCTGCTGGTTTAGGGGGACGTATATGGGCGGAACAGCGGCATCCCGGATTGACAGCCGAAAGACAAGACATCGGAAATTTTCAGGATGCGAAGACCTGGGACAAAGTGCTTGCTCCACTGATGGCGGTGAGCATCGGGTATCCCATGGTCCTTGTAGCGGGGCTGGATCACCGCTATAGCTGGTCCTCTGAATTTCCGCTATGGCTCATCATGCTTGGCTTCGTTCTGATCTCACTTGGATACGCTTTCGCCGCATGGGCGTTCGCAGAGAACCGGTTCTTCTACAGTGTAGTGCGCATTCAGGCGGATCGGGGGCATGTGGTATGTGACAGCGGCCCATACCGGTTTGTGCGCCATCCGGGTTACGCTGGCAACATTATTGCACTGTTCGGTATTGCACTTGCGTTGGGCTCGGTATGGACATTGATTCCTGCGACAGTGGCATCGATCATTGCTGTGACTAGAACCGTACTTGAAGACCAGACCTTGCAGGAAGAATTGCCGGGCTATCGAGACTATGCGCGGCGCGTGCGGTATCGGCTGATCGCCTGGATATTCTGAAAGACCGGAGTGATCGATTTCCGCTTCTGGCCCTTCGCAGCCGCTGGCCGGGTTCCTGAGAACGGCCGCTCTCTGAGAAAGCAGACGTTCATCGTCGTGGAATCGTCAGTAAGCAGATTGGCCTTGGTAAGGATTTACCAAATCCTGCCCCCGCTACCAAGAAAGCGATAGCCCGGCCTTGCGCTGGGCATTGATACGCCAGCTAACCGCTCACTGAGTGTCCGCTTTGCCCCCGAACGCTGACATTGGGCTGATATTGGTCTGAGTTACTGGTATTGACCCAAAGCGGACATTGCCGGAATGTCATCGAACCAAATTCGAATTAGGTAGATCCCGGAATTGGCGTCCAAAAAGCATAACGCGCGCAAGGCCCTGTGACGGAGGCACCTCTGCACAATCCCTTACTTTAGAACCGGCCGAAAACTGTTATCGTGGTGTCGCGAAACGAATCAACGTTCCAGGAGAATCCAACGTGACGAAAGAACTCAGCCAACTCGAGAAGACACTTGAACAATCAAAGAAACAGTTCGTGACCAGTGCGACGCGCGTCACCAGGGAACTGGACCGTCGGCGCAAAGCCTTGCGCCGCGACCTCGAACGCGCCAACAAGCGTGCCCAGAAATCTCGGGAACAATTGCAGAAGAAGACGGAGCGACTCGCCATCACGACTGCCAACAAGGCCAAGAGCGAGCTCAGGAAACAGATTCGGGCACTGGAAAAAGCCTTTGACGAAGCCCGGAGCGAGGCTGCGGAAGTACGCGACGACCTAAAGCCCGTTATGGAGGATCTCAAGAGCGCACGCAAGCACTTGACGCACGCACTGAGAATCGACAAAGCACTCGCTAAAGTGGGGAAACAGCTCAAGGGCAAGAGCAAGCCCCGCAAGAAGAAAAAGACAGCGAAAAAGACGAAGACGGCGAGCAAGAAAAAAGTGACAAAGAAAAGGACCGCCAAGAAGCCTGCAGCGAAGAAAAAAGCCACAAAGAAAAAAGCTGTCAGGAAAACGGCGAAAAAGCCTGTAGCAAAGAAGAAAGCTGCGAAAAAGACAGCCGCCAGGAAGAAAACAACCGCCCGCAAGGCGTCGAAAAAGAAAAAGGTGTCGAAGAAGAACTAGCCACCGGTCGCAGGTTATCGGCATGGAGAGGAAAAGGGATCGAACTGATTTCTCACCCTTGCTTGAATGACTCCTCCTGGCCGCAAGCCGAAGGTCATAAGTCCTAGAACCTGGCTGATTGAATGGCGGCTGCTGAATTGGCGTGGCGACTGATTGCGTATAACGGCTGCAATGCACCCGAAAGCAGACATTCGCCCGATATAGTGGTGAACGACCGCTACTGACCCAAAGCGGTCAGTCACCTGAGTGGCAAGATTGGGTCAGGAGTTGCCGCTCGCGCAGATTGATAACCCCGCCACGCGGGCGGGGTTATCCTACACTCCAACCTGTAGATCACGAACAACCGAGTGATTCTCTCAGCGTCATGATTCGACCAGCCATTTCCGTTGCAGCGATGCCGGTCGCGAAGTCTGGAGGTGGTGAAAGGCCGTCCGTGCGTTTCAATGCGTCCTCAAGCGTATCGCAGGCGCCGACGATATCGCCGAGACGTATGTCCTCACCCGCCGACTCAATCATGTTCCTTAGCGCACCGAGGCGCCCCGACGCAGATCGTCCGGGCCCGACACCCTCAAGAGACCCATCCGTAACCGCCGCATCGAAGAATGCCAGCATTTCAACGATCTGTTGTGCTGGCGGTATCGATGAAACCACGCCTGCACCTTCGATCGGCACCATCACGTAAGTTTCGTCACCATCGTTGCTGAGTAGGGTCAACTCGGCAAGCGATGCAGTTTCGGCAATTGGTGCGAATGTCAGGAACAGGTCCACCGTCTCATTGGTAGCAATGTTGATCGGCGTAGCAACCGGATCAAGGGATATTGCCGGGTCGCCGCTCCAGCCGAGTTCGTGTACAGTCAAAATCCCTTCACCAAGATTGGTGACGGTCACGACTGCGGGGGCACTATCGCCGATATCGACCTGGCCAAAATCAATGGCCAACGGGGATACTTCGATCTCTGGCAAATCAGTCGCAACAACGCTGAAATGATCAGTCGCACTGTTGTCGCCTTCGTTGCTTTCAACTACGACATCGCTTGCATCGGCGATTACCGTATTGATGTAGTTCAGTTCACGCAACACAGCCCTGCGCGTCGTCGTGGAGCTTTCTCATACTGCCAATGCCGGCGTGTCAATCATGGCCGGGACCGTCTCGCCACCAATTCTGAAGGAAAGCACGGATGCTCCGGCGGGCGCATCACCCGTGTTCGAGACGACGGCATCGAAGGACATCAGATCAGCCGAAGTCGGATTCAAAGGAGAATGGGTGAGCGA
>Ga0224504_10000389_pt1 | contig 19667 bp, 21 predicted proteins | sample SF_Oct11_sed_USG_3_FD_170160 | JGI IMG/M metagenome (GOLD analysis project Ga0224504, IMG submission 170160) | Sediment microbial communities from San Francisco Bay, California, United States - SF_Oct11_sed_USGS_24 | ecosystem: Environmental > Aquatic > Marine > Sediment | place: USA... | reverse complement strand
GCGCAAGAAAATGGGCATGCTGTTCCAGAGCGGTGCGCTGCTGACGGATATCAATGTATTCGAGAATGTCGCCTATCCGATGCGCGAACACACGCGTCTGCCGGAAGAGCTGATACGTGATCTGGTGCTGATGAAGTTGCAGGCGGTGGGGCTGCGCGGGGCATCCGGACTGATGCCCAGCGAGCTGTCAGGTGGTATGGCGCGGCGCGCGGCACTGGCGCGGGCCATTGCCCTGGATCCGATGATGGTGATGTACGATGAACCGTTCACGGGGCAGGACCCTATTTCCAAGGGTATCCTGGTAAAACTGATTCGGGAGCTGAATGATGCGCTCGGATTGACCAGTATCGTGGTGTCACATGATGTGAGTGAAACCGCGGCTATTGCCAACTATGTCTACCTGCTATCGCAAGGCAGGGTGATAGAGCATGGCAAACCGGAAACATTATGTGTATCCAAATCCGAATGGGCGCGCCAGTTTCTGGATGGCAGTCCTGACGGGCCGGTTTCGTTTCATTATCCGGCAGCAGATTTCAGGGATGACCTGATGCGTGGAGGATTGGCAAAATAATGCTGGATGTGCTGCAAAAACTGGGCAAGGCCACGCTTGGATTTTTTGAACGGCTGGGGAGAGGGCACCTGTTCCTGTTGCAGATCTTTGCAACGATTCCGGGTGTCCTGATCAGGCCGCGCCTGATACTGACACAGCTCTATTCGGTCGGTGTGCTAACGCTGCCGATTATCCTGGTGTCCGGCCTGTTCGTGGGGATGGTGATGGGTCTGCAGGGCTATAATACGCTGGTAGATTTTGGGGCTGAAGATTCGCTGGGTGTCATGGTTGCCCTGTCACTGGTGCGGGAGCTGGGCCCCGTGGTTGCTGCATTGCTGTTTGCCGGGCGTGCCGGCTCGGCGCTGACTGCCGAGATTGGCCTGATGAAGGCCACCGAGCAGCTCTCCGGGATGGAAATGATGGCAGTTGACCCGGTTCAACGGGTGGTTACACCGCGTTTTCTGGCATCTTTTATCACGTTGCCCTTGCTGGCGGCGATATTCAGTGCGATCGGTATTTACGGTGGTTATATCGTGGGAGTTGAGCTGCTGGGCGTGGATGATGGTGCCTTCTGGGCACAAATGCAGGATAAGGTAGATCTGCAGGGCGACGTATATAATGGGATTATCAAGAGCGTCGTGTTTGGTTTTGTGGCCGGCTGGATTGCACTCTATGAAGGTTATGATGCGGTACCAACCGCGGCCGGTGTCAGTCGTGCCACTACGCGTACCGTGGTGCATACCTCGCTGGTTGTGCTCGGGCTGGACTTTGTTCTTACGGCATTGATGTTTGGAGAATAGGATTTTGAATAACAGAACGGTCGAAATCGGAGTGGGCTTATTCGTGGCGCTGGGTCTTGCATCCCTGTTCATGCTGGCCATGCAGGTCAGTAACCTGGGTACAGTCACCAGCTCTGACAGCTATGTACTGACAGCAGGTTTCGAGAATATTGGCGGGCTCAAGGTGCGTTCACCGGTGACAGTCTCCGGTGTGCGCGTCGGCAGGGTGTCTGCTATTGACTATGACGACAATGCCTTCGAGGCGGTTGTCACCATGAGTATCTACTCGAATTATGACGGTTTCCCCGAGGACACCTCCGCGAGTATCTTTACCGCCGGCTTGTTGGGTGAGCAGTACATCGCGCTGGAACCAGGCGGTTCCATGGAGAATCTTGCTGACGGTGATCGCGTACAGCTGACCCAGTCAGCGCTGGTGATGGAGCAGGTGATCGGACAGTTCCTGTATAGCGCCACGGCCGGTGGCGAATAACAGCGGTGAACAGTCATGCATGATGCCCGGCTGGTGGAGAATGAAGACGGTAGCTGGCTGCTGCAGGGTGAGCTGGGTTTTGACTCGGTAGTGTCGGTTTTGCAACATGCCGGCGTGAATATGCTGGGCAAAAGCCGGCTCAGGGTAGACCTCGCGGGTGTCACGCGTGCAGACAGTGCCGGTCTCGCACTGCTGGTGGAATGGTTGCGGGAATCGGAGATTGCCGGTAACAGCATTGAATTTGTAAATGTTCCTGCGCAGTTGCTTTCCATCGCGCGGGTTTGTGGTCTGGATGATATCCTCGCGCTTAACTAGATTGTTAATCTCTTCAACAGGACAATAACTATATGCAAGGCAGTGAACTTGAAGCATTGATCCAGGCTGGCATCCCGGGTGCTGAAGTGATCGTGAAGGGTGAGGGTGACCACTTTGAGGCGGTTGTGATCAGCGCACAGTTCGAGGGGTGTTCCATGGTGCAGCAGCATCAGCTTGTCTACGGCACGCTCGGCGACCGTTTCAGCGGCGAGCTACATGCTCTGGCTCTGCATACCTATACGCCCGAAGCCTGGGCCAGTCAGCGACGTATTCAGTAAGAGAACTCCAGTGGACAGATTAATAATCAATGGCGGTAAGCGCCTCAAGGGCGAGATTCGGATTTCCGGTGCAAAGAACGCGGTGTTGCCGATAATGGCGGCAACGTTGCTGGCTGACAGCCCGGTCACGGTGCGTAATATCCCGCACCTGCATGATGTGACCACTACCATGGAATTGCTGGGGCGCATGGGCATCCACCTGACGGTCGATGAAAAAATGGATATCGTCGTTGATACCGGTCCGATCAATTCGTTATATGCCCCTTATGAGCTGGTGCGCACCATGCGCTCTTCCATTCTCGTGCTGGGTCCGATGCTGTCCCGTTTCGGCCGCGCCGATGTCTCACTGCCCGGTGGTTGTGCGATTGGTTCCCGCCCTGTCAATCTGCATATCAAGGGCCTGCAGGCGATGGGTGCCGACATTGAAGTGGAGAATGGCTATATCAAGGCGCGTGTTGAACGCCTCAAGGGCGCGCGCCTGGTCATGGATGTTGTCACGGTGACAGGTACGGAAAACCTGATGATGGCTGCGACGCTGGCAGATGGTGAAACGGTGATCGAGAATGCTGCCCGTGAACCGGAAGTGACCGACCTCGCAAATTGTCTCATCAGTATGGGCGCGATTATTACCGGGCATGGCACCGATACCATTCGTATTGAAGGTGTGGAGCGTTTGTCGGGTACCGAGTACAAGGTTTTGCCAGACCGGATCGAGACCGGCAGTTACCTTGTGGCCGCCGCGATAACCGGTGGACATATAAAGGTCAAGGATACCCGTCCGGACATAATGGACGCAGTACTGCAGGTGTTGCGCGAGGCCGGTGCCGAAATCACTGTCGGCGAAGACTGGATTGAGCTCAACATGCACGGTAAGCGGCCGCAGGCAGTCAACATCCATACGGCACCATACCCGGCATTTCCGACCGATATGCAGGCTCAATTTACCGCCCTGAATGTAGTGGCAGAGGGTTCCGGCACGATTACTGAAACCGTGTTTGAAAACCGCTTTATGCATGTGCAGGAAATGCAGCGCATGGGCGCAAAAATCCAGCTTGAGGGCAATACCGCTATCAGTCATGGTGTGGAGCGGCTTACCGGTGCACCGGTAATGGCTACCGACCTGCGTGCTTCTGCCAGCCTGGTGCTGGCAGGTCTGGTGGCGGACGGGGAAACAACGATCGACCGTATCTATCACATCGACCGCGGTTATGAACGCATTGAAGAAAAGCTTGCACAGCTGGATGCGAACATACGTCGGGTTCCGGACTAGAATTCCTGCAGCTGTGGTGACGCTTATCGGCCATTAACCCGCCGGCGCTTGTAAATTGGCGGTTTCTCCCTGAAACTTGGCGTCTATGAATAACGCGCTCACCATTGCCCTGTCCAAGGGTCGTATCTTCAAGGAAACGCTGCCGCTGCTGGCCGCTGCCGGTATTGAGCCGGTTGATGACCCGGAAACCAGCCGCAAGCTGATCCTTGATACCAATCAGCATGACGTCAAGCTGGTGATTATCCGTGCCTCGGATGTGCCGACCTATGTCGGCTACGGCGCAGCGGATATCGGCGTGGCTGGCAAGGACGTGCTGATGGAGCATGGCGGTGAGGGCCTGTACGAGCCACTGGACCTGGGTATCGCGCGTTGTCGCCTGATGGTGGCCGGGCCCGTAAATGTCACTACCGAAAAGAGTCGTCTGCGGATTGCGACCAAGTATGTGCAGAGCACCCGGCGTTACTATGCAGACCGTCAGGAACAGGTAGAGATTATCAAGTTATACGGCTCCATGGAGCTGGCGCCGCTGGTCGGACTGGCGGATCGAATAGTCGACGTGGTCGATACCGGTAACACCCTCAAGGCCAACGGGCTGGTGCCACTGGAACATATCGCCGACATCAGCTCACGGCTGGTGGTAAACAAGGCGGCCATGAAAATGAAACATGCGCGTATCACGGAATTTGTAGCGCATCTGAAAACAGCTGTGGCTGTTTGATCATTACCTGCAGGAGCGGCTTGTAGCCGCGAATTCTTGCCCGGTAAAAAGCCTGTTCGCGGCTACAAGCCGCTCCTGCACCAAATAGATATTTTCGAGAAGCTATGTCTGAAATAACGAGACTGAACAGCCAGGACGCCGGCTTTGATGTGGAGCTTGAGCGTCTGCTGGACTGGGATCAAACCACTGACCCGGCGGTAGAGTCTGTGGTGCGTGACATTATTGCTGAGGTGCGCGCCCGCGGTGATGCGGCGGTTATTGATTACACGCAACGTTTTGATCGCTGGTCGGTGGCGGCCGCCAGTGAGCTGGAAATATCAATAGATAGTTGTCAGCAGGCGCTGGCATCGCTGCCGTTGTCGCAACGTGAAGCGCTGCAACTGGCGGCAGAAAGAATACGTGCCTATGCCGGGCATCAAAAAATGGAATCCTGGTCCTACACCGAGACTGACGGCACCTTGCTGGGTCAGCAGGTGACACCACTGGATCGTGCCGGTCTGTACGTGCCGGGTGGCAAGGCGGCGTACCCGTCCTCTGTTTTGATGAATGCCATTCCGGCCAAGGTGGCGGGTGTGGCCGAACTGATCATGGTAGTGCCGACCCCGCTGGGCGAGGTCAATAACATGGTGCTGGCGGCTGCCGCAATTGCCGGTGTTGACCGTGTATTCGCTATCGGCGGAGCCCAGGCGGTTGCAGCGCTGGCCTATGGTACCGCGACCGTTCCGGCGGTCGACAAGATTGTCGGGCCGGGCAATGCCTATGTGGCTTCGGCCAAGCGTATGGTGTTCGGCAAGGTGGGTATCGACATGATTGCCGGGCCGTCCGAGATCCTGGTGGTGTGTGACGGGCAGACTGATCCTGACTGGATAGCGGTCGACCTGTTTTCACAGGCCGAACATGACGAAGATGCCCAGTCGATACTGGTCAGTCCGGACGCCGGGTTCCTGGACCGGGTAGCTGACAGTGTTAAACGTTTATTGCCAGAGATGCCGCGAGCCGACATCATCCGTGCCTCCCTGAAAGGGCAGGGTGCGCTGATACAGGTGCGTGATATGGATGAAGCGGTTGAAATTGCCAACCGGATTGCCCCGGAACACCTGGAATTGTCTGTGGACGATCCGCAGGCAATGGCTGCGCGTATTCGCCATGCCGGTGCTATCTTTATGGGGCGCTATACAGCCGAGGTGCTGGGTGATTACTGCGCCGGTCCGAATCATGTGTTGCCGACCTCGCGTACCGCGCGCTTTTCCTCGCCGCTGGGTGTGTACGATTTTCAAAAACGTTCCAGCCTGATTTTCTGCTCGGCAGAAGGTGCCAGCACGCTCGGCAAGACGGCGGCGGTGCTGGCGCATGGTGAGGGACTGACGGCACATGCACGCTCCGCCGAAGTGCGGATAAAAAAAGTGTAGGAGCGGACCTTGTCCGCGATCGATTTTTCTTTGTATAACAATCGCGGACAAGATCCGCTCCTGCAGTTTCCGGTACTAACAGTAGAAATATAATCATGCAGGAAAAAATCAACAAGCTGATCCGTCCTGAAATCAGGGCCCTGGCCGCTTATCATGTGCCGGAAGCCGGCGATATGATTAAACTGGATGCCATGGAAAATCCGTGGTCGTGGCCTGACGCCTTGCGTGACGCCTGGATGGAAGCATTGAAGTCAGCTGAAATTAATCGTTACCCGGACCCGTCGGCCGGTGCGCTGCAGGCTGACATGCGCCGTGTCATGCAGGTGCCGGAGGATGCCGGTGTCATTCTGGGTAATGGTTCCGATGAATTGATTCAGATGATCATTCAGGCCCTTGCGGCACCCGGGCGGGTGGTGCTGGCGCCGGTGCCGACGTTTGTCATGTATCGTCAGATTTCTGTAGTTGCCGGTATGGAGTTCGTTGCCGTGCCGCTGCAGGATGATTTTTCGCTTGACGCGGATGTCATGCTGGCTGCTGTCGAGGCGCACAAGCCGGCGGTCATTTTTCTGGCCTACCCGAATAACCCGACCGGTAACCTGTTTGATGCCGCTATCCTGCATACCCTGTTGTCGCGTACAGACGGGCTGGTCGTGATTGATGAGGCCTATGCGCCGTTTACCGATGCCAGCTTCATGTCTCGTATCGGTGATTACGATAACCTGCTGGTGTTGCGTACGGTTTCCAAGATGGGGCTGGCCGGCTTGCGACTCGGGCTGCTTGCCGGGCCGCCGGCGTGGCTGGAACAAATTGACAAGACCCGGCTGCCCTATAACATCAGTGTGATCAATCAGCTGACCGGGTGCTTTGCCCTGCAACACGCCAATCATTTTATGCGCCAGGCGCAGGAAATACGCGCTCAGCGCGCGCAACTGAATTCAGGCTTGCAGGCATTATCCGCGTTGACGGTGTATCCGAGTGATGCCAATTTTATTTTATTCCGTACCCCGGCAGGTACCGCGGGGGATATTTTCGAGGGGCTCAAGAGGGCAGGTATCCTCATCAAGAACCTTGATGGTTCGGCTGCGGCATTGCAGGATTGTTTGCGCGTTACTGTTGGTACGCCCGATGAAAATGCAGCCTTTCTGGCTGCGCTTGAGCCTTTGCTGGCAAGCTCAGCTGTGTAGCGGTCATTAATTTACAGGCTGGTTCCTGCCCGGCCTCTGTATCACCCTGGCCTCTGCAGTAAATGGCACGGATTCCCTGAAACCATTCAGCTCGATCAGTGTGCCGGGTTTTTGTCGGGAAATGGTTTTCATCGCCTCGTTGGTTTCCCTGACCGGCTTGCCGTTAATGGCGACCACGATATCGCCATGCATCAGGCCTGCCTCGGCGGCCGGTCCGTTTTTGATGACAGTGCCGATCAGCATGCCCTGCCTGAATGGCAGGCCGATGGATTTTGCCAGTTGCGGCGTCATGTCCTGCGCCTCTATCCCCAGCCAGCCGCGTATCACGTAACCATTTTCGATAATTTGCGTCATGACGCCCTTGGCGAGACTGATCGGAATGGCAAAACCGATACCCATCGAGCCACCGCTTTTACTGTAAATCGCCGAGTTGATACCGATCAGTTCACCGTGGGTATTGATGAGTGCGCCGCCGGAATTGCCAGGATTGATGGCAGCATCGGTCTGGATGAAATCATCGTAGGCGGTAATGCCAAGGTGGTCACGCCCGGTGGCGCTGATGATGCCGGAAGTAACGGTTTGTCCGACCCCAAACGGGTTGCCGATGGCAAGCACTACATCACCGACACGCAGGCGGCGCGAATTGCCGATCACGATGCCGGGCAGCTTGTCTGTGTTGATATGTAACACGGCGAGGTCGGTATCCAGGTCGGTACCCACAACCTCTGCCCTGGCGCTGCGGCCGTCGGCCATTAAAACCTGTATCTGGTCAGCGCCTTCTATGACATGGTTGTTGGTCAGCACATGCCCGCGATTACTGATCAATACGCCGGAACCCAGGCTGGTCTGTATTTCCTTGCGGGCCTGCGCGAAGCGGTCGCCAAAAAATTTCTGGAAGATTGGGTCCTTCAGTAGCGGGTGAACACGATGCGTAATGACCTTGGCGGTGTGAATGTTGACGACCGCTGGTGCGGCTTTTTCAACTGCATCGGCATAGGAGACCGGTTCGTTCCGTTCATCTGTCTGCGCCTGACCGGCAAGCAATGATTCTGTTTGTTGCGGGGATTCGACTACCTCGACAACGGTACCGTTGTTGCGCAGCAGGTCGGGATCGATCAACAGCACATAGAGGAACGCCGCAGCCAGTCCTGTCATGATGGTTTGCAGCAGAAAAGAAAGAAATTTGCGAATTGCCATGGGTGATATACCCTGTTGCCAGTTGAAACGAGAATACCTTAACAGGAATTATGTGATGGTAACCCTGAAAGCACTGGTTGAATATACGAACGGTTTGCTAACTGTCGATAATTTTAGTGATTATTGCCCAAATGGTTTGCAGGTAGAAGGGCGCCCCGAAGTGCACTGCCTGGTTAGCGGGGTTACTGCCAGCATGGCACTGATAGAGGCGGCCATTTCCGCAAACGCCGATGCCTTGCTGGTACATCATGGCTATTTCTGGAAGGGCGAGGATGAATGCGTCACCGGCATGAAGCGGCAGCGGCTGCAGCGCTTGCTTGGGACTGACATCAGTCTGCTGGCCTATCATCTGCCACTGGACGCACACCCGGAACTGGGTAACAACGCGCAATTGGCCCGTGTGCTGGGTTTCAACCGCAGTGGTTGTTTCGGTCATGATGGTGGCCTGCAGCTGGCGCAGTATGGAAATCTGCCACAAGCTCCGGATGGGCCGGCACTGGCAGCGCATATCGAGGCACAACTGGGTCGCGCGCCATTGCATATCGCGGGCCAGGCGGCAAGGATTGAAAGCGTGGGCTGGTGTACGGGTGCGGCGCAGTCGTATATTGATGCGGCGGTGGAGCAGGGCCTCGATGCTTTCATCAGTGGCGAGATTTCTGAACAAACGGTGCACGTGGCGCATGAATGCGGCATCCACTATTTTGCGGCTGGCCACCATGCAACCGAACGCTATGGCGTCGCTGCCCTGGGTGATCACCTCGCCGGGCATTTCCAGATCAGCCATCAATTCATTGATATCGATAATCCGGTTTGATGTGGCTCATGAAAAGCGTAAATAATGATAAAAAACATCCTCTGTAGAGGTGTTTTCGACCTGCCACCCCTTGACCTCGCCGGGTAGTTAGACCATCCTATGCGGTTCTTAAGAATCGCTTGTATTAAATTAGAATATTCCGAAATAGTTAAGGTGTTTTTGTTGCGGTCAAAACGTAGCAGGAATCTAGTAACTTGTTGTTTTGTATAACATATCCGGAGATTGCCATATGGGTGGCGATAACACCAATTCAGGACGACGACGTTTTCTGACAGCGGCAACATCCGTTGTAGGCGCCGTCGGAGTGGGCTTTGTACTAGTGCCCTTTATTTCTTCCATGCAGCCCAGCGCCAAGGCACGTGCCGCCGGCGCGCCAGTCCGGGCAGACATCAGCAAACTGGAACCCGGACAGATGATTCGGGTGAAATGGCGCGGCAAGCCGGTATGGCTGGTGCGCCGCACAGAAAAAATGCTGGAAGTGCTGCCGACACTGGATACCACCCTGCGTGACCCCGAGTCACTGGAATCCATTCAACCACCTTACGCACAAAACGAATTTCGCTCTATCAAACCGGAGTACCTGGTCACCGTTGGTATTTGCACCCACCTGGGTTGTTCACCGACTTACCGGCCGGATGCCGGCGCTGCTGATCTGGGCGCAGACTGGGAAGGTGGTTTCTTCTGTCCCTGTCACGGTTCCAAGTTTGACCTTGCCGGCCGTGTTTACAAGGGCGTGCCTGCGCCGACAAACCTGGTGATTCCGCCGCACAGCTATCTGAGCGAAACAGAGTTGCTGATCGGTGAGGATGATATCGAGGAGGTCGTATAATGGGCGAAAAATGGAACAAGGGCCTGCTTGGCTGGATTGATGCACGCTTTCCTCTCAGCAAGATGTGGTATGAACATCTTGCTGAATACTACGCACCCAAGAATTTCAACTTCTGGTACTACTTCGGATCACTGGCACTGATGGTACTGGTTCTCCAGATACTCACGGGTGTCTGGCTGACGATGAACTACAAACCGGATGCCGGTATGGCATTCAACTCTGTTGAATACATCATGCGCGATGTGAACTGGGGCTGGCTGATTCGCTATATGCACTCAACCGGCGCCTCCATGTTCTTTATCGTGGTGTATCTGCACATGTTCCGGGGGTTGATTTACGGTTCTTTCAAGAAGCCGCGTGAACTTATCTGGATCTTTGGCATGATTATCTATGTCTGCCTGATGGCAGAAGCCTTCATGGGGTATCTGCTGCCATGGGGACAGATGTCCTACTGGGGTGCGCAGGTGATTATCTCCCTGTTTGGTGCAATTCCGGGTATTGGCGATGCGCTGGCACTGTGGATTCGCGGCGACTTCGTGGTTGCCGATGCCACGCTGAACCGTTTCTTTGCCTTCCATGTGATCGCCGTGCCGATCGTGTTGCTGGCTCTGGTGGTGCTGCATATCCTGGCGCTGCACGAGGTTGGCTCCAACAATCCCGATGGTGTCGAGATCAAGAAGCACAAGGACGAAAACGGTATTCCGCTGGACGGTATTCCGTTTCACCCCTACTACACGGTGAAGGATATCGTCGGTGTGGTGGTGTTCCTGATTATTTTCTCCATTATCGTGTTCTTCATGCCCGAGATGGGTGGCTGGTTCCTGGAGCGGGATAACTTCATTCCGGCAGATCCGTTGAAGACGCCGGAACATATCGTCCCGTTGTGGTATTTCACGCCGTTCTACGCCATCCTGCGTGCAGTACCTGACAAGTTCCTCGGTGTGGTCGCGATGGGGGGTGCAATTTTTGTACTGTTCCTGCTGCCATGGCTGGATCGCAGTCCGGTTAGATCAATCCGCTACCGCGGCAGTATTTACAAAATTGCGATTGGCGTGTTTGTGATCAGCTTTATTGCGCTTGGCTATCTCGGTACCCAGCCGGCAACAACGCTGTACACCAACCTTGCGCGTTTCTTCAGCCTGATGTACTTCGGCTTCTTCGCCTCCTTGCTGATTATTCCCAGGTTTGAAAAGACCAAGCCGGTACCGGACAGGGTGACGTCATGAAAAAACAGATAATTGCTATATTGCTGACAATTGCCCCGCTGTGGGTGTTTGCAGCCGGCAGCCAGGGCCCTCACCTCGACAAGGCGAACATTGATCCCAATAACATTCAGTCACTGCAACGCGGTGCCGGCCTGTTTGTGAACTACTGTCTGAGTTGTCACTCGGCCAGCCTGATGCGCTACGAGCACATGGGTAAGGATCTCGGCATTGAGGAGACGATGGTCAGCGAAAACCTGATCTTCACCGGTGGCAAGATCGGTGACCTGATGACGGTTGCTACTGCGCCTGCGGATTCCAAGACATGGTTTGGTACCGTTCCACCGGATCTGACGGTGATTGCGCGTGCCCGTGGTGTTGACTGGCTGTATACCTATCTGCGCAGTTTTTACCGCGATGATTCGCGCCATATCGGCACCAACAACCTGGTGTTCCCGGATGTGGGTATGCCGAATGTGCTGTGGGAATTGCAGGGTGTACAGGAGCCGGTGATTACCACAAGAAAAGAGCAGGACGGTACCAGGACCAAGGAAGTTTCTCTTGAACTGGTCGAGCCGGGTTTGCTGACACCGACAGAATTTGACCGTGCCGTTCGCGACCTGGTGAATTACCTCGATTACATGGGTGAGCCGGCCAAGCATGAACGACGTGAGCTGGGCACAAAGGTTATCTTGTTCCTGCTGATGTTCCTGGTGCTCGCCTATCTGTTGAAGCGGGAATTCTGGAAAGACGTTCACTAGCAGCTGTCTGAACAGAAACTGAATACCTAACCTTGAGGAAAGCCTGATATGGCACTGGTAGCAAATCGTCGTTCTGTTATGAACCTGTTTTCATCAGGCCTGTGTCCTCACAGTCATTCTGTCCGCATGGTGCTGGCCGAGAAGGGCATCACCGTCGAGATCGTCGATGTTGATATCAACGAGAAGCCGGAAGACCTGCTTGACCTGAACCCCTACAACTCTGTGCCGACTTTGGTCGACCGTGAGCTGGTGCTGTATGACCCGCACACCATTATGGAGTACCTGGACGAGCGTTTTCCGCACCCGCCACTGATGCCGGTTGACCCGGTTTCACGTGCGCGTACCCGGCTGGCTCTGTACCGCATCCAGCAGGACTGGTATGACCTGGTGCCGGCGCTGGAATCCAAGGGAGAAAAGATGTCTGCCAAAGCGCGTAAACAACTCAGCGACAGTCTCACGTCCAGTGCTGAAGTGTTCGCTGCAAAGCCATTTTTTCTCAGTGACGAGTTCTCACTGGTGGACGCCCTGGTCACTCCGATAATGTGGCGACTGCAAAAATACCGCATTGACCTGCCGCGTCAGGCGAAGGCAGTTAGTGATTATGCCGAGCGTATGTTTGAGCGGGAATCGTTTCAGGCCAGCCTCAGTGAAGCTGAACGCGAGATGAGAGAATAACCCCGTCTTTCCCCGGCTTGCCGGATGAAACGGGTAATCAGAGTATATTATTGCTATCTTTGCTGGTATGACTTCAAGCCGTCCCTATCTCGTCCGTGCCATTCATGAATGGATTCTCGATAACGAACTGACGCCGCACCTGTTGGTGGATATCGAGGGTGAAGGCGTAGAAGTGCCTGCGCAACAGGGCCAGAACGGCAAAATTGTTCTGAACATCAGTCCGCACGCCGTGGAAGGCCTGATGCTTGGCAATGATGCTATCGGTTTTCGTGCGCGCTTCGGGGGAATCGCAACCGATGTCTATGTGCCGATTTCCTCGGTGCTGGCGATTTACGCAAAAGAGAATGGTCGCGGCATGGTATTCACCGACGACGAGGATGATCCGGCACCGGATGAGCCGGCCGCCAGGTCGGGCAAGCGTCCGTCCCTGAAGATTGTCAAATAGGCTTTTCTAGCGGGGCACGGTTTCCCGGACCGGTTCCAGTCGCAAGTGACCTTTATCGACGCCGCCTGCAGTCAGCAGGCTGCCGATACTTTCGAGTAACGCTGCCGGGGCACAGACGTAAAAGTCCAGTTCCTGCGGTGCCTCCAGTGTTGCCATGTTTTCTGCCAGCAGCTCTGTCAGCGAATGTGTTGCCGTTGCCTGCTGCGGGTAGTAGTCGAAATTATCCAGCGCATCATCCCATGAACGGCACAGGTTGCCCTGGTAATGGTTGTTTTCCGGTGTGGTAATCCAGTAGAGACTCAGGTTCTCGGCGATGTCGAGCGCCATGGCGTGTTCGATCAGGCTTTTGACGGCTCCAAAACCGGCATTGACGGCAATGAATACCACCGAGCGGGGTGAATCCTCGTTCAGGGTAAACTCGCCATGCGGTCCGCTGATGCGGACCACGGTATTTGTCCGGGTAGCGTCCTGCAGTTGCTGGCTGACAGGGTTGCCGGCGATCAGCGGAATGTGGAACTGCAGGTTCATGTCATCGCAGGGGCAACTGGCGATCGAGCACTGTTGTGCGGGCAAGCCTTCGAATTCCATTGACAGGTACTGGCCGGCAAGGAAGCGCAGGCGCCGGGTGCGCGGGGTCCTGGCGTCGAGGACGATGACGCGGTCATCGGGTTGTTCGATCTTCTTTACCCGGATATCAATTTCCTGCAAGGGAATGTCAGTGCAGCCAAGCGCCTCTTCGGCTTCCAGTACCACGTCGGTGACGGCGGTGTTGGAGCAGGTGAGGATAAACCCCAGCCCCTTTTCTGTTTCGGAAAGCACGTAGTCATGCGGGCAGATTTTCTTCACCTGGCCTGAGACAACCTTGGCCTTGCACTTGCCGCAGTTACCGTTGCTGCAACCGTAGTCCAGCGCGAGGCCGCCACGCAGCCCGGCCTCGAGTATCGAGTCGGAGCCTTCTATAAAAAATTCATGCCCGCTGGGCAGGATGCGTACCTGGGCTGCCATTACACGCAAAAATGCCTCTCTGGCCAGTATTTCTGAATCATCCGCCGAGGTGTCGGCAGATGCCAGTGTCAGCATAAACCAGTCCTTGAGTTTAGTGAAAGTCCGGTCCTGCGTCTGTTCTGCCTCGGGTGCCAGCTCCTCCATTTTTTGCTGCAAAGCGCTAACCAGTTCGGCATGGCGGCGGCCTTGCTGCCGGACCCTGGCCAGTTCCTGGCCGAGTGTCAGAATTCGTGCCGCCAGCGTGTCCGCATCCGGCGGGTCCTCACTGGCGGGGCGTATGATCTTGTTGACCGCGCTTTCCATGATGTGCTCGACCCGCTCGAGCATGGTGGTGTCTTCAATTTCTGTCTGCGGGTAGGCCTGCAGCAGGTCGGCGAGTAACAGCTCTCCCTCGAAAGTACGGAGTTCACCTTGCCGGATTCTTTTCTGCAGGGCACCGCGCTTGACGCCCACCAGACGTGCGGCACGTGAGAGAGTAATGAGACGCGGCATGTTTCCCCCGTGATACGTGTGTCTGCAATCCTGTTTTTTGTGTACTCTAGCATATGTGATTTGCAAATGACGACTGCCCTGATGATTGAAATACTGACCGGCGATATTACAAAACTGGAAGTGGACGCCATTGTAAATGCCGCCAACAGCACACTGCTTGGTGGCGGTGGAGTGGACGGCGCCATTCACGCGGCCGCCGGTCCGTTATTACATGATTACTGCCGTACCCTGAAAGGTTGCCGGTGCGGCGAGGCCAAGCTGAGTCCGGGGTTTGATGTGCCGGCACGCCGGATTATTCACACGGTAGGGCCGGTCTGGAAAGACGGTACGCATTATGAAGCCGCCTTGCTGAAAGCCTGCTACCGCAGCAGTTTTGAGCTGGCACTGCAATACCAGGTACGCACCATTGCCTTTCCGGCTATCAGTACCGGCGCCTATGGTTACCCGAAGCAAGAGGCTGCAGAAATTGCTGTGGCAGCCATGCTGGAGTACCAGCACCGTTTCGAACAGATCATTGCCTGTTGTTTCAGTGAGCGCGATGCAGTGTTATACCGGTCAACGTTGCAGGCTTTGCGCGGCGGCTGAAAGACAATCGCGCATACGGTGTGCGGTCATTCCAGGGGGCAGTTCACAGCTTTGCCGTCATTCAGCCAGGCTGCCCAGCGGGCGTGCAGGGAGACATCGACGCCGTCTGCAGTCGCCTGCGATTGCAGGTACGTCTGCAGGTCATGCAGTAACCCGGAGTCCATCAAATCGAAGTCTTTTTGTAACTGTGCGTGCAGGGTTCGGTAGATGTGCTTGAGATCCTGTATTTCATACTGATCCAGTGATTTCATGGTGTCATCCCTCCATTTTCAGCTGCGCTGCCTGCTGTGTCGGGCAGAAACAGCAACGGGTCAATGCGTGCATCATTCAGGCTGACGCCCCAGTGTAAATGCGGGCCGGTAACGCGGCCGGTCATACCGACCTCGCCAAGGCTGTCGCCGGTATTGACGCTTTGTCCGGGTTTAACCCCGATCTTGCGCATGTGGCAGTACATGGTAACCAGCCCCTGCCCGTGGTCGAGCAGTACGGTGTTGCCGTTAAAAAAGAAATCACCGGTATCGAGTACCGTAGCGGGTGCCGGTGCCCGTATCGGCGTGCCTTCTGCTGCAGCGATATCAAGACCGCTGTGTGGTTTGCGTGGCTGCTCGTTGAAAAACCGACGCAGTCCATACGGACTGCTGGTCGGGCCACTGACCGGTTTCTGAAATTCAAGCACCACGTGTTCCGCGTCTGACCAGTGGCGCAGCGCTGCATTGATTTGTTTCGACTCGCGGGTGATGCGTTCCATGTCACGCTTCTCCGGGTTGACCTTGCGCTTGTCCTTGATGGTGATGTGTTGCTCCTCGTAGTGCTTGTCTGCAACCTCGAAGCCGACGTTGAGCGTGTTGCCTTGCCGGTCTGTTGCCGTGACAAAATATCGCCCGGGTTTTGTTGCCAGTGGCAGGCCGATGACGGCGATGTGCCGGTCATTGTTTTTTGTTACCAGGATTTTCTTTTCGCCAAAACGTGCTGATGTCGGTAGCGCGGCAGCGGGCAGGGTGATCACGGCGATGCCGCCGGGTACCGGGGTGGCATCCAGAGGCACGGCATGACTGGACAGCGTGAACAGGGCGAATGTGAGCAAGGCGAAAAGACGTAACATGATGTGGTGGCCTGTTGGTTTGAAAGATTCCTGTAGGAGCGGCTTGCAGCCGCAGATGTCATAGCGCCGGGCTACTTTATGATTCTATCAACGGTACACAGCAAACGTCCGTGGGCCAGACGCGCCTCTATTTGCTCGCCGGCCTTCACGCTGCCTGCCTCGTGCAATACCTGATTGTCCGGCTTTGTCACAATGGCATAGCCGCGCTCGAGTGTCGCCAGCGGGCTGATGGTATCCAGTGACTTGCAGGCAACCGCCAGTCGCTGTTGTCCTGTCTGCAGCCGCTCATTGATGGCACTGTGCAATCGCTGGGTGAGTGCCTGGCGCTGTAACTCGGTACGACTGATTTTATGACCGGGTGTGGCCTGTTTCAGGTTTCCGAGTGCTTCATTAAGATGATACTGCAACTTATTGAAATATGTGTTTATTGCCAGCATGGCCCGTTGTTCCATTTCATCCAGGCGTTGCGCCTGCTGGCGCAGGTACTGGCCGGGGTGGCGCAGTTGCAGCCGCTGCTCCAGCCAGCGCAGTCGTTCCCTGTTGTCTGCCATGAGTTGCCGGATGCTGCGTGCGCAGCGCGTTTCCAGCCCCGCCACCTGTGCCTGCCATTCGGCCTGGTCGGGGCTCACCAGTTCGGCGGCTGCCGATGGTGTGGGCGCGCGCTGGTCGGCGACAAAATCGGCAATGGTGAAGTCGACTTCGTGACCAACGGCGCTGATCAGCGGGATCGGGCAATCATGGATGGCGCGGGCGACGATTTCTTCATTGAAGGCCCACAGGTCTTCCAGAGAGCCGCCGCCACGCGTCAGGATGAGCACATCGCATTCCTTGCGCGCGGCAGCGGTCTGCAGCATGGCCGCAATTTCCCTGCCGGCATCCTTACCCTGTACCGGCACCGGGTAAACCAGTACCGGTATGGCCGGGAAGCGGCGTTTAAGTACGCTGAGCACGTCACGTATGGCGGCGCCACTGGGCGAGGTAATGACGCCAATGCGCGTCGCCAGTGTGGGTATTACCTGTTTTTTATCAGGGTTAAACAGGCCTTCTTTTTCGAGCTTCAGCTTGAGTGCGTCATAGGCCTGCTGCAGCACGCCATCACCGGCTTCCTGCATCGCCTCGGCGATCAGCTGGTAGTCTCCGCGTGGTTCGTACAGGCTGATCCTGGCGCGCACCAGCACCTGCATGCCTTCTTTCGGGGTAAATCGCAGCAACTGGTTGCGGCTGCGGAACATGGCGCCGCGTATCTGTGCCTTGCTGTCCTTGAGGGTGAAATACAGATGGCCGGAGGAGGGCCGGGCAAGATTTGATATTTCACCTTCCAGCCAAATGCGCGCCAGTCCCTGTTCCAGCAATTTTCGGGCGGTCTGGTTCAGGCGGGAGACGCTATAGACGTCCCGATCGGCGCCCGTGAGGCTGGTGTCCGCTAGTGAATCTGGCATGGGGAGCAAGGATACACGGAATCCGCGAGAAAAGGCCGGTGTGGAGTTTACCGGAGTAGCGCCAGTCCCTATAATTGGCGGCCATTCTCAACAGGCGGAACCCGGAAATATGCGCATATCGCAGGAAGCTCTAACTTTTGACGATGTCCTGCTGTTACCGGCGCATTCCGTTGTGTTACCGCGCGATGTCAGTCTGGACAGTCAGTTGACCCGCGAGATCAAACTGCATATTCCCGTCCTCTCTGCCGCCATGGACACGGTTACCGAGTCCGGACTGGCGATTGCGTTGGCCCAGGAAGGCGGCATAGGCATTATTCACAAGAATCTGTCGGTCGCCGAACAGGCAATAGAAGTGCAGCGGGTAAAGAAATTCGAGAGCGGTGTCATCAAGGATCCGATCACGGTGTCTTCCTCGACCAGTATCCGTGAAGTCATCGAGTTGACACGTGCCAACAATATCTCCGGTGTACCCGTGGTCGATGGCGATAACCTGGTGGGTATTGTCACCAGTCGTGACCGGCGCTTTGAAATCAATCTGGATTTGCCGGTAACCCATGTGATGACACCGAAGGATAGTCTGGTCACTGTTGCCGAGGGTGCCGGCAAGAAGGAAGTGATTGCTCTGCTGCACAAGCATCGCATTGAACGTGTGCTGGTAGTCAATGATGACTTCAAGTTACGCGGCATGATCACGGTCAAGGATATCCAGAAATCTACTGACTACCCGAATGCCTGCAAGGACGAGGATGGTCAGTTGCGTGTGGGTGCCGCGGTGGGTACCGGCGGTGATACCGAGGAGCGCGTCGAAGCGCTGGTACAGGCCGGTGTTGATGTGGTGATTGTTGATACCGCACACGGTCATTCGCAGGGTGTTATCGACCGGGTTCGCTGGGTCAAGCAGCAGTACCCGGATATACAGGTCATCGGCGGTAACATTGCCACGGCAGCGGCAGCCCGCGCGCTGGTAGAAGCCGGTGCCGATGGCGTCAAGGTGGGTATCGGTCCGGGGTCGATCTGTACCACCCGCATTGTGGCCGGTATCGGTGTGCCGCAGATTTCAGCGGTTGCCAACGTGGCAGATGAATTACGCAAGGATGGTATCCCGTTGATTGCCGATGGCGGTATCCGCTATTCGGGTGACGTCGCCAAGGCGCTGGCCGCGGGTGCTTTCTCGGTGATGATTGGCAGCATGCTCGCCGGTACCGAAGAGGCGCCGGGTGAGGTAGAGCTTTACAAAGGCCGCTCCTACAAGGCCTACCGTGGCATGGGTTCGCTGGGTGCCATGAAGCAGGGCTCCAGTGACCGTTATTTTCAGGAAGGTGGCGAGCAGGACAAGCTGGTTCCCGAGGGTATCGAGGGTCGTGTTCCCTACAAGGGCAGCATGATCGCCATTCTGCACCAGTTGATGGGCGGGGTGCGCGCCAGCATGGGGTATACCGGCTGCGCCAGTATTGAAGACATGCGCACCAAGCCGGAATTTATTCGTGTGACCAATGCCGGCATGAAAGAAAGCCATGTGCACGACGTATCGATTACCAAGGAAGCCCCGAATTACCGGGTGTGATGCCTTATCGCTCCCTCTCCCTCCGGGAGGGGGTTGGGGAGAGGGGATAAAAGTCTGATCTATCCCTCATCCTGTCCTTCTCCCGGGGGGAGAAGGGACACTCAATGTATATAAATTATAGTGACTTCCAATAACGACATTCATGCGCACCGCATCCTGATACTGGACTTCGGTTCCCAGTACACCCAGCTGATTGCGCGTCGCGTGCGCGAGCTCGGTGTGTACTGTGAAATCTATCCCTACGATGTGGATGCCGATGACATCCGCACGTTTGGTGCCAGGGGCATTATTCTTTCGGGTGGCCCGGAAACGGTGACCGGCGATGATGCACCACGGGCACCGCAGATCGTGTTCGATACGGGTGTACCGGTGCTGGGTATCTGTTACGGCATGCAGACCATGGCAGCACAACTGGGCGGGGTAGTCGAGAGTTCGGACCAGCACGAATACGGTTATGCACAGGTACGAGCCCGTGGTCACTCACGTCTGCTGACAGATATCGAAGACCATACGACAGATGAGGGCTATGGCCTGCTGGATGTATGGATGAGTCATGGTGATCGT
>Ga0224504_10000388_pt1 | contig 19687 bp, 14 predicted proteins | sample SF_Oct11_sed_USG_3_FD_170160 | JGI IMG/M metagenome (GOLD analysis project Ga0224504, IMG submission 170160) | Sediment microbial communities from San Francisco Bay, California, United States - SF_Oct11_sed_USGS_24 | ecosystem: Environmental > Aquatic > Marine > Sediment | place: USA... | reverse complement strand
GCTGGTCGCGGCCGTCGATCACGGGCCGCAGGCGCCCTCCATCGCCGCGGCACGGATGGCGGTGACCTGCGGGCTCGGCCTCAACGGCGCACTGGCCTCGGCCGTCAATATGCTCGACGATGTGCACGGCGGCGCGGGCGAGCAGGCGGTGGAGCTCTACGGCTGGATCGATAAGGCCGTGCGGGACGGCGCCACGCTCGAAGAGGCGTCCCCCCGGATGATCGACCGCTGGCAAGCGGAGCGGACGACGTTCGTCCCGGGTTTCGGCCATCGCTTCCATAAGCCGGTCGACCCTCGCGCCCCGCGCCTTCTCGGCCTCGTCGACGAGGCCGCGGCCGAGGGGACCGTCTCGGGCCGCTTCGCGGCGATCGGCCGTGCCGTCCAACGGACGCTGAACGCCCTCAAGAAAAAGCCCGTGCCGATGAATATAGATGGTGCGACCGCGGTCGTTTATGCTGAACTCGGATTTCCGCCGCCGCTGGCGCGCGGGTTGTTCTGCCTCTCGCGCTCCGTGGGCGTCCTCGCCCATGCCTGGGAGCAGATCCAACAGGGCGGACGGAACAAGGGCCCGACCCCGCCTCGATACCGATGGACTTACGAGGGTCCGAATCCGATCAACTGAAGTTGGTCCGAACAAGGGAGGGATGGAATGAAATCTTCTGACAAGACGCGGGGAGGCCTTCTGGCCGCCGGTCTCGCGCTCGGCTTGCTCGCGGCGCCGGCAAGCGCGGCCGACATCGAGTCCGTTCACTTTCTCATTCCTGGCGGCGCCGGCGGCGGCTGGGACGGCACCGCGCGCGGCACCGGCGAGGCGCTGACCAAGGCGGGCATCGTCGGCACCGCCTCCTACGAGAACATGTCCGGCGGCGGCGGGGGCAAGGCCATCGCCCACTTGATCGAGACGGCCAAGAAACAGCAGGGCACGCTGATGGTCAACTCGACGCCGATCGTGATCCGCTCGCTGCAGAAGGTCTTCCCGCAGTCGTTCCGCGACCTGACGCCCGTCGCCGGCGTCATCGGCGACTATGCGGCGCTGGTGGTCAACACGGACTCGCCGCTCCAGAGCTTCGGCGAGCTGGTCACGGCCTACAAGGCCGACCCCAAGAACGTGTCCATCGGCGGCGGCTCGGTGGCCGGTGGCATGGACCACATCGTGGCGGCGCTCATCATGAAGGGCGCCGGGGCCAAGCCGACCGCGGTCAAGTACGTCCCCTACGACGCCGGCGGCAAGGCCATGGCGGGACTCTTGTCCGGCGAGATCAAGGCGCTCTCGACCGGCTTCGGCGAGGCCATCGACATGGCCAAGCAGGACCAGGTGCGGATCCTCTGCGTCACCTCCAAGGCTCGGCTCGACGCCGCGCCCGAGGTGGCGACCTGCGCCGAGGCGGGGGCCAAGGGCGTCGAGTTCGTCAACTGGCGTGGATTCTTCGGCCCGCCGGGCCTGCCCGAGGCCAAGGAGGCGGCCTATATCGCCGCGCTCGAGAAGATGTACAAGACGCCGGAATGGGAGACGGTCCGGGCCCGCAACGGCTGGGTCGACATCTTCAATCCCGGCGACAAGTTCGTGTCCTTCCTCGAGGGCCAGGAGAAGGAGATCGGCGACCTGATGCGGGAGCTCGGCTTCCTCTGATCGCGTTGTTCCCGTGGCGGGGCGGCTCCGGATCGGTGCCGCCCCGCACACGACCTGTCCGGAGTGGGCTCCCGTGTTGACCCGCGATCGCATCGGCGCGCTCTTGCTGCTCGCCTTCTCGATCTTCTACGGCGTTCGGACGCTCTACATCCCGCTGCTGCCGTTTCAGGCCGAGGCGGCCTTCACGGCGCGCTCGATGCCCTGGGCGCTGAGCGTACTGGGCGTCGTGCTGTCGCTGGTGCTGCTGGTGCGGCGCGGCACGGGCGCGCGGGTCGAGGCGGCCGGGTTCCAGTGGCGCCGGGCGGCCGTGCTCTGCGCCCTGATGGTCGCCTACGGGCTGACGGTGCGGCCGGCGGGCTTTCTGATCTCCACCAGCCTGTTCCTGATCGGCGGCTTCGTCATCCTGGGCGAACGGCGGATCTGGCTGATCCTCGCGGCCTCGATCCCGATCGTGGTCTTCTTCTGGGTCCTGATGACCCAGTTCCTGGGCGTGTTCATCGAGGCCTGGCCCGAGTTCTTGAAAGGCTGAATGAGTTCATGCTGGACGGCATCTTGACCGGGCTTTCGACCGCCGCCTCGCCGATCAACCTCCTGATGGTCGCGGTCGGTTGCTTCGTGGGCACCTTCATCGGCATGCTGCCGGGGCTGGGGCCGATCTCGGCGATCGCGCTGATGATCCCGATCACCTACGGCTTCGACCCGGCGACCGGGCTGATCCTCATGGCCGGTGTTTACTACGGGGCGATCTTCGGCGGCTCGACCTCGTCGATACTGATCAACGCGCCGGGCGTGGCGGGCACGGTCGCGACCGCCTTCGACGGCTATCCCATGGCGCGCAAGGGCATGGCGGGCAAGGCGCTCGCGATCGCCGCCTATTCGTCTTTCTCCGGGGGGACCATCGCCGCCGTCTTCCTGCTGATCGCCGCGCCGTCGCTGGCCGTCGTCTCGCTCGCCTTCCAGTCGACGGACTACTTCGCGCTGATGGTCCTCGGCCTCACCGCGGTGGCCGCCTTCGCCGGCAAGGGAAACGTGGTCAAGGCGCTCCTGATGACGGTCCTGGGGCTGATGCTCTCGACCGTCGGCACCGACCAGACCCAGGGCGTTCAGCGCTTCACTCTCGGCATGATGGACCTGACCGACGGCGTCTCCTTCCTGCTGCTGGCTATGGCGACCTTCGCGCTCTCCGAGGCGCTGATGTCGGTGCTGAGGCCGAAGTCCGACGCCGACCGCGCGCGCGAGCTGGAGGCGCAGAAGAACCTCGGCTCCATGAAGCTCGGCAAGGAGGAGGTCAAGGAGATGGTACCGGTGATCGGCCGCTCTTCGGTGCTCGGCTTCTTCATCGGCGTGCTGCCGGGCGCCGGCGCGACGATCGCCTCCTTCCTCGCCTACGGCATGGAGCAGCGCCTGGCCGGGGCCGAGAAGGGCGCCCTGTTCGGCCAGGGTTCGGTGCGCGGCCTGGCCGCGCCCGAGACGGCCAACAACGCCGCCTGCTCGGGCTCCTTCGTGCCGCTGCTGACACTCGGCATCCCGGGCTCGGGCACGACGGCGATCATGCTGGGCGCGCTGATCTCCTACGGCATCCAGCCGGGGCCGCGCCTCTTCGTCGACAACCCGTCGGTGTTCTGGGCGGTCATCATCTCGATGTACATCGGCAACGTGATCCTGCTGATCCTCAACCTGCCGCTCATCCCTTACATCGCGCGGATCCTGGCGATCCCCTCGACGATCCTGGTCCCCATGATCGTCTTCTTCTCGTTGATCGGGGTCTACTTCGTCTCCTTCAACACCTTCGACATCCACCTGATGGTGATCTTCGCGGTCGCCGCCGTGGCGTTGCGCCTGCTCGACTTCCCCATGGCGCCGATGCTGCTCGGCTTCATCCTCGGCGGCATGATGGAGGAGAACCTGCGCCGCGCGCTGATCATCAACGACGACTCCTGGTCCTTCCTCTGGGAGCGCCCGCTGACCTTCTCGATCCTGCTGATCGCGGCGCTGACGCTCGTCGTGCCGATGGTCGCGCCGGTCGTCGGCCGCGCCCTTGCCAGGCGGCGCGAGGCGGCCGGCGAAGGCGGCTGAGCGTCCCTGCGAGAGGGACAACGACGGTCCTTGGTGTAGCGATCCTCACGCATCCGATATCCCTTTCGAGGAGCACCCGTGGATCATTTGGTCTGGACTTAAGTGCGCGGCTGAACTTGAGCTAGTGGTCAAAACCAAACGTTTGAGTCCGCGTTAAACTCCGGATTTCCGGCCATTTCGGCGCCTGGCTGGGGTTCCAAGTGTCTGATTCGATCCACTAGTATCTGTTTGCAGCGATACGAGGACGGGGGGCGATCCGATATGACCAGGGCGCTGGCGCCTATAGCCGCTTTGTTGCTGAGCGTCGCGCTCCTGCTCATGGGCAATGGCCTTCAGGGCACGCTGCTGCCTGTCCGCGCGCAGCTGGAGCTCTTCTCGACGCTCGACATCGGCATCCTCGGGTCGTCCTATTTCCTGGGCTTTGCCGCCGGGTGCTACCTGGGGGCCTATGTCGTGCGGCGGGCCGGGCACATCCGCACCTTCACGGCCATGGTCTCGCTTGCCTCGGCCGTCGCTCTCGCGCACGCGCTACTGCTCCATCCGCTCCTGTGGTGGCTGTTCAGGGCGCTGACCGGGTTCTGCTTTGCCGTCCTCTACATGGTGATCGAAAGCTGGCTCAACGAGAAATCGACAAACGAGAACCGCGGTCTCGTCTTCTCCATCTACACGATCATCAACCTGACCGTCGTGACGATCGGGCAGATGATGCTGACCTTGGGGAGTCCGACGGCCTTTCCGCTGTTCGCGGTGGCCTCGATCCTCGTCTCCCTTGCCGCCGTGCCCGTGGCGCTGACCAAGGCCCCGGCCCCGGCACCAATAGCCACGGTACACATTCGGGTTCGTCATCTTTACAAGCTGTCGCCCGTTGGCTTTGTCGGCGCGCTTGCCGTGGGCCTGGCCAACGGCTCGTTCTGGTCGCTCGCCCCGGTCTTCGCCCAGAGCAAGCTCCTTGCCGTGGGAACGGCGGGCATCGCCTTGTTCATGAGCCTTGCCGTCATTGCCGGGGCCGCCGGTCAGTGGCCGCTCGGTCGTGTCTCGGACAGGATGGACCGGCGAAAGGTCATAGTGATCGTCTGTGTCGGCGCGGCCTTGGCCGGAATTTCAATGGGCGCATTCGGGGCGAAGTGGGATGTCGCGATCTTCGTCTTCTCGTTTCTCTTCGGGCTCTTCGCGTTCCCGCTCTACTCCTTGAGCGCGGCTCACATGAACGATTCGGTGGAAACCGGCGGCTTTGTCGAGGCCTCGAGCGGCCTGCTCCTGCTTTACGCCGCCGGCGCCATTGTTGGCCCCCTGTTCGCCTCCGTGGCGATGCGGCTCAGCGGACCCGAGGGACTGTTCTTCTATACCTCGGCGGTGCATGTCCTTATGGCCATGTTTGCCGTATACCGAATGCGTCGGCGCGCGCGGCCCAGCGAGGAAGAGCGCGAACCCTTCGTGGATTCGATCCGGGTCGCCCAAACAGTCGCTACGATCGACCCCCTCGCCAAACCCGGGGACGACGGAATCTCCGATCAGAGGCCTTCGTCTCCGGCTTCGTAGTGCCGTGGCGGCCTATGTTTGGGATCGCAGCGGGAAGCCGGAAATTGGAAGGCGAGAAACCTAAGGCCGGCCGTGCCGGCGCCAACCCGCCAGCCGTGCCTCGTCGTCACTGCAAAACATCCGTTCGCCCCTCGACACATCGACCTGAGCCGAATCGTATCGCTTGTCCACGGGGGTGTAGAAGATCCGCTGGCCCTTGTCGTCGATAATCCCCTTGATGTCGCAGACCTGTGCCGCCTCACCTGGCTCGGCGGGCAGCCGCTTGCCCTCCTTCCACTCCTGGGGAAGCACGAAATTGCCCCGCCATATGCCGAGAACAGCCCTGCGGGCCGCGGCCTCGGCGGCAATGTAGCGAGGTCCGGCTCCGCGCCGGGCGACCGCATAGCCTTTCTGCAGTTGAATCGCGGATAGGTCGTTTCCGCGCACAGTACAAACCGCCAATTCGGGCACGACCGCCGTCGACACGCTATGGCATCGCACGGGATCTGCGGCAACGAGCTTTTTCAATGCGACGGCGGACTCAAAGCCGCAGCGCCATCTCCGCTTGTTGTTGAGGCAGATCTGACCAAGCTCCGGAGCGTCGATCCCGTCCAGCTGGATCAGTCGGCCGTCGACTTCAATGGTGTCGCCGTCCACGACTTGCGCGACCCCGCCGAACTCGGTGGCTAGTTCCGTGCCGCGTGTCTGGGTCGCGGTGCCGGCGGCCAGGATCGCGATGACCATAAAGAGGCCAAGTGGCGTCATGGCGAGGCCCTGTTCGGAGGGCGGTGGCCAGGTCGGCGGAATGCGTCTCAAAGCCTGTGTCCGTGTCGAACTGTCGGCAATCGAAACCGAGCGATTAAACCGCATATGCGGCCGGGACGAGGGTACAATAGCTTGTGCAGGGCTGAATTCCGAGAGATTCCGCAACGGCCCGTCCGCCTATGCGTCAGCCGTGACAGCCGCTGCGCCGAGTTTGGTCTCATGAGGAATCAGATTGGAACGAGCGGAGGTAGGATGCGTCATGACGGCTAATCGGCGCAGCCCCGCGCCGGAAAAGAGACGGACCGTGCAGCGAAAGCGGCGGACGCCCCCCGGGGCGTCGCCGGGCACCCTCATCGCAGATCCCGCGGCGGTCCAGCCGGTGGTCCGCCTCATCGGCTATGGCCCCGACGACCTCGAGGAGCGCGGGGTGGCGGTGGGCGAAGACCTGAGAGCGCTGACCGGCAGGTGGCCGGTCACGTGGATCAATGTCGACGGCTTGGCCGATCTGGAGCTGATCCAAAGCCTCGGGGAGATGTTCGGGCTGCACAGGCTCGCCCTCGAGGACGTCGTCAATGTCCATCAGCGGCCCAAGGTCGAGGACTACGAGGATCACGCCTTCATCGTCACGCGCATGATCCACGGCGAGCTTCCGCCCGCCACCGAGCAGGTCTCCCTGTTTCTTGGCGGGAATTTCCTGCTGACGTTTCAGGAGCGGCCGGGCGATTGCTTCGATCTCGTCCGTGACCGCATCCGGCGCCGTCGTGGACATATCCGGGAGCGGGGGGCGGACTACCTCGCCTATGCCCTCCTCGATGCGGTGATCGACGGCTACTTCCCGGTGCTCGAGGCCTGCGGCGAGCGCTTGGAGAGCCTCGAGGACACGGTACTGGACCAGCCGTCCGCCGAGCACAGCGTCCAGATCCATGACATGAAGCGCGATCTCCTGACGCTCCGGCGGGCGATCTGGCCGCAAAGGGAGATGATCAACGCCTTGGCGCGCGATACCCTGGCCCAGGTATCCGACCAGACGCGCGTCTACCTGCGCGACTGCTACGACCATACGGTCCAGCTCATGGACATCGTCGAGACCTATCGCGAGATCGCTTCGGGTCTCGTGGACGTCTACCTCTCGAGCGTCAGCGCCCGGATGAACGAGATCATGAAGCTGTTGACCATCATCGCCACGATCTTCATACCGCTCGGCTTCATCGCGGGCCTCTACGGCATGAATTTCGACACCAGGATATCGCCCTGGAACATGCCCGAACTGTCATGGCGCTGGGGGTATCCCTTTGCCCTTGGGCTGATGGCGGCGGTGGCGATCGGTCTCTTGCTGTTCTTCCGAAAAAGAGGTTGGATCGGCGGCAGGATTCACGGCAGACGGGGTCAGCCGCACACGTCGCGGACTGGCCGGGCCGACACGGCGCGGCCAATTCCGCCGGAGAGCTCTTGACGTCGAGCTACCTCGGAGCCCTGTAGGACGATCGCCATGAACATCAGATTTCCCCTTGCCACTTTAGTTATCGCCGTGATGCTTCCGTCGGCGGTCGCGGCGCAGGTAGTTACCGATGGCAAAAGCCTCAGGCAACGTTGTGCCACTGTTCAATGGACCAGCCCCTCCGCCGGCCTGGCCTGCCGGGGCTATATCGGCGCCGTGGCCGACATCCTTACCGATGGCAATAAGGTTTATGGCCAGCGGGCCTGCCCGCCGCCGGGCGCAAAGCGCGAGGCCTTGGTCAAGGCGGTAAGGGACTGGCTCGGGCGGCACCCCGATCTCCTGCAACAAAAGGCGTCGGTCGTCACCGCCCAGGCCCTTGCCGAAATGTATCCTTGCGAGAACTAGCATGTCTTGGGGCTTGGGCTGGTTCTCGTTGGCCCTTGAATGGTCTCGTGCCGCCGGTCTTTCAAGAAAACAGCGCACGGCGCGCCGACGTCCGCCGCTATCACGTTGGCCCAGCCAATCCTCAGCCAATCCCTTGAGGCCGGGGCATCAGGCATCTTCTTTCGTCTCCCCGGCGTGGTCGCTGTCCGGGCGCTCCCGCCTCGGCCAACCCTGCATTATCCAGCCGATTCCGACTCCTATGGCGAGAACGATGAACAGCAGGAGCGCCCGTCGCGTTTGAAACGACCAGAACAGGAACTCGACGTCCACGGCCTCGGTATTCTGTATGACGAAGATCAAGAACAAGGCGAGCCCCGCGAGGCTAAGCACCATCTTGAGGTTTCTCATGGGCGACTCCATCCGTCCAGGAACGATGTTGGGGTGATCTTGTCGAGCGCGCGGCGGGCAACGCGATCGGCAGTGTTCTCCTTGCTATCCTGTCAGTAATCCCACTTGAACTTTATGCCGACGTTGCTCTCGCCGGTCTGGTCCACCTCGGTGTCGATGAAGATGTGGGGCGAGACCTCGACCTCGACCTCCACGGTTCCGGATTCCGCCGCCGTGCCCTGGGTTGCCCCGACGTAGATCTCCTCGGTTACGTAAGTGCCGGCGGTGATTCCCGTTGACGCGGCGTCCCCTTCGCCCACGGTCTCGATGCGCAGCACGTCGACGTGCAGCAGCTTGCGCAGGCCCTCCAACATGCCGCCGCTGACACCGCCGCCCGACAGCTCAGCTGCTGTCGTGGCCAATTGCGCGGCCTCGAAGGCGCTCAACTGGGTCGTGGTCTTGCCGAACAGCAGACGCGAAATGATCTCGTCCTGGGGCAGGTCGGGGCTCGAGCCGAAGGAGATGCTCGGATCGCTCGCCCGGCCGCTGACCTGGACGGTGACCGACAGATCCTTGCCGGCATGCTCCGCCTTCATATCCAGCACCGGATCGATGGTGTCGCCGCCCACGAAGTCGACGATGCCGCGCTCGAACTTGAAGGTCTTGCCGAGCGCGGCGATCTGGCCACGGACCATCTCGAGCTTGCCCTTGACCTCGGGCTGCTCGACCGTTCCCGCGACCGCCAACGTTCCGGCCCACTCCGAATCCAGCCCGCGCCCGCGCAGGAAGACGCGGCGGGGCATCTCGACCGTCAGGTCCAGCGGCAGCTGGAAGCGGCGATCCTTGGCGACACCCGGCGGCAGTGCGGCAGCGGCGGCCGGGCCTGCGCCCTCTTCGACCGCTTCGAGATCGACGATCTCGGCCGGCAAACGGTCCGGAATGCGCACCTCGACCACATCGGTCTCGAACCGCCCGGTCAACTTGGCGCTCCGAGTCGTGCCTTGGAGCTGGAGGCGGCCACTTGTCGAGGCGGTGACATCGTCCCGGCGCAGAAGATGGAACGTCTTGAACTCGGCCGTCAGCTCCGTGGGAAAGCCCTGCTCCGGCAGCAGATCGATCGCGCCGCTCGCCGAGAGCGAGCCCGATCCGCCGTCGCGCGCCGTCAACTTGGTCAGCGTCGCCCGCTGACCTTCCAGGCCTATCAGCAGCTCGAGATCGCGCAGCAGCGTACCCATCTCGAAATTCTCGTACTCGCCCTCTTGAATCGCCAGCCGCCCGATCACCTCGGGCCGCTCGAGCGTGCCGGATAGCTCGACCTGGAGCGTGGCTGCGCCGGCGAGCGTCTGTCCCGTGATCGGCACCAAGGCCCAGATCGGCTCTACCGGTCCCTGCCACGTCAGCCGGCCGGAGAGCGCCTCCCTCGGCGGCACGGAGGGTGTCAAGGTGGCGGCGTCGAGCCTCAGAGGGAGGGCCGCGGACAGCACCGCATCCTCCTCAGCCAGGCCGCTTAGCCGGCCGGCAACGGCCAGCCGGCCTGTCTGCCAGTCCCCCTTTAGGGTCAGTTCAAGAACCGGCCCATCCTCCAGCGCCGCGAGCCTGAGCTTGGTGGCGTTGAGCGTCATGCGCCCGGTGAGCGCTGCTGGCGGGCCGTCGATCTGGATGCTCGCGTCCACTAGGCCCGTAGCGGACTGCGCGCCCAGGAACGGCTCGAGCGCCTCGATAGGAAAATGCGCGGCCGAGAGGTCGGCCAAGACGCGCTGGGTCCCGAGCCGCGCCGCGCCGCTCAGCCGGGCCGCGCCGTAGGCCAAATCGAGGTCCGCGACCTCCCACGCCTTTGCGCTGCGGGTGATATGCAGCGGCCGCTGGAGCCTCGTTGTTTCGCCGAGCGCCCTGCCGTCAAGCCGTGAAACCTGGAGCGACAGCGTATCCTCCGAGACCGACATCTGGCCCTCGGTCTGCAGCTGCAGCTCGCCGTACCATTTGCCCGCGACCGAGAGGTTCACCGTACCGCCCGCGGGCCCGCCTGCCGCTTCGGCCTTGATCGTCCGCAGGGCAAGCTCGTCGAGGGCGAAATCCCGCGCGGTGAGCGCGGCGGTGGCGCGGCGCGCGCCCAGCAGATCCTCGCTTTTCAGTTCCGCTTCGAGCCTGGAAATGCGCAAGCTCGCGCCGTCTTCCAACCGTATCGCCAGGTCGTCGAACGCGCCCTCCAGCGCAGCCGCCTGGCGCGACCCGACGGCCGTCAGCGTCACCTGCGCCCGACCCCGGCCCGCCGCCGCCAACCCGGCCATCGCCAGCCACGGCTCGAGCGTTTCCGCCTGGACGGAAATCTCGGCCGCGACGGGACCGCCGGCGACCGGAATCCGGGCGCGGCCCCGCACCTGTGTCCGGTTGCCCTCGAGCGACAGCCCGCTCAGGTCGAGAGCGGTTCCGTCGAAGAGGTAGCGCGTCTTCGCGCTGAACTCGCCCAAGGGGCCGCTGAGCGTCGCGTCGAGGCGGCCGGCCGGTTGCCGCGGCACGTCCCGGGTCAGGTAGTCGAGGTTGAGCTCGCCCAGGCGCCGCCCGTCGAGCGCGGCCTGCGCGACCGTCAGCCTGCCCGACAGGCCGAGGCTGTCGAGCGCGCCCTCCGCGCGGCCCTCGACCCTGGCGGACCCGGAAAGTGGTCGGCCGAGCGCAGCGCCCAGGCCGCTGAGGTCTTTCACCTCCGCCCTATAGTTGGCCTCGAGCCGCCGAAAATCCGGACTGAGCAGCGCGTCGCCCGTGACCGCCGCTGCGCCGGTCGCCACGGCCAGCTTGCGCAGGCGGAGTCCCTCGGCCGGTTCGAGCGACAACTCCGCATCGAAGTGGGCCCGGCCGGCGAGCAGGGCCTGGGCCACGGGTTCCCCCAGCACGAGATCCTGGAGTTCGCCCGACAGTTCCGCGCTCAGGGTTTCGCCGAAGCCGCCGACGGTCACCGATGCCGCCAGCTGCGCGTGGCCCGCCGCCTCGGTCTCGAGCAGTGCAGCGAGTGTTCCCAGGTCGGGATAGGTGGCCTGGAGGGCGGCCCAGGCCGAGCCCGTTTCCAGGGCATAGCGCCCGGAGCCGGTCACCTGCAGGACCTCCGTTGCGATCGAAATCCGCTTGGCCGTGAGCTCGCCGGCGCCCAGATCGACTTGGCCGTCGAGCCGCCAGGCGAGCCGCTGTCCCAGCGCCGGCTGCCAATCCGATGCCACCTCGATCCGGACCGGCTCGGCCGCGCCGGAAGCGGTGATGCGGCCCGAGAGCGGCGCCCGGTCCAGCGGTGCCTCGGGAGCGAACTCAACCTCGGCGGTGACCCGCTCGGCGGACGCGCCTGCCGTCTCGAGCCGCGCGACCTCGACGGCCAGCCGCAGGTCCGGCTGGAGCAGCGGGCCGCTCGTCTCCACTGTAAGAGCGAGCTCGCCGGCTTCGGCTTCGGGTAGGCGCAGCCTTGCCGCCCCGGCGCGCAAGCGGAGCGCCGGCGCCGCAAGCGATCCCTGCGCCACGGCCGTGGCGCTCAAGTCATGCAGCTCAGCCCCGGCGACCAGCGAGGCGAGAACCGTATGGTCCTTGACCCGCGCGCGCGCCTCGGCCTCCAGATCGAGGGACTCTGTGTCCAAGCGGCCGGCAAGGCTGAGATCGACGGCCGCGCTTTCGAGCCGGGCCTGGTCGATCACGAGGGTGGCGGGCTGGAACCAGCGGCCGTCGACGCCGAAGGTCGTGCCGCCCGAGACAAGCAGCCACGGCAGCTCCTCGAAGGGCCGCTCGCTGTTCGCCCGGCCCGAGATCCGAAACCCGACATCGGTGCCGAGGACCAGCTCCAAGTCGGCCTCGAGCCGCGCCAGGCCGGCCAGGGCGAGCGTCAGGCGGCCGTCCCAGGCGTCCAACGGCCCGTCGCCTGTCAGGTTGAGATCGACCGCGGGGAACCCCGCGATGTCGAGCGCCCGGGCAATCAGCCCGCCGGCTGGCTCGCTCGCCTCCAGATTGAGCGCCAAACGGTGGTCGGACAGGCTATAGCGGGCTTCGGCTTCGATCCGGCCTGGCACGCCGTCGCTGCGCGTGACCTGGAGCGTGGCGCTCAGGTCCCCGCTGTCCTCGGTCGCCGCCACGCCCTCGATCCGGAAGGCCGCGGGCGTGCCGAGCACGGCTTCGCCCAGCGCGACCTCGGTCACGGTCAGGCGTTCGACCTTCAGCTCGACGGGCAGCGGGCCCAGGCTGACCGCGCCGGACTCGTCCTCCGTCCCAGGGGGGCTTTCGGGCGACCGCTCGATTCCGAGACGTTGGACCTCGAAGCGGCTCACGTGCAGCGTTCCCATGAAAAGGGCCAGAGGATGCCAGTCCAGCTCGAGGTTGCGGGCGCTCAGCCAGGTGCCGTGCGGGTCACGGACGCGCAGCTCGGAAATGCGCGGCGCCTGCGGCAGCCGGCCGGTCAGTCCCTCTATGGCAACCTCGATCCTGCCCGGCTCGGACAGCAGCTGCGCGAGGCGCTCTGCGATCCAGGTCCGCCCCTCTGTGCTCTGGGCGTAGGCGTAAGCCAAGCCGAGCGCCATGGCTGTGATCGCGATCAGTCCAGCGAACCCGAGACCGACCCACTTGGCTATGCGCTTTGCCCGCGCCATGTCAGAACGCCTGTCCGAAGCTAACGTAGAACTGGAATGTGTCGTCTACGTCGCGGCCGTTGAGCGGAAAGGCGAAGTCCACCCGCACCGGACCGACGGCGGTAAAATACCGCAGTCCGATGCCCGCCGCCCAGCGCAGGGTCTCGTCGAAGTCCGGGTAGGCGGAGTCGAAGACGGTGCCGCCGTCGACGAAGGGCACGAGGCCGATCTCGTCGGTGATCCTGGTGCGCACCTCGGCGCTCAGCTCCACGAGGGAGCGCCCGCCCAGCGGATCGTCGCTGGAGTCCAGCGGACCCACGGTCTGAAACTCGTAGCCGCGGATCGACCCGCCGCCTCCGGCATAGAAGCGCTTGTTGGCGGGCAGGTCCCCGGTCGACTCGCCGACCAGTGCGCCAACCCGGGCGCGCCCGGCGAGGACGAAGCGGCTATCGGCATCGAACGCGTAGTAGGCCGATCCGCCGGCCAGGCTGGTCAGGAATAGAACCGTGCTGTCACCGGTCCCGTAGTAGGGCGTCATGGTGAGGTTCAAACGCGTACCGCGCGTCGGGTTCAGGCGATCGTCGGTGGCGTCGCGCGATGCGTACAGCGGCACGCCGACCAGGGTGAACTGCTCCTTTCCGTCGTCGTCATCGAGATCGCTGTACTCCGGGGCCACGCCGGCCGACGCGCGCCAGTGTTCGGACAGCACGAACTCCATGCCGGCGAAGGCGCTGAGGCTGTTCTCGTCGAAGGCGTCGGTGCGGGCCCGCTTCAATGTCAGGTTGCTCAGCAGGGCCTGGTCTCGGGCCAGGAAATCGGGCTTGCGAAATCTCGCCGCCGCGCTCTGCTCGATTTCGGCCGCGGCGAGGTCGAGGCGCAGCTGTTCGCCGCGTCGGAACAGGTTGCGATGGGCCCAGAATACCTCGCCGCCGATCCCAAGATCCGTGGACCAGTTGGCGCCGAAGCCGATCGTGTGATGGGCTCTCTCCATGAGTTGCAGCGCGAGCGGCAGGCTGCCGTCAGGGCTCGTGGTCTCGGCCGGAGCGATCGTAACAGAGGCGAACAGATTGCTGGCCGAAAGCCGACGCCGCGCCTCTTCGACCTTGCGGCTGTCGTAAACTTCGCCCTCCTGCCAGGGCAGCATGCCTCGGACGTGATCCTCCCGGACGCGCTCCAGCCCGGCGACCGAGACCGGCCCGAAGCGCGCCTCGGGGCCGGATTCGACCATCAGTGCAACCTTGAGCGCCTTCTCCTCCCGATTGGTCACGGCCTTGCGCTCGATCACCTTGGCCAGCGGATAGCCGCGTTGCGCCATGATCGTGGTCCACTGGCGCTGGGCGGCGACGATGGCGGGGGCTTTTGCCGGCTGCCCCAGCTCGATGCCCAGCGCTTCCAGGCTTGGGCGCAGGTCCTCCGGCGGCGGGCTTGCGCCGCGGTAGCCGACGTCGAAGGCAGCAAGCCGATAGCGCGGTCCCGTCTCGATCTCGATCGTGACCTCGGCCGGGCTTTTGTTGTCGTCGATCTGCGTGCGCAGCTCCGCCTCATAGTAGCCCTCGGACCGCAAGGCCGTGTCCAGCCGGGCCAAGTCTTCCTTGGCGCGCTGGCGCAGGCGCGCGAAGGTTGCCGGCGGACGATCCTGGAGCGCCTTCAATTGGGACGCGGCGCGCAGCAGGTCAAGGAGCGCGCCGTCCTCGACGCCGCTTATGGTGGCCACATAGGGAACCTCGGCGGGCGCGCCTTCGCCTGGCGCCGATGGGGCGACCGGGGCCTCGTCCTCATACGGCTCGCGGACGTCCCCGGCGTCCGCCGGTGCCGCCGCCATGAGCAGGGCACAGAGCAGCGCCGGCGCGAGCATGGCGAATACCCGGCGTGGTCCATCCTCGAGGCGCGCTCGGTCCGGTTCGCTGCCCGACCATGTTGCGGTCTGTGCCGGCGCTGTCATGTCTCCTCGCTGCAATCATATACGCGCGAGCCTGCCGTCTTCTCCCCCGGACCGGATGGCGTGTTCGGTTCGGCATCGTGACGCGCGGCTAGCCGGCAGCCCCGGTTACGATCGGCACCGACTCGGCCGAGCGGATATGCAGATCCCGCTGCGGGAAGGGGATCTCGATGCCGTGCGCGTGGAACTTGTCCCAAACCAGCAGCAGGACTTGGCTCTTGACGTTCGAGACGCCGTTTTGCGGGTCGTCGATCCAGAGTCGCAGCTCCAGATCCACGGAGCTGTCGCCGAAGCCCTTGAGCAGGCAAACGCTCTTGGGTTCCCGGATGACCCGCTCGACCTCCGCCGCCGCCTCGAGACAGAGCTCGATCGCCTTGCGGACGTCGGACTTGTAGGAGATCCCGATCGGGATCTTCAGGCGTACCGCGTTGTTGCTGTACGACCAGTTCACCACCTGCTGGGTAATGATGTCCTCGTTCGGGATCAGGTACTCGGTGCCGTCGCGCGTCACGACCGAGGCGTAGCGCGCGCCCAGGGTATTGACCCAGCCGTAGGTCTCGCCCAAGCTGATCACGTCGCCCGGCTTCACCGACTTGTCCATCAGCAGGATGACGCCGCTGATCAGGTTGGAGACGACCTTCTGCAGGCCAAAGCCGATGCCCACGCCGACCGCCCCGCCGAACACCGCGAAGGCGGTCAGATCGATCCCCACCGTGCTGACCGCCGCGACGATCGCCACCGTGATGAGCACGATCTTGAGCAGCTTGGCGAACAGAACCTGGACCGACGGCGTCAGGTTGGGAAGCGCGTTTATGCGCCGCTCCATAATGCTGGAGAGACCGGTCGCGAGCCACAGCAGGACGGCCAAGGCCAGCACGCCCTTGATGACGGTCAGCGCCGAGATGCGCAGCTCGCCAAGCTGCAGGGCCAAACCGTCCAGCAAGACGACGGTGTCGTCCAGCAGATCGACGATGTTCAACGCGGCCACCGTCCAGGCGGTGATCGCGATCAGCTTCGACAAGGTCGGATCGCGCACCAGCTGCGAGGCGAAGTGGATCACGACCCAGGCGGTCAGCAGGCTTACGGTGATTTGGATCAGCTGATGCGGCCAGCCGGCCTGGCTCGCCACGAGCACCGAAATCCACTGAAGGGTCAACCAGGCGATCGGCAGCGCCAGGGGCACGAGCACCCTTGCGGCATGCTTGCCACCCCTTTCCAACCACTTCGTGTTAGCCAGGCGTTGAGTCCAGGACCGCAACGCGGGTGCGATGAATAGAGCCACCAGGAAGGCGACCGCGACGACGACCGCCTGGCCCAGGGTGCCAAGGACCAGCACGTCGTCGACGAACCACTGGGCAACGTTCCGGTAGTGGGTTTCCAGTGCTTGGAGATCGAACACCTTTTCCATGCGATGCTCCTTCGGGTCAGACCCGATAATGGCCTGCTCAGATCCACTTCAAACGGCGCAGCAGAACGATCTCCACCACCGCGAGAACGAGGAGCGCCGCAACGACCGCCACGAAAGCCCAGGCGTTCTCGACCCCCGGCATCCCGCCCACGTTGATGCCGAAGAGCCCGGTGATCAGGCTGGGTGGCAGGAGAATCGCAGCCACGACGGTCAGCACGTACATTGTCCTGTTCATTTGGTCGCTGAGCCGGCTGTTGAGTTCATCCTGGGTGACGGCTGCCCGCTCGCGGGCCGAATCGAGATCTTCCACGTAGCGCAAGGTGCGATCGGCGATCTCGCGCAGGTAGGCTTTGTGGGTCGGCTCCAGCCAGCCGATCTGCTCCGCTGGCAGCCGCGACATGACGTCGCGCTGCGGCGCGAGGTAGCGGCGCAAGGCGATCGCCTCGCGGCGAATCTCGCCGAGCTTGGCGCGGAGCTCGCCGCTCTGGGCCGTCAGCACCTCGTCCTCGAGTGCGTCGACCCGGTCATCGAGTTCGCCAACGACGGGTCCCAACCGGTCGATGAGACCATCGGCCAGCCGATAGAGAAACTCGCCCGGCCCCTTCGGCCCGACCTTGGCCGCCAGCGCCTCGCGCAGGTCGTTCACCGCCATGAGGCGCCGATACCGCAGTGTGACGATGCGGTCGCGCTCCAGCCAGACGCGGACGCCCACCATGTCTTCCGGATCGGCGCCCGGGTTGAGGTTGACCCCGCGGAGGATGACCAGCATGGCCTCTCCGACCGTCAGGACGCGCGGCCGCACCTCTTCCTGCAGCAGCGTCTGACAAATCACCGGGTCGATCCCGCTTCGTTGCTCAAGCCACTCCTGTGCCGCGGTGCCGGTCCGGTCGAGGTGTACCCAAAGGATGCCCTGGTCGGCGCTCCAGCTTTCGATTTCCGGCCAGCCGATCTCGCGGCCGCCCCCCTTGCCGTCTAGGATGACGGCACAAATCAGACCATCTTGTTCGCTCATGAGGTTACTCCCCGGACTCGCTTTCCATTGCCTCTGGTTCTTCGGCCCCTTGGGCCGTTGCCGCGCTGCGCTCGTGCGCGCGCCAGCTCTGCGCCTCGATGAACACGCGGGTCACTTCCGGAAAGACGGCCTTGATCGCGGATTCCATTTCGCTGATGGCGTGCTCGACCTGACCGGCCGACAATCGGTCGTCGAAGTCCAGGCTCAGCGTCAGCAGAACGTCCCGGGGCCCGAGATGCATGGTCAGCAGCTCGTTGACCCGTTCGATGCCCGTCTTCTCCGAAACGATCCGCTGGATGCCGTCGATCACCGCGGGCCGCGCGCCCTCGCCAATCAGCAGGCCCTTGCTCTCGTAGGCGAGCAGCACGGCCGTGCCGCCCAGGATCAGGCCGATCACGATGGAGGCGGCGCCGTCCAGCGCCGGCATGCCGAGCTGATCGCTGAGCAGGATTCCGACGAAGGCCGCGATCAGCCCCAGCATGGCGGCGCTGTCCTCGAACAGCACCGTGAACACCGTGGGATCCTTGCTGTGATGGACGGCCGCGAGAAAGCCCAGGCCGCCTTTCGAGCGACGGAACTCCCTGTAGGCGACCCACCAGGCGGCCGCCTCGAACACCATGGCGATCGCCAGCACAGCGTAATTCACATAGGGACTGCGCACCGGGTGGGGTTCGAGCAGCTTGGCGATCCCTTCGTAGATCGAGATCCCGGCGCCCACGGCGAAGATCAGGATCGCCACGACGAAGGTCCAGAAATAGAGCTCCATGCCGTAGCCGAAGGGATGGGTCTGGTCGGCCGGCCGGTCGGCCCGCTTGAGGCCGTAGAGCAGCAGCACCTGGTTGCCCGTATCGACCACGGAGTGGACTGCTTCGCTCAGCATGGCCGAGCTGCCGGTGATCGCCGCGGCGCCGAACTTGGTCACCGCGATCAGGCTGTTTCCGGCCAGGGCGGCGTAGATCACCTTCTTGGACCCCTGCGTGGCCATTGCGTCGTACTCCGAATTGCTCGAGAGGCAGTTCTAACTGCCTCGGTCAAGAGCAGTCATGCGTTTGTCCTCGAGATGCGCCCGACCCTTCCTACCAGGGTGTCAAGCATCTTCCTTCGTCTCCCTGGCGTGGTCGCTGTCCGGGCGCTCCCGCTTCGGCCAACTGTGCATTATCCAGCCGATTCCGACTCCTATGGCGAGAACGATGAACAGCAGGAGCGCCCGTCGCGTTTGAAACGACCAGAACAGGAACTCGACGTCCACGGCTTCGGTATTCTGTATGACGAAGATCAAGAACAAGGCGAGCCCCGCGAGGCTAAGCACCATCTTGAGGTGTCTCATGGGTCAACTCCATCCTTCCAAGAACGTCGCGGTGTCCTGTCGGCCGTCCGACCGGACACGGCTCACGTCAGAAGAGGTTCATCCGCGAGTTCGGCGGTCAGGCCCTCGGCATACTCTTCCTCGGGCAGAAACGCGTCGAGAGTCTCGGCGGCGACTTGCGTACCCTCCACGCGAACGATGTGGAACAGGGCGTCGCCCTCGTGAACCACGGGCAGGTTGGTCCGCCCGATGACGATGCCGTCGGTCGGCGAGGAAATATCCACCTCGTTCTCGCCGAAGGGATCGGAGATCGCGCCCAGGCTTGCGCCCGCCCGCACCTGCAGCCCAAGCGCGCCGCTGGCGCGCAGGATACCGCTTGCCGGCGCGCGCACCCAGGTGCTCGAGCGGGCCAAGAGAGGCTCCATGGGGCTGCCGCGGCTTTTCTTCGCCGGCAGCATGCCGAGCGCGCGCATAACGCGGGCCACGCCCTTGACGCCGGCACGGATCGAGAACTCGTCGAAGCGGAGAGCCTCACCCGCTTCGTACACGATGACCGAAACCCCGTGCGCCGCAGCCGCCTGGCGCAGGCTGCCGTCGCGCAGGCTGGCGTTGATCGCGACCGGAACTCCGAAGCTGCTGGCCATGCGGGACGCCTCGGGATCGTCGAGATTGGCCCGAATCTGCGGATAGTTCGACCGGTGCACCGCGCCGGTATGGAGGTCGATGCCGTGGCTGCACCTCTTGGCGACTTCGTTCAGGAACAGGTCGGCCAGACGGGACGCCATTGATCCCCGGGGCGATCCGGGAAACGAGCGGTTGAGGTCGCGTCTGTCCGGCAGGTAGCGCGACAGCGATACGAAGCCGAAAACGTTCACGATCGGCACCGCAATGAGTATGCCGCGAAGACGCTTGAGGGCGCTCAGCTTCAAGAGGCGCCGGATGATCTCGACACCATTGATCTCGTCACCGTGCACCGCGGCGCTGACGAACAGCGTCGGGCCGCTCCTGCGCCCGCAGATTACCTGTATGGGCATCGCCATCGGCGTGTGCGTGGAAAGGTCGGTGATGCGGAGGTCGATCGTGCGCCGCTCGCCCGGGTGGACCACGACACCGCCGATGGTGATCGGATTTGCCTGCGGGTCAGCCACGGCCGCGCGTCTTTGTTCTGTTCGGCTTGGCATTCTTCTCCAGGAACTCGATGATCTTGCCGGCGATATCGATCCCCGTGGCCT
>Ga0224504_10000386_pt1 | contig 19784 bp, 19 predicted proteins | sample SF_Oct11_sed_USG_3_FD_170160 | JGI IMG/M metagenome (GOLD analysis project Ga0224504, IMG submission 170160) | Sediment microbial communities from San Francisco Bay, California, United States - SF_Oct11_sed_USGS_24 | ecosystem: Environmental > Aquatic > Marine > Sediment | place: USA... | reverse complement strand
CGCGTGCTGAAATCTACCTGTTGTTAGGTGCCTTGCTGGCCGGACCGCCGGATTCCGGGGTGCTGGAACTGCTGCAGGAGATCGATGCCGGTGACCCGGATGCCAATTCCATGGCGGCTACCTGGCAGACACTGCAGGCAGCTGCAATGGATACCGATGTATCGCAGCTTGGTGATGAATACTTCAATCTTTTCATAGGTCTGGGGCGTGGTGAGTTGGTGCCCTATGCATCTTTCTATATCCATGGTTTTCTTATGGAAAAGGTGCTAGCCTCGTTACGCAGTGAGTTGCAGCGGCTTGGTTTTGAATTGCAGGAGGGCATTTCCGAACCGGAAGATCACGTTGCTGCGCTGTGCGAAACCATGGGGATGATAATTTCTGAATCTGGACTATCCTTTGAAAAACAGGCTGCGTTTTTTGAGGCCTACATAGCAAACTGGATGCCGGAATTTTTTACTGACCTCGGTGGGGCGGAGTCGGCGCATTTTTACAGGTCCGTCGCAGTACTGGGTCAGCAGTTCATGGAGATTGAAGCGCAGTACCTGGCCATGCAGGCATAGTTGTCTACTACGTTCATGTCAGTTTGACTGATGACTTCAGTTACCGATTGGAGGAGCAATGATAAAAGACAAGACACGTTTTACCGCCAACCGCAGAATTTTTCTCAAGGGCGCCGCCGCAGCCGGTGGAGCCGCCGCCATAACCGCCGTGTCCGCATCCGGACTGGCCGATGCAGAAACCGAACAAGTCGATACGCCTGACGGCGCAGATAACAAGGCATCAAAGGGCTATCACGAAACCCGGCACATCAGGGACTACTACCGCACGCTCAGGTCCTGAGCAACGGAGAATGCCGGTGCACGTGCAAAACAGTAAGGACAGCATCACACAATATCTGTGAAATAAAATCGTCTGGAGGCTGGATATGAAGCTGGTCAAAAAGCAGGGTACGAACGCGTCAACCGTGCAAGCCGCTGTGCTGGGCACAACCATCGACCGCCGTTCCTTTTTGAAACGCTCCGGTATCACCGCCGGCGGTGTTGCCGCAGCCGGTACACTGTCGATGTCGATGATGAAGAAGGCCTCGGCATCCGCCGGGCGCACGCCGACTGACGAAGGAAACCCTACGCAGATACGCTCTATCTGTACCCATTGCTCGGTTGGTTGTGGTATCTACGCCGAGGTCGAGAACGGCGTATGGACCGGCCAGGAACCTGCTTTTGACCACCCGTTTAACAAGGGAGCGCACTGCGCCAAGGGTGCCTCGGTACGCGAGCACGGTCATGGTGAGCGGCGCCTGAAGTACCCGACCAAGATGGTGAATGGCAAGTGGACGCGGGTCTCCTGGGAGCAGGCCATTAACGAAATCGGTGACCAGGTTCTTTCCATACAGGAACAGTCCGGTCCGGACTCTGTTTACTGGCTCGGCTCTGCCAAGCACAACAACGAACAGGCCTACCTGTTCAGCAAGTTTGCCGCCTTTGCCGGCACCAATAACATGGATCACCAGGCACGTATCTGCCATTCTACTACGGTTGCGGGTGTGGCCAATACCTGGGGTTACGGCGCCATGACCAACTCCTACAACGATATTCACAACAGTCAGGCAATCCTTATTATCGGCGGCAACCCGGCCGAGGCACACCCGGTGTCGATGCAGCACCTGTTTCGCGCCACCGAACGCAACAAGGCGCCGCTGATCGTGATCGACCCGCGCTTCACACGTACCGCCGCGCATGCAGACCAGTACATTCGCCTGCGTCCCGGTACCGATGTGCCGGTGATATGGGGCATGCTCTGGCACATATTCGAGAACGGCTGGGAAGACAAGGAATTCATCCGGCAGCGTGTCTATGGCATGGACGAGGTGCGCGCCGAGGTAGCCAGGTGGACACCGGACGAGGTGGAACGTGTCTCCGGTGTGCCTGAGGAACAGATCAAGCGGGCCGCAAAGACCATGGTAGAGCACCGTCCGGGTACCTTCATCTGGTGCATGGGTGGGACCCAGCATACGGTCGGCAACAACAACACCCGCGCTTACTGCATCTTTCAGCTGGCACTCGGCAACATGGGTGTTGCCGGTGGCGGTACCAATATCTTTCGTGGCCACGACAACGTGCAGGGTGCCACCGACTTTGGCGTGCTGAGTCACACGCTGCCCGGTTACTACGGCCTTTCCGAAGGTGCCTGGAAACACTGGGCGAAGGTGTGGGATGTTGATTACGACTGGCTCAGCAACCGCTTTGACCAGGGCAGTTACGAGGAGGCCAAGGGCAAGCCGGCCAAGCCGATGAACACCAAGGGTATCCCGGTGTCACGCTGGATTGACGGCGTGCTGGAAGACAAGGCCAACATTGCGCAGCAAGACAATGTGCGCGCCATGGTGTTCTGGGGACATGCGCCGAACAGCCAGACACGCGGTGCGCAGATGAAGGAGGCGATGGAAAAACTCGACCTGATGGTTATCATCGACCCCTATCCAACCGCCAGTGCCGTGATGCAGGATCGCACCGACGGCGTTTACCTGTTGCCTGCTGCCACCCAGTTTGAGACGTATGGCTCGGTAACGGCCTCGAATCGTTCCCTGCAGTGGCGCGACAAGATCATCGAGCCGCTGTTTGAATCGTTGCCCGATCACACCATTATGTACAAGTTTGCCAAAAAGCTGGGTTTCGGCGACGAGTTCTGCAAGAACATCCAGGTCAGCAATGATGAGCCGCTAATCGAGGACATTACCCGCGAGTTCAACAAGGGCATGTGGACGATCGGCTACACCGGCCAGAGTCCGGAGCGCTTGAAAGAACATCAGCAAAACTGGCATACCTTCGACTACACCTCGCTTGAAGCAAAGGGCGGTCCGGCCAACGGTGATTACTATGGTATGCCCTGGCCCTGCTGGGGTACGGCGGACATGAAACATCCGGGCAGCCCCAACCTGTATGACACCAGCAAAGAGGTGGCACGCGGCGGGCTGAATTTCCGCGCACGCTTCGGCGTGGAACGCGACGGCGTGAATCTGCTGGCCGAGGATTCCTGGAGCAAGGGTGCCGGGATCAAGGACGGTTACCCGGAATTCAGCGCTGATATTCTCAAGAAGCTTGGCTGGTGGAATGACCTGAGTGCCGACGAGCAGGCGCTGGCCGAAGGCAAAAACTGGAAGACCGATTTGTCCGGCGGCATCCAGCGGGTTGCCATCAAGCACGGTTGTGCGCCGTTTGGCAATGCCAAGGCGCGCGCTGTAGTCTGGACCTTCCCGGACCAGGTGCCGATTCACAGAGAGCCGCTGTATACCTCGCGACGGGATCTGGTCGAGAAATACCCGACCTATGCGGACCGCAAGGATTTTTACCGCTTGCCGACGCGTTATGAATCCATCCAGGTGAAGGACTATACCGGTGATTACCCGCTGATCATGACCAGTGGCCGCCTGGTTGAATATGAAGGCGGTGGTGACGAAACACGTTCCAATCCCTGGCTGGCAGAGTTGCAGCAACACATGTTTGCCGAAATCAACATCGTTGATGCCAACAACAACAACATCAGGGATGGCCAGCAAATGTGGCTGGAAGGGCCGGAAGGTGGTCGCATAAAAATCATGGCCAAGGTCACTCAGGAAGGTGTCGCGCCGGGCGTCGTATGGATGCCGTTTCACTTTGCCGGACACTTTGAAGGCAAGGATCTCAGGGATAAATATCCAAAGGGCAGTGATCCCTATGTGCTGGGGGAGGCTGCCAACACGGCAATGACCTATGGGTATGATTCCGTCACCCAGATGCAGGAAACCAAGTGTTCCCTGTGCCGCATCACACCTGCTTAAAGGAGATTGAAACATGGCCCGAATGAAATTTCTCTGTGATGCGGAACGCTGTATCGAATGCAACGCCTGTGTAACTGCCTGCAAAAATGAAAATGAAGTGCCCTGGGGTGTGAACCGTCGCCGGGTGGTTACCATCAACGATGGTTCTCCCGGCGAGCGTTCCATGTCGGTTGCCTGCATGCATTGTTCGGATGCACCCTGCGCCGCGGTGTGCCCGGTGGATTGTTTCTATACCACCGATGACGGTGTAGTGCTGCACGACAAGGATATCTGCATCGGTTGTGGCTACTGTTTCTACGCCTGTCCGTTTGGTGCGCCGCAGTTTCCAAAGAATGAAGCCTTTGGTTCGCGCGGCAAGATGGACAAATGTACCTTCTGCGCCGGCGGCCCGTTGCCGGATAATTCCCCGGAGGAATATGCCAGCTACGGCAGTAACCGGCTGGCAGAGGGCAAGCTGCCATTGTGTGCCGAGATGTGTGCCACGCGCTCATTGATCGCCGGTGATGGCGATGTGGTTTCTGAAATCTTCCGTGAGCGTGTCACCTGGCGCGGCTCAGCCGGTTTTGCCTGGGGCTGGGGTGTTGCCTATAACAAATCCGGTATTCGCAAGGGTAAAGCGATTGAAGGCAATGCTGTGGGCGGTGATTGATTTGTTAGCGGCCTTGAAGACAGTCCATGGCCGTATAAAAATGCGTCCCTGCTCCCTGGTGCTCGTTTCAGTGCTGCGGGAAAAGGACAGGATGAGAGGGTGATGCTCAACAAATCACCTGTATATGCTCACCCACAAGCCGCTCCCGGAATGAGAGCGGGCATGCGAAATGGCCTGATGCAAATACCGAACAAGGACAGCGCATAATGGCAACACAAGTACAAACAGCTAACCGGCATCGCCGCATTATTGTCTGGTCACTCATGTTGCTGATTGCACTCATGCTGTTTTTACCGTTAATTCCCTATGCCCTGGCCTATGTAAGTCCGGAGGCAGGTGGTGTGCCGAACCCGGGCACGGAGTTGTGGCGCGCGGTGCGCAGTGGTGATAAAGGCACCTCGCAGGTTCAGGGTGTCGATACCGGTGTGCTGATTAACGAGTACGGTGAGGCCTGGCGTCACTTCCGCATGGAACAGTTGATACCGTTTGGTGCCATGCTGATGGGCAGTGTGCTGGTGCTGATCGTGCTGTTCTACCTGGTGAGTGGACCACTACGCATACCGGGCGGTGCCACGGGTAAAAAGATTCAGCGCTTCTCTGTGTTCGAGCGCACCACGCACTGGTTTACTGTCAGCCTGTTCTGGCTGCTGGCGCTCACCGGGCTGATTTTATTGTATGGCCGCTTCGTGCTGATACCGGTGCTGGGCCCGGAAGGCTTTGGTTTGACGGCTTCGGCCTGCAAGGAAGCACACAATCTGTTCGGTCCGCTGTTCCTGGTTGCGATCCTGATGATGTTGCTAACGTTTGTAAAAGACAACATCTATGCGCGCGGCGATATCACCTGGTTGCTGAAAGGCGGCGGCATGTTCGGTGGTGGCCATGTCAGTGCCGGGCGTTTTAACGCCGGTGAAAAAATCTGGTTCTGGATCGCAGTCCTTGGCGGGCTGGTATTGTCAGCGTCCGGCCTGGTGCTGGACCTTGCCGTGTTCGGCCAGGGGCGCGAAGTAATGGCGATTTCCCATGTGTTGCATGGCATTGCGGCACTGGTCGTGATCACAGTGTCATTCGGACATATTTACATGGGTACCGCCGGCGTTGAAGGCACGATCAGCAGTATGACCAACGGCTATGTCGACGAGGCCTGGGCAAAATCACATCACGATCGCTGGTATGCAGAGATGCAGGCGGCCGCGGGTGATGATGAAGCGGAGCAGGCCGGTGGCGGTGCAGCAGCCGGCGTTGCCAGCCCGGTAGCAAATGATTAAAGAATGCATCCGGGGATAGTTCGGCAGATGCCCCGCTTGCAGAACAGGCCCTTGCTTCTCCCGGGTGGAGAGTGGCTATTGTTCAAGCGTAGCTAAAAAGGACACATCATGTTTGCACAACTCGTAGATGGTATATTTTGGGACATCGCCCTGTGGGTGTTCGGTATCGGCGTACTCTGGGGCATCCTGTCGATCTTTCGCGTGCGTAACAAGCCAGATTATTCCGAGCCGCGGGGTTCCGGCACGGCAGGTGCGGTCGGTGCCAACCTGCGGCGCTTTCTTCCGCGCACTGAACTGGTGTCACGGACCCGGCTGCATATTGTCGCCGGTTACCTGTTTCATCTTGGCCTGTTTGCGCTGCTGTTTTTCGCTGCCCCCCATGTATTGTTTTTCGAGGCACAAACCGGCCTTGGCTGGACACCGATGCCCTACTGGGCCTTTATTATTACCGCGCAACTTTCTTTTCTTGGCTTGATGCTGCTGTGGATACACCGGGTGATGCACCCGGTGACACGATTGCTATCAGACCTTGATGACCACCTCGCTGCCATTCTTACCTTTATCGTGATGCTCACCGGCTGTATGGCACTGATCGGCGAGTTCGAAGGTTTGCGGGTGCTGCATCGTTTCACCGTTGAACTGCTGATGGTGTACTTTCCTTTCAGTCGTTTGATGCATGCCTTCATGTTTATTCCCAGCCGTGCCTTCACCGGTGCCTGGTTTGGTCGTCGCGGGGTGAAAGCATGAGCGATAAACTGACACTGGGTATGGAAGCCATGCGCGCACAGATGGATACCCGCGTGATGTCCTACATGTCGAGCTGTGTACATTGCGGCATCTGTGCCGAGGCCTGCCTGTTCTATACCGAAACCGGTGATGCGCGTTACACGCCGATTTACAAGGTCGAGCCGTTACGCAAGCTGTGGCGACAGGAATACACCTTCTGGGGCAAGCTTGCCGCCAGCATGGGCCTGAGCAAAAAGCTCACCGAGGAAGACCTCGCCAACTGGGAAGAACTGGTTTATGACGGCTGTACCATGTGCAGTCGCTGCAGCATGGTGTGCCCGGTGGGTATCGATATTGCCTACATGATTCGCAAGGTAAAAGAGGGGCTGGCGGCGGCGGGTTTTTCACCGGAAGGACTGGTAGAGGCTGGCAAGCGCGCCGTTGAAATTGGCAGTCCCATGGGTGTGACGCTGAAGACACTGGATGCGACTATTCGAGTGCAGGAAAAGGAAACCGGCCTGAAGATACCGATGGATGTGGAAGGCGCTGACTACCTGTGCCTGTTCTCTTCCGGCGAGATTGCCGGCTTTCCCGAGTTTATTGGCTCGCTGGCAAAGATATTCAGGGCAACCGGCGTATCCTGGACCATCAGCAGCGAGTACTTTGAGGCCACTAATACCGGCGTGCAGCTGGGTAATTCAAAAATGGCGGCGACGCTTGTAGAGCGCGTTGTCAGTGCCGCTGAAAAGCTGAAAGTAAAGAACGTTATCAGCCCCGAATGTGGCCATGCATACACCACGATACGCTGGGATGCGCCAAACTTCATCGGACGACCCCTGCCATTCAGGGTCGTGCACATCATCGAGTTGCTGGACGAGCTGCGTCGCGATGGCCGCCTGAAAACAGAAGGTGTGAATACCGATAGACTCAGTTATCACGATCCCTGTAATGCTGCGCGTCGTGGTGGTGTGATAAAGCAGCCGCGTGACTTGCTGGCCATGGTGGCACCGAACTTTACCGAGTTGCCGGAGACCGGTGACATGAACTGGTGCTGCGGTGGCGGTGGTGGTGTCAGTTCCAACGAGCGTGCGGACCCGCTGCGACTCAAGGTGTTCGACGCCAAGAAACGCCAGCTGGATGCAATCAGGCCGGAAGGCCTGGTGACTGCCTGTTCAAACTGCCGGCATATGCTGGAAGATGGTCTGGAAGAAAATGAGATGCACGATATCGAGTTGCTCGGTATCACCGAATTGATTGCAGATCACCTGGTCGAGGAGAGCGGTTAAGCCATTCAAGCTGCAGCTGGGCACTCAGGGTTGACTGTCTGTGGCATTCCATTCGCCACTGCGACCGCCGGACTTGTGTAACAGACGTACATCCTCGATGACCATGCCGCGATCCACCGCCTTGCACATGTCATAAATGGTGAGTGCGGCCACAGACGCTGCGGTCAGCGCCTCCATTTCCACGCCGGTTTGTCCCTTGAGCCGGCAGGCGCTGTTGATATGAACGCAGCTGTTTTTGTGGTCCAGTATAATGTCAACATCGATACCCGTGAGCAGCAGCGGGTGACACATCGGGATGAGTTCCGCACAACGCTTGGCAGCCTGGATACCGGCAACCCGGGCAACGGCTATGACGTCGCCTTTTTTGTGGCCGCCGGTTTCGATAAGATGCAGAGTCGCTGCGGCCATGCGAACGCGGGCCTCTGCACGGGCCTCGCGCTGTGTTTCCAGCTTGTTGCCAACGTCAACCATGCGTGCGTTACCGCTGGCATCAAGATGGGTGAGTTTGCTCATGAAGAATAGTCTCTGTACATGAATGGAATATTGCGTATGCGACGAATTATTGCAAATTTGATTGCCATCTCGTTGTTGCTGGCTGTACCGGCACAGGCGGCTGGCGAGCAGATGTTACGCATGGCAACCACCACCAGCACGGAGAACTCGGGCTTGTTTGCAGTTATTCAACCGGTATTTGAAAAGGCGCTGGATATCAAGCTTTACCTGATTGCGGTCGGTACCGGCAAGGCCCTGGAGCTGGGACGACGTGGCGATGTTGATGTCGTTCTGGTACATGCGCGACCTGCCGAGGAGGCCTTTGTACAGGCCGGCTATGGTGATAGCCGCCATGAAATTATGTACAACGATTTCGTTATAACAGGCCCGGCAAGTGACCCGGCAGGCGTGAATGGACTGCATGATGTCGGCAAGGCATTGCAAAAAATTGCAGACGCCGCTGCCGTCTTTGTGTCACGCGGTGATGATTCAGGCACGCACAAGAAAGAACTGGCACTGTGGCAGCAGGCTGGCATTGAGCCTGCTGGACGCTGGTACCGGCAGGTAGGGCAGGGCATGGGCAAGACCCTGCAGATAGCGGGTGAAATGGACGCCTATACCCTGGTTGATCACGGCACCTGGCTGGCCTACCGGGCAAACAGTCCGCTACAACTGCTGGTATCCGGTGATCCGCAGCTGCGAAACCCCTACGGCATTATTGCGGTGAGTCCAGCGCGCTATCCAGAAGTCAATCATGATGCTGCCATGCGCCTGATTCGCTGGTTTGAATCCGACCAGGCGCATGCCCTGATTGCCGGTTACCGTATCGAGGGTGAGCAGTTGTTCTACCCGGTTGGAGACTAGTCAATGGAAAGCCTGTCAGCGGCCACGGCTGAATCTTTTCGCCTGTTGTTCTCGGGTGATACTGCCCTGTGGGTGATCATCTTTACGTCCTTTAGCGTGTCAGTGCGGGCAATCCTGATTGCGGCACCGTTTGCCTTTCTTGTCGCTTTCCTGATGGCGCACCTGCGTTACCCGGGTCGGCGCGCCATGATTGCAGGTTTCAGCGCCCTGCAATCGATACCGGCTGTGGTGGTTGGACTGACGGTTTACCTGGTATTTTCCCGCAGCGGACCGCTGGGTGACCTGCAGCTGTTATTCACCCATTCATCGATGATTATCGGTCAGATCCTGCTGGCATTTCCGCTACTGGTAGCGCTCAGCCATGCCGCCTTTCAGGCGGCTGACCGGCGTGTGTGGGAAACCTCGGTGACGCTGGGTGCAAAGCCGGCGCATGCGTTTTTCACGCTGCTGCACGAGATTCGTTTTGGTTTGATTGCCGCGTTCATTGCCGGTTTCGGGCGTATTATTGCCGAGGTTGGCTGTTCCATGATGGTTGGCGGTAACATTCTCGGCTACACCCGTAATATTCCGACCGCCATTGCGCTGGAGACCACCAAGGGTGAGTTTTCCCAGGCGATCGCCCTCGGTATGGTATTGCTGGCGATGGCATTGTTGCTGAACGGCTTGCTGGCCTTTTTTCAGGGCCGTGGTGTAATGACATCATGAAAGAAGTTATTGTTTATAACGCTTTGCACAAGAGCTTGCATGGTCGTCTGTTGCTGGAAATCGAGTCGCTGGCCATCTATGAACAACGTTGCGTGGCACTTAGCGGTCGCAACGGTGCTGGCAAGTCCACGCTGATGCGTATCATCGCCGGCCTTGAATCACCGGACAGTGTTACCGTGACCTATGAAGGCATATCCATGCCATGGAAGCGAGCCTGCCAGAAAATGCGTACCCACGTCATTTACCTGCACCAGCAGCCCTATCTGTTTGATCGCAGCGTTACCGATAATATTGCCTACGGACTGCGTCGCCAGGGACTGTCTATCAAGGATATTTCCCGCAAGGTCTCGGAGGCACTGGATTGGGCCGGTATCGCTCACCTGCAGTTACGCAATGCCCGTGAACTCTCCGGCGGTGAACGCCAGCGCGTGGCCTTTGCGCGCGCACGTATCCTCAGCCCGAGGGTACTGTTGCTGGATGAGCCAACGGCGAATATGGACAGCGAATCACGCGAGCAGGCACACCGCATGATCAAGCAACTCAAGGAAGACGGTGTAAGTATCCTGTTGTCCACGCACGAGTTTCACACCATTGCGCATCTCTGTGATGCGCATTTTTCACTGCAATCCGGTAGCCTGCACCCGCAAACCATCGACCGGGAAAACAACGATCGCAAAATAATCCCCCTGGGCTGACTGTAATCAACAACGGTTGCGGGAGCGGATCTCGTCCTCGACAGGTTTTAAAAAACGCGGGCGAGATCCGCTCTCAAAGGTGCATTAATTTCGGTTGGAAGCGCATTAAATGCGCGAATCGCGGTAATATTCAGCTATACGGTAGCTATACGGAACAGAACTCATGCAGGATAAAGAAATCAAACACCAACCCGGCTGTGAGGATGAACTCAATACCGGCTTGCTGAGCGTTGCCGAAGCACAGGCGCGCATCATGGATGGCGTCAGCGCACTAACCGCCGCAGAAACACTGCCGCTACGAGAAACGCTGGGCAGGGTACTGGCAGAAAATATTATCTCACCAATCAACGTACCCTCACACACCAACTCAGCCATGGACGGCTATGCGATACGCGCAGCCGATCTGCCGGCAGAAGGGGTGCGCGAGTTCCTGGTGCCGGGAACCTCCTGGGCTGGCAGGCCCTACCTGGGTCCCAGCGGACCGGGCGAGGCGATACAAATCATGACCGGTGGCATGATGCCGAATGGTATGGACACGGTGATCATGCAGGAACAGGTTGAACGCGATGGCGATATGGTGCGCATCGGCACTGGACATAAGCCCGGACAAAATGTACGTGCGGCCGGCGAGGATATTACGGAGGGGCAGGCAGTGCTGGCACCCGGCAAGCACCTGACAGCGGCTGACACTGGTTTACTTGCCTCGCTTGGGTTGGCTGAAGTCAGTGTCTATCGCCGCCTTAAGGTAGCCTTCTTTTCGACAGGTGATGAACTGCGCGCAGTGGGCGAGCCGCTGGGTCCCGGTGAAATTCATGACAGTAACCGTTATACCTTGTACGGAATGCTGAAAAAGCTTGATGTCGAAATAATCGACATAGGGGTGGTGAAAGACCAGCGTGAACTGATTGAGCAGGCCTTCAAAAAGGCTGCGGGCTGTGCGGATGTCATTATAACTTCGGGCGGTGTATCTGTTGGTGAAGCGGACTTCGTCAAGGAAATACTGGAAAAACTCGGCAGCATGTCGTTCTGGAAAATTGCCATGAAACCGGGGCGCCCGGTGACCTTCGGGCAGCTGGATGATGCGGTATTTTTTGGCTTGCCCGGTAACCCGGTCTCTGTGATGGTGACGTTTTTTCAGTTCGTGCGCCCGGCACTCCTGAAGATGAGCGGCGAAACAGATGCAGCCAGTGTCTACCTGGTGCGTGCCCGCACCACCACTGCATTACGTAAACGCCCCGGCCGTTTTGAATTTCAACGCGGTGTACTGGAGCAGTCCGTACCCGGCGAGTTCACAGTGCACAGTGTCGGTGCGCAGGGCTCGGGTATTTTGCGTTCCATGAGCGAGGCTAACTGCTTCATCATGCTGGAGCCGGAGCAGTCCGGCATCGAGGCTGGACAGGAAGTGCTGGTACAGCCGTTTCAGAACCTGATTTAGCGGTAAAGCCATGTCAAACAATCCCAATGAACGTACATTCAAGCCGCTGACGATTGCCATCATGACGGTGTCGGATACACGCACTGAAGCAAACGATAAATCCGGCGATACGCTGGTAAAGTTGCTGACCAGGGCAGGGCACAAGCTCGCCGGGAAACGTATTATCCCGGATGATATCTACCAGATACGAGCTGCCGCATCAGAATGGATTGCGGATGATGCTGTCAATGCAGTTATCACCACCGGTGGCACCGGTATCACCGGGCGCGACAGCACGCCCGAGGCCATCAAGGCATTACTCGATAAAGAGATAGAAGGTTTTGGTGAGGTATTCCGTGCCGTGTCTTTTGATGAGATCGGTACATCAACCATTCAGTCACGCGCGCTGGGCGGAGTGGCAAACGCGACTTTTATCTTCTGCCTTCCAGGCTCCACCGGCGCCTGCCGAACCGGCTGGGAAAAAATTATTAATCAGCAGCTGGATTATCGCACCCGGCCGTGTAATCTGGTGGAGCTTATGCCAAGGGTGCTTGAGTGAGTTAGTGCGGTTTCTTTATTGTCCTCAGGTGCTCCCCGGGTAATGCAGGATGGCGGTATACAGACATGGCCGGATAACAGGCCAGCGACTATCATTTCATAAAGGTAACAGAAGGTATCATTATGGCTTCAAAGTGCATTACTTGCGTGGTTGCTGCGGTGTTGGCACTGACTGGCGTTATGCCGGTCTACGCGGACACCACGATGGCAATACAAGGGTCGGACGGGCTCAATACGTCAATACAGATCAGGAACGGAAAGGGCAGGATCGGCAGTAGCGGCAGAGAGGATTATCTGCTCTATGACAGTGGCACAGGAGTCATTACCTATGTCGAGCCGGGCTATCAAAAGTACACGCAGATGACGGTCGCAGAACTTGAAGCAGCAATGCAGGCAGCTGTCAGTGTCAAGGAGACGGTAGCGCCTTATATGGACAGCATACTTGCCGGGTTGTCGGTAGAACAAAGAAACATGGTTGAACAGCGCATGGGTTCGATACTGGGTGCACCTGCTGCGGGTAAGCCGGTGACGCCAGTCGACATCAGGGTGGTTGATCGGGGCAAGCAGGCTGTTGCCGGCCTGCAATGCCAGGCGACCAGCCTGTTAAAGAACGGGCAAACTGTCGCTGAAGTCTGTATGGCGACTGCTGCCAGCGGCAAGTTATCAGCTCGGGATTTCACTACCCTGGAAACGCTGGTGAGGTTATCGCGCAGCATGGCAGGCCATTACAATGGCATGTCCGACAGCATGGGCGCGCCGGCAGAGTTGCTGGCAGTAGAGCTGGAAGGTATACCGGTAAACGTGAAGGATGTTGAAAATGGCAAGTATTACCATGTAACCAGTGTCACCGATGCCGCATTATCTGATTTGCTTTTCGATGACTACAAAAAATTCCAGAAGCAGGGAATGCAGGATTTACTGAAATGAAGCCATAAAGGGACTGGCGCCTTTATGGCTTTATCCAGGACATTGACCTCGCCCCCTGTTTTCTGAACAGCCGCCCGCCGCACATAACGGGTCGGATCCGTCTAATGAGGGTGAAGCTTGACAAGCCGGGCTTGCTGCTGCGGGCCTGTGTTGTGAGCGCCCCCGATCACTTGTGAATACTCCTGCGTTTATATATTACCGTTTATGAGAGAGGAAAGATGATGACGACCCTTGTTGTTGGGGCGAGCGGCGCAACGGGCCGGTTACTGGTGGAGCAGCTGCTAAATCGTGGCGAGTGCGTCAGGATAATTGTTCGAACGTTGGACGGTTTACCTGACACCATAAAGGATCATGAGGATGTATCCATAATCCGTGCAAGTATTCCTGACCTTGGTGATGCCGAGCTGTTTCAGTATGTCAAAGGTTGTAATGCTGTTGCTTCCTGCCTTGGACATAACATCAGTTTCAAGGGTATCTATGGTCATCCGCGCCGGCTTGTTACCGATGCGGTTGGTCGATTGTGCCAGGCTATCAGGGAAAACAAGCCGCAAGCACCGGTAAAATTTGTGCTCATGAATACCACGGGTAATAGTAACCGGGATCTCCCGGAGCAGATTTCACTGGGACAAAAGTGTGTGATCTGGCTGCTGCGCCTGCTGTTGCCACCTCACGTAGATAATGAGAAAGCCGCAGATTACCTGCGCACCGAAATCGGGCAGAATGACAGTAAAATTGAATGGGCGGTGGTGCGGCCGGACAGTTTGATCAATGAAGAGGAGGCCACTGGGTACGAGGAGCACCCTTCACCTGTTCGAAGTGCAATATTTGATGCAGGCACAACCAGTCGAATAAACGTAGGCCATTTTATGGCCGAACTGATTACAGACAATGACACCTGGATTAAATGGAAAGGACAAATGCCGGTGATCTACAACGTGGTTAAAATGTAGCAAACTTTATAAAAAAACACTCATTACAAGCTTCAGCAGGCAGCGAGCAGGCCCTGCATGGATTATTTCATTGCATGCGGGTGACAATGCCCCATACCCTGGCTACGGGTGTATTAAATTGATCTGTATCAAAGTAACCTGCTTGCATATCGGCTAGCCTCATTGTAGTTGATCAGTATTGCGTCTGTCGGGTCGTCTTCCATGCTCGGCACCCATGCTGGATATCAAGGCCAGGAAAGGTACAGCGATAGTACCGCTGGTCATGAATTTCGCCGCGGGAACTGGCGGTTGGCTGGACACAGGCTCACCCGGAAGCAAGTAACACTGGCTTCCTTGAGAACAAGCGGGTTATGCTGACGTGACACCAGGCAGGAGAACGCATTGTTAAATACCAATAAATCCACCAATGACCGCAGCATTGATTCATCGGTGCTGGATGATGTCCGCAAGCATATAGCCGCCCGGGTTATCGGGCAACAGTATCTTGTCGATAGCATGCTTATTTGCCTGCTGAGTGAAGGACATGTGCTGGTAGAAGGCATGCCAGGCCTGGCAAAGACAACGGCAGTAAAGGCGCTCTCGGAAGCGATTGAGGGTGATTATCACCGCGTCCAGTTTACCCCCGACCTGCTGCCATCCGACCTCATCGGTACGGATATCTATCGCCATGAGAAAGGTGAATTCGAGTTCCGTGCCGGACCCCTGTTCCACAATATTCTGCTGGCTGATGAAATCAATCGTGCACCGGCCAAGGTGCAGTCGGCACTGCTGGAGGCGATGGGAGAGTGCCAGGTGACGGTCGGCCTGCAAACCTATCCCATGCCGAAACTGTTCATGGTGCTGGCAACCCAGAACCCGATTGAACAGGAAGGCACTTATAACCTTCCGGAGGCACAGCTGGACAGGTTTCTGATGCATGTACGCGTTGATTACCCTGGTCCCGAGGATGAGCTGGCAATTCTGGAGCTTGACAGCAAACGCTTGCTGGCAGAACCGGAAACATCTACCGGGGCGTTTCCCCAGGCAGAGCTTTTCAAGGTGCGGGAAGATGCCGCGCGCCTCTACCTGGATCCAAAGCTGAACAAATATATTGTCGATCTGGTACAGGCGAGTCGCAAACCGGAGGCCTATGAAGAGGGCCTGAAACGCTGGTGCCGTTTTGGTGCCTCGCCACGTGCAACGATCGCGCTGGCACGCTGTGCGCGTGCGCGTGCATGGCTCGACGGTGACGCGTTTGTTGCGCCCCACCATATCCATGCGGTCGCACCGGATGTATTGCGGCATCGTATTCTGCTGACCTTTGAGGCGGAGGCGGAGGGTGTGACAAGCGATCAATATATCAGGCAGCTGATGGAGGTAGTGGCAATCCCGTGATTGCCGGCAAGGGTGTTTGCCTGATGTCTGCCACGCGACCAGTCGCAGCCACGTAATGAGTCTTCATCCGCAACTCGATGATTTGCTGGAGCTGCGACATCAGGCGCGTACCCTGGGTGTTGCTGCACATCACCTGGTTAATTCTACCTTTACCGGCTTGTATGCCTCGGCATTCAGGGGTACCGGGCTCGATTTTGAAGAAGTGCGCGAATACCAGCAGGGCGATGACATTCGTAACATGGACTGGCTGGTTACCGCACGTACCAACACGCCGCATCTGAAAATATTCCGCGAAGAGCGTCAACGCAGTGTGATTTTGTGTGTTGATACCGGACCGCATATGAGCTTTGGCACCCGTGGCACGTTTAAATCAATCCAGGCTGCACGTGCTGCAGCCCTGCTGGGCTGGGCCGCCAGCAAGCAGCATGATCGTGTCGGCGGTGTGCTGTTTGGAAATCTTGCGACCGGTCTGCGCTATTTTCGGGCTACTTCGGGACGTCGCGGCCTGTGGCGAATTTTGCGCACATTGACCGAACCTGTTGAGCAGGGTGATACCGACGAATCCCGCTTGCTGGCGGCACTGCAACACCTGGACAGTGGTACTCGTACCGGCTCATTGATCTTTGTTATCGCACCCGTCAACCAGGTCACCATTGGTCTGGAACGTATCCTTGGAAGTTTGAAACAGAGAAATGATGTTGTGCTGCTACCGGTCGATGACCCGGCAGACAGCATTTTGCCTTCTGTCGGATCGGTTATTTTCTCCAATGCCGCCGGTGAGCTGCTGGAAGTCGATACTGACGACGCGGTGGGCAGGGAAGCATTTCGCGTCGATTGGGAACAGCGCCGCGAGGAACTGCAGCAGCTATGCTATCGGCTGGAGCTGGGTTTGATACCGGTCAGTACTGACGAGGATGTGCACACGTCGCTGGTCAGTGGCCTGCGCCGATACGCGGGAAGGCGCTAGCCGGCATGATGGATAGCGGCTCAACAGCATTGCGCGATATTCACGGTCTCGATGCGATTCCCTGGTGGCCGCTGGCTTCCGGCTGGTGGTTCATCATCGTTGTTGCCGCTGTGCTGCTGTTATCCCTTGGTATCCGATACTGGTTGACCTGTTACAAGGGATGGTTTGGCTGGCGCGGTGAAGCGCGCCGTGAATTGCGGGTACTGAAAAAGGCACTGAAAAGTGAAGATCCCTATGTAGTTGCCGGCAGGCTGTCGGAACTGATGCGTCGTATTGCCATGGTGCACAGCGGACGCCAGCAGACAGCCGGACTGACTGGCGAGGAGTGGCTGCAGTGGCTGGCTGCACATGACAATAACGGCTATGACTGGGAACGGCACGGACAGATGCTGATTACAGCACCGTACATGCCGCCGACGACAGCTGTTGAACGCCATGAGTTGACGACACTGATAGCGGCAGCCAGCCGCTGGCTCAACGTATCCGGATCGGCCACACAAAAGAACGGCCCGGATATTGATGGGGTAAGCCGTGTTTAGCTTTTACTGGCCATGGTTGGCATTGTTGTTGCCTTTGCCATTGCTTGTCTGGAAATTCTGGCGCAAGCCGCACGGTTATACGGATGCCTATACGCACGCGGACCGCTCCACTCTGCTGCACCCTGCACTGGGAAGACTGGCGTCAACCTTTGTCACGTCCCGATCACTCACACATGTCGGTAGTCGTCTGCAGATATTGATACTGATGTTGCTATGGGCGGCACTGGTTGTTTGCCTGATGCGTCCGCAGTTGCTGGAACCCTATACGGAAGTACGTTCCGAAGGTTATGACCTGATGCTGGCAGTCGATACCTCGCGCTCCATGGATGCCCTGGATTTTACCGTCGAGGGCCGCCAGGTTAACCGGATGGCGGTGATCAAGGGTGTTCTCGGACGTTTTATAAAGGCCCGCGAGGGTGACCGCATCGGCATCGTGGTGTTTGGCAGTCAGTCATTCGTGCTGTCTCCGATGACGCTTGATAATCAGGCCGCGTACAACCTGGTTGAAAACATTGTCTCGCGCATGGCTGGTGATGGCACGGCCATCGGTGATGCCATCGGGCTGGGAGTAAAAAAACTGCGTGATCGTCCCGAGGGATCCAGGATCCTGATCCTGGTAACGGACGGTGAAAATACCGAAGGCAGTCTGCCACCGGTGCTGGCTGCGCAGCTGGCCGCCCACGAAGGTATCCGCATCTATACCATTGGGGTTGGCAGCAAGGGACTGGTGCCTTACATGGAAGACGGCCAGCTGACCCAGGTCAAAATGGAAATTGATGAGGACCTGTTAACCGAGGTCGCCAGCATAACCGGTGGCGAGTATTTCCGTGCAACCGATACCAGTGCACTTGAAAAGATCTATCAGCGTATCGATGCACAGGAAAAAACCCGTGCGGAAGCACGCACAGTGCTGATCCCGCGGCCACTGTATCGCTGGCCACTGGGGCTGGCATTACTGTTGTTGTTGCTGCTGGGATTGTTCCCGGATGGCATTCCGCGTGCATGGTGGACGGGGCGCATGCATGGGTGAGTTGCTGGCAGGGTTTCATTTCAGTGCGCCGGGCTGGTTGTGGGCATGGTTGCTGTGTGTGCCGGTGGCCGTATGGCTGCTGTTATTCAGGCGCCTGACAGGTGGCAATGACCGTATAAGTGATTATGCGGATGCACACCTGTTGCCGCATTTACTGGGCCGTTCGACGGCCTCTCCGCGCACCCAGTGGCAACGCTATGTACGCTGGGTTGGGCTGTGGAGTTTACTGGTACTGGCGATGGCTGGACCACGTTGGGGTTTCACCGATGTACAGTTGTTTCGTCCCGGTACCAACCTGATTGTATTGGCGGATATATCCCGGTCCATGCTGGTAGCAGATGTGCAACCAACCCGTCTGATTCGTGCGCGCCAGGAAATTGAAGACCTGCTGAATCAAAGCCGCGGTATCCGCATAGGATTGATCGGTTTTGCCTCGGTGGCACAGGTTGTTTCACCTGTTACCGAGGACATGCAGGGTGTTCAACGGATGTTGTCTGCACTCGATACCCGGGTAGTGAGACTGCAGGGCAGCCGTCTGCTGTTTGCATTGCAACGGGCAGAAGAACTGATAGCGGGTCAGTCCACGGAAAGTGTCAACTCACTGTTGATTGTTACCGATGGTGATTTTGAAGAACAGGGTCTTGAACAACACCTGCAGGCATTGGCTGATGCGGGGATACGGGTACACATACTGGGTGTCGGTACTCCGGAGGGGGACGCAGTACCCGGCGAAGGGCGCGCCAACCCATGGATCAATAACAGTGCAGGGCAACTGGTGGTGTCAGCACTCAATGAACCGTTGCTGCAAGCGTTGGCAAAGGCTGGCAACGGAATCTATCAACGTGCCGATTACCGCGATCAGGATACCGACAGGATTCTTGCCGAGGTAAAGGCACAGGCCTTGCCGTCATCGGGACGTGATGAACACACACGGATCTGGGATGAGCATTTTTACTGGCTTGTCGGTCTGGCGCTGCTGTTTTTGATTCCATTGTTGCGTCGCAGCCTGCAGGGGTATAGCTCGTGAAGTCTGTGACCCTCACTGGCAATAGCACAATTTCGGATTGTTGCAGTGTTACCGGTACCGTGTTGTTGCTGTGCTGTCTGCTTGGTCCAGCTGTTGCCGATGCAGCCTGGTTCAAGAATCCTGAACAGCAAGCAGCGCAGAAATTTGAACAGGCTGAATACAATGATGCGGCAAATGAATTTACCGATGATTACCGTCGTGGTGTCGCACTCTATCGTGCAGGACGTTACACGGATGCCGGTGAGGCTTTCTCAGTTGTCGAGCGTGAAGAGGTCAAGGCGGATGCCCTCTACAACCTGGGTAACACGCACTACAAGCGCAGTGATTTTGCCGGGGCGATCGAAGCCTATAACGCCTCTCTGGAATTGCGAGCTGATGATGAAGATGTACTGCATAACCTGGCGCTGGCAAAGAAGATGCTGGAGCCATCCCTGACAGAGGAAGAGCAGGAAGAGCAGGAAGAGCAGGAAGAGCAGGAAGAGCAGGAAGAGCAGGAAGA
>Ga0224504_10000385_pt1 | contig 19793 bp, 14 predicted proteins | sample SF_Oct11_sed_USG_3_FD_170160 | JGI IMG/M metagenome (GOLD analysis project Ga0224504, IMG submission 170160) | Sediment microbial communities from San Francisco Bay, California, United States - SF_Oct11_sed_USGS_24 | ecosystem: Environmental > Aquatic > Marine > Sediment | place: USA... | reverse complement strand
TGTCGCCGCCCGGAACGCGCGATGGGGCCGATAGCAGTCACATTATCCAGCTCCGGCATGCTGATCGATGGCGTCGGCGCAAGAAACATTCTTGCAGAACGATAAGCAATATTCATTTGCTCGATGATCTGCCGGTCTTCAGAACTGTCGTCGCAGTAAGCCGCGTAGATGCTCGCCCAGTTCAGCGAGCACAATGCCACTGTCGGAATTTTCCGTTCTGCGGCAGCCGACAGTATGCGATAGGGTATATCTGCCAGCACCAGGTCAGGCTGTAACTGCTGCAACAAATCGAGATCCGACTGCAACCCGGATTGCCAGTCACGATGAAACGAGCGGTAGACCTGTGTTGATGCACGGGTATCCACTTCCCAGGCACTGCGCATGCGTAATACCGGGTCCAGATCTATCTGCTGGTAAGCAAATTCACCATCAAGCCTGGCAGCCACCACTGCGCGCGGCAGGCTGCCACAAACGCTGAGAAGCAACTGTGGTAACTGCTTGCGCAGTGCATTCACAACCGGTGCTGCCTGCGCCAGGTGTCCGAAACCGTGGCCGGACAGCGCCAGCAACAGGTGGGGAGAAAGTGAGACCACGGTAACCAGTCAGCCGCTTTCCGGCAACAGCTTCTCCATTAGATAGCCGAGGCAATCCTGGCGGATGATGCGTTCATCAAGGGTAAACATCGACGGCATTAACGGTCGTGCCGTTACCAGCATGCCGTCTTCAATACTGAAATAACGCTCATACGCCGACTGTTTGTTATCGTCGCTAACTTCCAGCCAGACATCCGCGCCTGCTCTCACCTGGCCCAGCCCGGTTCCTGCCGGCAGCTCCCTGAAATTCAGATGATCGATATTACCCACCAGTTGCAGATCAACAGCAGCATCGCCAAAACCAAAACTGACTGCTGCAGGGATTTTCACAACCGCAACCGTGTGAAACAGGTCCACATCATGTGAAGCGACCGGATGTTGTGGCAACTCCGCCAGATGCAGGCAGGCATCCATGTAATCATGGGCATGTGCCGTGCCATATTCATGGTCAGGCTTGCCGCACTCAATGGTCACCGCAGGACAGACACCGGACATCGCCATGGATTGCACGCCCGTTGGGCGAATAAAATACACCACGGTGCGGCTGAACAGCGAGGCCAGATGCAGGAACTGGTTATCGACACGGTTGATACAGCCGTAGTGTGGATTGATACCGGTATTATTGTGAACATCAATACTGGCAAAGGCCTTGCGCGCACGCATGCTCTCCACCACCTGTTGCATCATGACGGCTTCCGGCGCATCTGGCTCTTCGGTTCCCGGCCAGACACGGTTGTAATCCGACTGCCCGTCCAGAAAACGCAGGCCCTCGCTGGCTGCAGCGACATTACCGATAAAGACTGACAGGGCACGCGGCAATTCCTGGTTATGGTATTTTTTCAGCAACGCCTGCAGCGCGTAAAAACCGGTACTTTCGTTACCATGAGCCAGCACTGTTATGAACAGGGGCTCGGGCCGTCGCCCCGGCAGATGTATCAGGGTCGGCCCGCCGAGCAAACTCTCGAGTGATTCCATCGGGCATTCCAGCAGCCCGTCAGGCAGTTTATTTATTTCATTGAGCATTATTTATTTCCAGTTACTTCAAATCCCATTCATGCACCGGCGCGCCTGTTTCCTGATGTGCATGATACGCCTGCGTCATTGCTGCCAGGTTGTCGCCATGCTGTTCCACGTAGGCACGCTGCCAGGCGGTACCTGTCTGGCCAGTCAGCAAACGGGCTTCAATAATTGCAAGGTAGCGGTTGATATCGTCGACGTCTATCTCCAGTTGCTGCAAACCCTGTCTTGCCATCGGCAGCAGCTTCTCCAGTAACAGTTTCTGCACACTGCCACGGTTGCCATCCAGCCAGGTGACCTGCGCATCCAGCCCGTGATGTGCAGCGGTATAAAAATTATCGCGCGCCACGGAAAAGGCCAGTTGTTCCTCCGGAGGAATATCTGCCGTCATCAACGTCTGCATAAGCCCGTAAAACAGGGCAGCGTTGGCGATCATATCCAGGATTGTCGGGCCACCGGGTATAGTGCGATGTTCAATACGCAGGTGCGGCATAGCGTCATAATCAAAACCAATCAGTGGCCGGTTCCAGCGCCAGATAGTGCCATTGTGCAAGCGTACATGTGACATCTGGTCAAGTCCGTCATGAAACGGCATTGGCAAAAGCAAGGGATAATGCTCTTCGTTCTCGACAAAACATTCGAAAACAGACTTCCTCACATAGCCGGAACCAAAGGTTACCCGCCGCATCGGTCCATGACTGGCACCGGCGAAACCACCCACCTCGACTGATTGTTCAAACAGGGGAATGCGCGTCTCACTCCAAAGATTATGGCCAAACAGCCAGGGCGAGTTCGCCGCGACAGCTACCATCGGTGCCGAGGCAATCATGGCTGCGTTCATGGCACGTTTCGCGTCACGCGGATGTATTTTAAGGTGCAGCTGAAAGGAGGTAGTCGCCGCCTCCAGCATGACGTTATTGTGTGCCACCCGCAGAGGCTGCTGGCCGCTGATATCCAGTTGCAGCGGCCGTCCCTCACGCAGCCGCAGTATCTGCTCATTGAGCGCACGATAACGCTTCAGGTCAGACATATTGGCCTGCGTCAGCTCTGATTCCTGCAGCGTTGGCAGGATACCAATCATTAACAGACGCGCATGCAGGGTTTCTGCCGCCTGTTTGCATTGTTTCCAGGTCGCACCGAGACTCGCTTCAAAACGGCTGAACGCCGACCCCGACAGGTGTTGCGGGTGATCATTGAGTTCGACATTGAAGCATGACAGTTCCGGCACCACCATCGGGTTATCAAGCTGCTTCAGAAAGGCCTGGTTCAATGGTGCCGGGCGCGCCTGACTGTCGATCAGCCAGGCCTCGAGTTCATAGCCACCCATGCGATCACGTGGAGAAAAAATATCGGCATCGAACCATTCGCCCAGCAAAGCTGTTTCGGCATGCAGGCGTTCTGCATACTCAACGAAGTCATTCGGTGTAAATCTCGCTGCCTCGATTTCCTGGCCCATAGCCCTGTTACTCGTCAGATCCGGTGTTGCCGGTTGCTGGCAGGCAGCACCATCACTGCAGGTTGATAATCACACGGTTTACAGCGTCCAGTCGTTCAGGGGTGCCTATATCAAACCAGCTGCCGGTGTAGCGTTCCCCACTGACCTGCCCCGCATCCATGAGTTTTCTCAACACCGGGCCAAGCGGAAATGCACCGGGACTGCAATCTGCAAACAGTTCCGGCCGATACACACCAATACCACTGAAAGTCAGCATCGCCGGCCCGCTTTGTGACAAGCGCCCCCCGGACAAGGAGAAATCACCGTCCGGATGCTGCTCCGGGTTATCCACCATCACCAGGTGTGCCAGGCCATCCGGCCCTGAAGGCAGGGAATCAAAGGGGAAATCAGTCCAGATATCTGCATTCACTACAATAAAGGGCTCAACACCCAGTAACGGCAGCGCATTCAGGATACCGCCTCCGGTTTCCAGTGACCCCCCGGTCTCGGCGGAATACCGGATGCTGACACCATAGGCATCACCATCACCCAGCGCCTTTTCAATCTGTTCACCCAGCCAGGCATGATTGATTACCAGCTCGGTGATACCCGCCCCGGCAAGCGCGTGCACCTGGCGTTCGATCAGTGTTTGCCCGCCAATGCGCAGCAGCGGTTTCGGTACAGTGTCGGTCAGTGGCCGCATTCGCTCGCCGCGACCGGCCGCAAGGATCATTGCTTTCATGGTTTTATATTACAGGATTACCCGGTCGTGATTCGACCGGCACAGGCCAGAAATAGTAAATATTTTTCCGTGCCGGCGTAATACACCAGATGCAACAAAAGGGTGCCTATGGCGAGACCAGCATCCAGCGCTGAATAATCAGCAGGTCACCCGCGTTGAAGAGGCCATCCGGTAGCGATACGTTATTGACGATCGGTGCCACATCACCACGCAATAACTGGGCACTATCCGGGGTCAGGCTGCCAAGCGCAAATCGGCTGGCCAGCAGCACATCGGCGGCGTTCAAAATTCCATCATTATTGATATCACCGTTAGTGCCGGCAGGAATGGATGAGCCGCTATTCGGATCACTGCCGGCGGCGACCTCGACAGCATCACCATAACCATCCATATCGCTGTCCGTTAGCAGCGGATTGGTTAAATAGCTGTTTACCTCGTCTCCGTCAGTCAGGGTGTCGTTATCCGTGTCGGGGTTCAGCGCATTGGTACCAGCCGTTATCTCGTCCACATCATCCAGCCCGTCATTATCATCATCGGCATCACAGGCATCCCCCTGCCCGTCAGCGTCATAGTCAAGCTGAATTGCATTGGCAACCAGCGGGCAGTTATCGTCCGCATCGGGCACGCCATCCATATCACCGTCCGGCGGTAACAGTGCTGCCAGCGCCAGCGTCGCCTGCACCAGCCCGTGACCACTCCGGTAATCGAATCCGGCAACATCCATATCAATGGCCGTGTCCTGCATCGCCGCATACAGCGCATCCACCCCCAGCGAGCCATCATACTCACGCAGCAGGGCAGCCATGCCGGCGGCATGCGGCGCCGCGGCCGAGGTGCCGAAGAAGTTTGGTGATCCGTTGCCTTCATAGTCCGAACCAAAGAAGGTGTTATCACCCCCGTCCGGCGCCACGAAGTCCGGCTTTTGCCGCAACTGCATGACCGGGTTTCCAGCTATATCAAACAGAATCGGCGTGCCGCCGTGCGAAGAAAAACTTTCCAGCCTTGGCGGTGATACACCAAACTCCGGCGTCCTGTCGTAACGCGCCGCGCCGACAGCCTGTCCGCCGGCGGCGATCGCATGGCCATAGCTGGTGGCACTGCGAGTGGCAAATTCATTGATCGTCATGGTGCCAAAATAGACCAGCTTGATTTTGCCTGGCAGCGACCCGGCATAATGCTCAATCCCTAACTGGTAGTTTTTGGTCAATCCGCGAGGCGTGGTATAGGAAAAGATTTCTAGCGCATCCCCACCAAGATTGCCTGCAGTTGCGCCTGCCAGTGCCTGCCCTGACGCCGAATACAGGATAATATCCATATCCGTGTCGGCGCCCGGCGCACCACTTACCGAGAAGAACGGGTCTTGCCACTGCAGCACAAAGATAACCTGGGTGTTCGCCGGGATAGTCACTTCCATCAGGGAGTCAACACCGGCACCTGCATCAAAATCATGGCGCACACTGCCGGGAGAATAGCCGCTCACTCCGGAATAACGAAAGGCATCCTCATAAGACTCGTCGGCCTGGTTACCGGCTGCCGAGAAATAGGCCACGCCCATGGCCTTCACACTATCCACCGCCTGGGCAATGATGCCATCCTGAAACATCGGCTCGGAAAAATAAATGACATCATCGTTAATGATGTCCGCACCCGCTAGCGTGGCAAGATCAATTATGCCGTTGGCAAAGGCGGCGCTGCCATTAAAGGCGCTGTGGAATGCCTGGCTGGCACCGGGTGCCACGTCGTGAATAATCTGCATCATGGCACGGCCCTCATCAGAGCCTGAGCCGCAACCATTCTCTTCTTCCAGCACCAGTATACCGGCAGGCAAATCACCTGAACTGACATCGCCAGCCGCGCCACCGCTACAGTTATAGCTGTCTGACAGGGTGCCTATGGTAACGCCGGCCCCATCCACACCATAAGCACTGCGCGCGTCATCAGACAGCATGGCGGCATCACCCTGGCTGGTAACCGCACCCGCCATGGACCTTGCATAAGCGGGCCGCACCAGCTTCATTGCTGGCAATTGCGCCACGGTCTGCAGCGACGCAATCGGTAACAGCCCGGAAACCATGCGCCCGTAAACGGCAGGCTGCTGCATACCCTGTGCCTGCAATTGCAATATCAATTCTGTCACATCAGCGGCTGCCACCACGTCCACGACAACCATCTCATCCTTTACTTGCATCAGACCAAGCGAGGGCTTGAAGATTTCTTTCTGTGCGGTCGCCTGCCGGCGTTCGACAAAGTCACGGTGTTCATGAAACAGCAATGCGAGGTCAAGACCGACGCGTGCCATCACACCGTTCTTGCCACGGCGATCGGGACCTGCAAACGACTCAAGGGCGCGCAGTCCCACGGGGTTGTTGAGGCTCTGCAGAACAGCAGGCACAGATGATGGTGCAGCGGTCGCCAGCTGGGTGACAGCGAACAACCACAGGGCACAGATATTTCGCAATGCTAACGGCATGTGAACATCAACCAATCAAGCTGCTGTAATATTATTCCTGGACGGCGACGGCCTGTACAACAGCAGCGTACTGCCATTATAGACCAGCAAACGATGACACCGCAGGAGTTCGCTCACATCCGCCGCCAGGCGCTGTCCGCAGGCCGTTCAGCCCCCTGATTCTACAGAACTTATCAGGCAGGGCTCGATATCCTGCTGACGCACCGGGTACTGTAAAACAGCATGCAGCGGAAACAGTGCAGCCAGTTTCTCCACGTACTGGTACTCGCGTTTTTCCACCAGCACGATAATACGGCTGCTGGCTGAATATTTTTGCAGGCTGTAGAGAAACACATCCAGGTTGCAGACATTGACCCCGGCATAATTATTACCATAGCCGTACATGAATTCCGCAACCACCAGGTCAGGCGCCTGCGTCTTCAATGCAGCAATCGCCTTGCGCATGGAACTGAACTTGCTCTCCTCAATATTCAAACGCTTGTAGAGCGCAGAAAAGTCCGGATGCAACGGTGATTCAATAATCGAAAAAAGTTTTTGCATCGACACCCCAAAGGACAGCCTACTCGAGATAAAATTGCACGGCAGTGACGCCCGGCAATTTCTCAAGCAGCACCCTGATTGCCGACTGCTGGTCGGCAGCAAACCCGCCCAGCACGTAAAGTACATCCTGCTGCGCAACCAGCCTGATGACATTGCCATCCATAACATCGACCACCGCGCCATCCAGTAATGCCACCTTTGCCTGTGCCGCAAGCAATTCCGCATGCAGCAGTTGTTTCCCCGCATCAGCGGCGCCAACTGCCACATGATTAAATACCCGGCCACTTGCCTCGTCCTGCTTGCCCGGCTCGGCACGCAGGCTACTGCAATCCCGGCCAGGCTTCACAGTTGACCGGCGTTTTGCATTGGCCGGCACCAGCCTGCCGTCACAGGCGAGTGTGTTGGCGGGAACCACCGTCGCGACGCCCTGTTCCTTGCGGGTAATAGCGGCTGCATCCAGCACCAGCTGGTCAACGCGTTCACGGCCTGCTGCATCAGGCGCATACCCGGTGATCACAATCGTATTACCAAAACGCGTCACCACAGCCTTCACATCTCCCAGCTGACCCGCTTGCTTGTCTATCAGCCCGGCAAGCTCGCACTCGAAGGCGCGGTCCATGGCACCAGGCTGCAGTGTATCTGTTGCAAAGACCGGGAACTCCCACTCTGCACGCACTGAAAAGCTGATCAAAAATACCAGCGCCCCGACAGACAAGCAACGCTGCAACGCGGTCAGACTCTTGTTGGACATAACATCTCCTGATTGTCTAGCATGTACTTGTCTGGCTACCCGCGGACAACCCGGGTGGAAACTCTAGCGGCAGATCACCTTCCTGCCACGGCGGGTATTTAGTCATGATACGGGTAAACAGCTGCGAACCAAGCAGCCTCTCCAGCCAGGCGTGCAAGCGCAGATACGGCGTTTCGTCAAACCAGGCCCTGTCAACGTTTGCAAACTGGCGCACGAAAGGAAAAATTGAAACATCCGCCACTGTCATGCGATCGCCGCACAACCAGTCATGCTTGCCGAGGCGCTGCTCCAGCTGAGCGAGAAACACTTGCCCCTGTGAACGGTAATATTCTGCGGAATGCTGCGGATAGCGTTCTGCGTACTTGTAATAGTCGAGCTGCTGCTTGAAAGACGTATCACAGGCATCCACCAGCTGCCTGGACTGTTCCCCGAAACTGTCACCGCGGTGCGGCAGCCAGCCATCCGGGTCACTATCAGACAGCGCCCAGTCAATTATGTCGCGGCTTTCTTCCAGTACTGCGCCACCCGGCAACACCAGCACCGGCACAGTTCCCTTGGGTGAGCAGGCCAGCAATGCGGCCGGCATGTCGCGCAACACAACTTCACGCAATTCAACTGCAATAGCACTGTAACTGACGGCCATGCGAGCACGCATCGCATAGGGGCAACGACGGAACGAGTACAGAACGGGCAGCTCAACCAACATGCAACGCCTTCAACCTAGGCTGACATACCCGGCCACAGCCTGATTGCCAGCAACAGGAAACCGGCAGCCATCAGGCCACAGGCGATAGTCACCATCAGCAAGCCCGGTTGCATGCCGTTTTTGAGCAGGATATTAATACCAATACCGGCACCGATTGCGGTCACGAAAAAACCAAATTCATTGACGATCATCATGGTCAGCAACGGCAGCTCGTAGTTTGCCTCCGGCGACAGCACACCGGAGGCAACCAGCCCGACGGCCACCAGCAGGCCCATACCCATTGCCAGCCAGGGAAAAGTCATTTTACCCATTTAGCATCTCCTGAAAATATTGCAATGCACTAAAGAGCATCAGCTGGTAAAGCCGGCATTACGCAGCTGACGATCATGCAGACGACTCAGCAACAACAACGCACTCACAGCGCCAGCCAGCGCAAAGCCCATATCTGACTGTGTATCCCACACATACCCCTGCGTACCGAGAAATGCCTCGGCCGACTCACCGCTTGCAAGCGCTACCACCCATTCAACCAATTCGTAAAACGCGCTGAACGCGAGGCAAAAACATACCACCAGAAAAGCAAGCCAGCCGCGCACCCGCACCACCTTTTTGCGAATCAGGATTTCCCGCGCCACCATGGCAGGAATAAATCCCTGTGCAAAATGCCCGACCTTGTCGTAGTTGTTGCGCGCCACACCGAAGCTGTCCCTGATCCAGTCAAACAGCGGTACTTCTGCATAGGTGTAGTGTCCACCGACCATAAGTATGACGCAGTGAACCAGGATCAGCCCGTAGACCAGCGGCGTCAGCGGGAACGACTTGCGTGTCGCCAGCAACACCAGCAAACCGATAATGGCCGGCAACACTTCCAGGAACCAGGTGAAATAGTCAGCCGGGTTAATTGCCGACCAGAGCAGCACCGCAGCAAACACCAGCAGCCAGAGTTTATCCATTTTTCACATCTACGGCCCTGTTAACTCCAGCTCCTTCATGTCCTGCTTTCCATCGCCAGCGTAGTCAGCCGGCTCATCACTTGCATCTCGACAAATACCCCAAACTCTTTCAGCTCGTCATGGCGACTGGCAACCTCCACGACATAGGCCAGGGTTCGCGGAATATCGCCCAGGTAACCGGGCTTGCCATCGCGATGATTAAGGCGCGCAAAAATACCGGCCGCCTTGAGGTGGCGTTGCATCCCCATCAGGTCAAACCAGCGCAAAAAGCTATCCGGGTCGCAGTGTTCCTCGCGCAAAATCCCGGACTGCAGCGCCAGCTGCTGGTAACCCAGCGCCCAGTCTTCCACCTGCGCGCGCGGCCAGTCGATATAGCAGTCGCGCAATAGCGATACCAGGTCGTAGGTGACCGGCCCAACAACGGCATCCTGAAAATCCAGGATACCCGGATTATTGCGTTGCGTGACCATCAGGTTGCGTGAATGGTAGTCGCGGTGCACACACACCTGTGGCTGCTGCAGCGCATTGTCGGCAAGCAGTGAAAATACCGCATCGACAAGCGCAGTCTGCGTGGCGTCCAGAGTAACGGCAAGATGCTCGCCAAGCAGCCATTCGCGAAACAGCCCCATCTCTTTCAGTAACAGCGCACGATCATACGCAGGCAGCCCGGCACCCGCGGTGATGCAGGTCTGTATCGTTGCCAGTGCACTCAGTGCATCGCCATAGAGACGCTCGACAGAATCACCGTTGAGCTCATCCAGATAGGACCGGCTACCGAGGTCCGACAGCAGTAAAAAACCCTGCTCAAGGTCATAATCGATAACGGCCGGAACATTCAGACCGACATCAAACAGTATGCGGGAAACATCAATAAACGGGCGTGAGTCCTCATTTTCCGGCGGCGCATCCATGACGATAAGACTTTCGCCCTGATGCAGCACCCGGAAATAGCGACGAAAGCTGGCATCGGCTGATGCCGGCTTGAGCGTGTATTCACTGAAATCCAGTTCCGATTCCAGCCAGTTTTTCAATTTTTCCAGACGCTCCGGCACGTTACAGGTTCCTGTTTGCTGATTCCCGGTTAAAGGGCGGCATTATATGCGTTTTCTTGCAGAAGTTCCTGAAAATACAGATGCCTGGGTGCTTCAATCGCTATCCGGCGACGCAAAACGCTGATGCCATTTGGCAGCTACCATCTCACGCAGATCGTCTGCAATCAGGTAAAAGCAGGGGATGGATATCAGGATAATACCGGTAGCAAACAACAGGCCGAAGCCGAGGCTGACCGCCATCGGAGACAAAAATGCCGTTTGCCCGGTGGCAAAGAAGATCAGCGGGGAAATACCCAGAAAGGTGGTGATACTGGTGAGCAGAATGGGACGCACCCGTACCCGACCGGCTTCAATCATGGCTTCAATACGATCCATGCCCTCGCCGCGCATGCGCTTGGCAAAGCTAACCAGAATCAGGGAGTCATTCACCAGGATACCGGTCAATGCAAGAAAACCGATCGCTGACAGAAACTGCAGGTTATAGCCAAACAGGACATGGCCAAACACCACTCCGATCAAACCAAAGGGAATAGCAAACATAACCACCAGCGGGTCCAGCATGGAACGAAACAGTGCCGCCAGGATGAAGAAGATCAGTACCGCCGAAATCAGCAACGCATCGCGCATGCCATCAAAGGATTCCGAGGCATCTTTTTTCTCACCGAGAAACAACAACTCATAGCCGGGCAAGCTTGCTCCAATATCAGCAAACTCAGCCTGCAGCAGACCGGTCACTTCAAGTGGTGTAATAACCGCTCCATCGACATCGGCAGTCACCAGTCCAAGGCGACGGGTATCACGACGACTGATGGTATTCATGCCGCGGCCGGCAGTAATCTCTGCCACGTCTCCCAGATACACCAGGCGGCCGTCGTCCAGCACAATCGGCAGTCGCTCCAGGTCATTGCCGTAGCGAATGGTCTCCGGATAAATCACGCGTACCGGCACCCGCTTGTTATCCAGCGTGACATGCACAGCCTCAACACCCAGAAACCCGGTGCGCACCGCGTCGGCCAGTTGGTTCTGGCTGATGCCGAGCTCCTTGCCGCGCGAGTTCAGCGAATACTGGTACTCGAGCTTGCCGACTTCCAGGTTATGGCGCACATCATGCACACCCGGCAGGCGTTGCAGGTATTCGGCCAGGTGGTCCGCCTGTAGCCGCAACACATCTACATCCGGACCGGTAACACCGACCTCCAGGTCCGCTCCTGCCGGTCCGCCCTGCGGCCGTTGTATTGCGATACGACGCACACCGGCAACCGCCTGCAGTTTTTCGCGCAACTCGCTAATAATATCTTCCGTTGGCCGGGTGCGCGTGCCTTCCCAGGCAAACTTCAGGCTTACCAGCGGCGTTATATAACGTTCAATAAATCCATCCGGTTGTGCCTTCTGCAAATCAACAACCAGCTGAATATAGTGACTGCCCACCTGGAAACGATTGAAGTCGATAAAGCTCACACCGACGTTGGTCAGTAACGTATCGAGATCTTCCTCATCCATTGACTCAAGTACGATGTCTTCCATTTTCTCAGCCAGCAGGGCGGTATCTTCAAGGCTGTAGGTTTGCGGTGCCTCGGCATTAATAAAAAACTGGCCGATATCGACCTCGTCAAACAACTGAAATGGAATGCGCGTGACTGCAAACACCAGCGCTATCATCAATATGCCGATACTCAGCAGCGCCACAAAATAACGATGTGCCAGTGCACTGCGCAACCAGCCTATGTAATGCTCCAGTAATGCACTCCAGTCAACCCGGCGCTCGTGTGTCCGCGTACCCTTGTCCGAAGTACGTAACAACTCGGCAGCATGTGACGGCAACACACCGAAGGCCTCCCACAGCGAGCCCAGCAACGAAGCACTGACAACCACCGGAATCACGGCAATAAACGCACCCATGACGCCCTTGATGGCAAACATCGGCAAGAACGCAGCCACCGTGGTGGCGGTACTTGCCACCACCGGCCACAGCACTTCCCGCGCACCAATACGCGCCGCCTCATGCGCCGGCTTGCCCATTTCCATATGGCGATACATGTTCTCTGTAACAATAATGGCATCGTCAACAATCAGGCCGAGGGCGATCAGAAAGGCAAATAACGACACCATGTTAATGGTGTAACCGAGATAGTAGATGGCGATTACGGCAAACAGGAAAGATATCGGGATACCCATCGCTGTAATGAGTGCAACCCGGAAATTCAGAAACAGGTATAGCGACAGCAATACCAGGAACAGACCTACCAGCCCGGATGACTTGACCGTGTTCAGGCGTGTTTTCACATACACCGACAGGTCGTTATACATACCGACCTTGATTGACGGCGGCAACTCCTTGCGCAGCTGTTCAGCAAACTCGCGCGTGGCATCCGCGACATCGATGGTAGATGACTCTGCGGTTTTGGTCACCGTCATATTCACCGAAGGCTGACCGTTAAAGCGCCCTATCGTTTGCGCCTCTTCAAGCCGCAGTTCGATGTCAGCAATCTCTCCCAGGCGCAGCTGGCCACCGCGCTTATTGCTACGCACACTGATTCCTGCAATCTCTTCAGGTTTTGGCGCTACCCCCTTGCCCCGCAACAGGATGTCACCTTCACTGGCCTTCAATGAGCCGCCCGGCAAATCACGTAAATTCCCGCGTATCGCCGACATGACCTGCCCCAGTGACACCTGGTGTGCAGCCAGCACAAAAGGATCCACCTCGACCCACAACTCCCATTCGCGGTTACCGGCGATACCGACACTGGCAACGCCCGGAATCTTCGCCATGCGTTGCTTGATACGATCAGCCTCGTCATACAGATAACCGCGCGCCACATCACCATAGAGACTCAAACTGATAACCGGGAAGCGCGCCTTTACCCTGACCAGCTCCGGCTCTTCCGCCTCGTTCGGCAAATCGGTTATCTGGTCAAGCGCCGTCTGCGCGTCGCGCATATACTGGTCGACATCGGTACCCGATTTCAGCTTGATCATGAGAGAAGCCATACCCTCATTGCTGGTCGAACTCATGACGTCATTGTCAGCCATGCCGTCAAACTCTTCTTCCAGTGGAATAGCTATCTGGCGTTCTACTTCCTCTGGCGAAGCACCCTCGAACTCGACACTCACCGTGACGACATCCATTTCAACCGTCGGAAACATCTCCTGCGGCATGGAACGCCATGACAGTACGCCGAGAATCACCACGATCATCAACATGAGGTTGGTGATCAGCGGATTATTGATGGAGAACCGTATCAGCGGCATGGAGTGTCCGGGTAAAAGATGGGCTGTACTATTCGGTTACAGGTTCACTGGCGATGACGCGCACCTTCTGACCGTCACTGAGCGCCGAAACATTATGTGTCACAATACGGTCACTGGCATCAACACCCCGCTGAACCACCTGCAAGTCGCCGACACGTTCACCCAGTGTCACCGCTGACATCACCAGTGTGTCGCCGTCCAGTCGAAAAACAAAGGTCTGGCCTTCATCATACAAAACAGCGGTCACCGGCACGGCCGTCACCTTGTTCAATTCACGCAGCGGCAAGCGTACCTGTGCAACCTGCCCCGGCCGCACTGACGCGCCTGCCACGCGCACACGCAGGGCATGCGTAAAGGTGACCGGGTCCGGATCGATCTGAAAGGCAATAACCTTGCCGGGCAGTGTCGCACCATCAACCACCACGTCAACGGTATCGCCCTGCGCTAAAGACTGCGCGACATTGCCACGCACTTCGACATAAAGGTCCAGTGACGAGGTATCAATCAACTCGGCAATCATATCGCCGGGCGTCACATAATCACCGATCTGCCCTTCCACGGCATTAACACTGCCTGCAAAAGGCGCCAGCAATTGTGTACGCGCCAGGTTGCGGGCGGCACGGTTACGCTCCGCCTGCTTCAGGGCAATTCGCGACTCCGCAGAGGCAACACTCGATTTGAGTCGGGCAACTTCAGCCTGCAGTTGCAGTAACTTGATACGGGCCTCGTCAAGCAGTGACTGTGACACCAGCGACTCTGCACCCAGCTTGTCAAGCCGCTCGAGGTCATTCTGCTGCAAGCCGTAGTTACGCTTCGACAGCGTCAACAGCTCACGGTCACGTTCTATATCCCGGGATTCCTGTGCCAGCCGGGCTTCGGCCTCGATGAGGGCATCCCCGTAATCGCCGGATGCCAGTGACAACAGCAGCTCATCCTGCCGGACCCGTTGCCCGGGCTCAACCGGACGCGACTCGATCTGGCCGGATAATTCAAAATGCATTGCAGCGCGCCGGGCGGGATCCAGCCGGCCACTGACAACCTCGGCGGGCACCAGGTCATGCAAACCGACAGCGGCGACCCTGACCCCGGGTACCATGACCTGTTGCAGCTCCGGGTCCTTGTCCGGAGCGGTCAGCAGCAATAGCACGACGAGGCTCGCAAGGGCCAGCAGAACAGCAATCTGGGCAGGTGACTTGATAGATAACACACTGATTATAAATTGTTTGAAGTTAAAGCCATTCTATGCGATTTTACCTCGCGCCCGCCAGCTATCTGCCACACCAAAAGCGGCTCACACAGCTCACATGACCAAAAGCGACCATAATTGTCACGCACACCATGCGCTTGCCAGCCTTTACTGACTTGCGCCTGCGCACGCCCTTTCAGTGGGTCATCATCGCCCTGCTGACGGCCATCGGCGCCACCGCGGAGGCCGGCTGGCAATGCGCCGAGCAGCCGAATGGCTTGTGGGAATGCACCACCCCTGCACCACCGGAGGTCATCCCGGCGGATGACAATTTACTCATACCTGAAGAGACCGACACCGATGACAGCGAAATAGTTGCCCCCGTCCCGGAGGAAACGAAATTATTCGCAGCGCCTGTGCCAACTGTTCCGCTAACCCCGGATACAACGGATACAACGGATACAACGGACACAACGGACACAGTGGTTACAACAGCCACAACTGACACGCCTGCGGAGAAACCGGTTAGCACAGAAGATCTGCCTGACACACTGGATGCAACACCGGCAACAGCACCCGCCGCAACGTCCAGCCCGGTAGTTACAGCGCCACCGGTGAGCGCAACAGCAGAATCGCACCTGATACCTCAAGCCAGTAAAATGAGGCATTCCCGCACACAGGATGCGGATACTGATCGCTGGGCACTGTGCCCGCCGTTCCCGCAGTCACCCGTGAACCCGCAAACAACAAACCCTGATGAAATAGATCTGCAGGCAGACAGCGCACAGGCCAGTGACGGCAATATCTACACCCTGGATGGTAATGCCGTGGTGCTTTACGGACCGCAACGACTGGAGGCCAGCACCATCACCTACCGGCAGGATAAAAATGAACTGACCGCCGAGGGTGATATCCGCTTCACCGCTCCAGGCCTGATTATCGATGGCCAGGACGCAACACTCTATCCGGATGTGGAACAGGGCAACCTCAATAACATTACCTATACCCTGACCGAGGCCCATGGCCGCGGCACTGCCAGTGTGCTTGATCTGAAGGACCGCGATAACCAGCATCTGCAGCAGGCGTCCTACACTACCTGCCCGCCCGATAACCATGACTGGGAACTCACGGCAAAAGAAGTCGATCTTGACCGCGCCGAAGGGATCGGCACCGCGCGCAATGCAAAACTGGCCTTCAAGGGTGTGCCTATTCTCTATACACCGTACATTACATTTCCGATTGATGACCGCCGCCGCTCCGGTCTGCTGGCTCCCAAGATTGGACATACCGAAGAAACCGGCGCTGATATCAGCGTACCGTACTACTGGAACATTGCACCTGACAAAGACGCGATCATTACCCCGCGTTACATGAGCGATCGCGGCCTGATGCTGGGTGGCGAAATGCGTTACCTTAACAAACATAACGAAGGCACACTCAGCGCTGAATACCTGCCCTCCGACGACCGTTTTAATAACGAGGATCGCAGCCTGGTTGCCATCGAACACTACGGCAACCCGTGGCCACGCTTACAGACCAGCGTAGTCGCCAGCAATGTCTCGGATGACCGCTACTTCGAAGATCTTGGCAGCAGCCTGGTCAAGGCCAGCCAGTCGAACCTGGAGCGCACCGCCGAGGCCAACTATCATGGCAGCTTTTGGGGCCTGGGACTGAAGCTACAGGATTTCCAGACGGTTGACCCGGCACTGACACGCGCGGACAAACCCTACAAGCAACTGCCACAGGTGGTCTTCAACGCGGCACCGGAAAGTCGTCTGCTCGGGCTTAAATTCAGCACCCGTGCCGAGGCCAATTATTTCACCCACAGCGACGGTGATATCATCAAGGGCACACGCGTCGACCTGCAACCGCGTGTCAGTCTGCCGGTACACCGTGCTGCCTGGTATCTTGACCCGGCTGTCAGCCTGCGACATACCGCCTACGACCTGGATAACACCTCGAACGATGAAGACAACAGTCCTTCCCGTACCACCCCCGTGGTCAGCCTGGATGCCGGTACCTTTTTTGAACGCAGCAGTCACTGGGGTGATACCAGCTTTGTGCAGACACTGGAACCGCGCCTGTTCTACCTGTACGTACCCGACAAGAACCAGGACGATATCCCGGTGTTTGATACCGGTGACTACGACTTCAACTTCTGGACCCTGTTTCGCGAAAATCGCTTCAGCGGTCCGGATCGCATGGGTGATGCCAACCAGGTGGCCGTTGCACTGACGACCCGCTTTCTGGACCCCGATAATGGAGTACAACGCTTCAGTGCCAGCCTTGGCTCACTGTTTTATTTCAGTGATCGCAATGTCACCCTGCCGGATGAACCCGTAGAAACTGACGACAGTTCCAATATAGTTGGCGAGATAACACTTAACCTGGCGCGCAACTGGACGGCCAAATCCGAGTTGCAATGGAACCCGCACAGCTCAAGTACCGCACGCAGTGACCAGCACCTGCAATACCGTGCCGGCCCCCGCAAGCTCATCAACCTGGCCTATCGTTACCGCGACGATATCCAGGAACAAACCGATATTTCCTTCCTCTGGCCGCTAAGCCAGTCATGGCACATGGTAGGCCGCTGGTATTACTCACTCAATGACAGGGAAACTATTGAGACGCTGGCGGGTCTGGGTTATGAGAGCTGTTGCTGGGGCGCGCAGCTTGTGGGTCGCAGTTACATAAATGATGACAGCGACAGCCGCAATACGGCGATCTTTTTTCAACTGGAACTCAAGGGCCTGGGCAGACTGGGCAAGAAGGTCGATAGCGCCCTCGAACATGGTATCCTAGGCTACGAATCAAGCTACTGATCTGTTTTTAACGAGTTATTACACATGAAGTATTTAGCACGTCTGTTATCCCCTGCCCTGTTACTGGCAGCCTGCTTCGCGGGCGCAGAAGAACAAGTTCCGGAAATCACCCTGGATCCTTCAGGTTACCGGGCCAGCGAACCTGAATTCGTGGTCGCACCGGATTTTGTGCCGGACCTGATACCGGGCCACACCGAACAGCGTCAGCAATATCCGCTGAACCGGCTGGTTGCCATCGCCAACAACGACGTTATCCTGTCAAGCGAACTGGAAGACGCCATCGACGAAGTCATCAAGCAATTGAGCGCAAAAGGCACCCCCGTACCCGAGCATGCGGTACTGGTAAAACAGGTTCTGGAGAGGCTGGTTGTCGACTCCCTGCAACTGCAGATTGCAGCCGATAACGGTATTTCAGTCAGTGACAGCATGCTCAACAGCGAGATACAGGATCTTGCAAAAGAAAACAATATGTCACTGACCGAGTTCAGGGACATACTGGGGAGCGACGGCTATGATTACAATCAATTTCGCGAAAACCTCCGTAAGCAACTGATCATCCAGCAGGTACGCAGGCAGATGGTTGCCAGCCGTATCAAGATCACCGACCAGGAAGTCGACAATCTGCTGGCCATGCTGAAAGCCAGCGGTCAGAGCGATGTTGAATACCACCTTTCACATATCCTGGTCGCCATCCCCGAAGCGGCCAGCCCCGAGGAGATCCAGGCAGCCGAGCAGCGCGCCGACAACATCCTTGCGCGCCTGCGTGGTGGTGAAGACTTTTCCGAAATTGCCATTGCCGAATCGGATGGTCAGACAGCGCTGGAAGGTGGCGACATCGGCTGGCGCAGCCTCGGGCAGGTCCCGGGCCTGTTTGTTGATTCCGTAAAAACCATGCAGGTTGGTGATGTTTCAGACCTGATTCGCAGTTCCGGTGGCTTCCATATCATCAAGATGCTGGAAAAACGTGGCGATGAAGTTCACCTCGTTGAACAGACACGGGCACGACATATTTTGCTGAAACCGGATACCGTCAACTCGGATGAGGAAGTACTGATACGGATCCAGCAACTCGAGACACGCCTGCGCGGCGGTGAAGACTTTACAACGCTGGCGCGAGCCAATTCACAGGACACCCTGTCAGCAGCCAAGGGCGGCGACCTCGGCTGGGTAAACAAGGGCGAAACCGTCCCCGCCTTTGAAGAGGCACTTGAAAGCCTGCAGCCAGGCGAACTCAGCAAACCGGTGAAGACCCGGTTTGGCTGGCATATTGTAGAGGTGCAGGAGCGCCGCATGCATGACAGCACCGAGGATTTCGAGCGTTCCAAGGTAAGGGGGCTGATTCGCTCCCGCAAGTACGATGAAGAGCTGTTCCTGTGGCTACGCCGTCTGCGCGATGAATCCTACGTGGAATACAGGATCGACGAGTCATGAGGTCTGTAACCATCCGCCTGTCAGCCGCCACCGGTTACGACTCGCTGCCGTAAACCAGCCTGCTACGGTAAACTGCAAGGTCCGCAACACACGCTATCGTGCCCAGAAAAATTCTCCGTATCGCACTCACTCCCGGCGAACCGGCCGGCATCGGCCCGGACCTGTGCCTGTTACTGGCACAACAGCAACTGGATATCGAACTGGTTGTTATCGCGGACCTGGAGTTACTCGCACAACGTGCTGAAACTCTTGGCCTGCCGTTACGTTACCGGTTGTTTGATAGACAGGATACGCCGCGATGTTCTGCTGCCGGTGAACTGTGCATTTTGCCGGTAACGATGGCAACAGCTGCACAGTGCGGCATACTCGACAGCAACAATGCACAATACGTTCTGAACACACTCGACCACGCTATCGAAGGCTGCATGCAAGGCAGCTTTGATGCACTGGTTACCGGCCCGGTACACAAGGGCATTATCAATGATGCCGGCATAGCCTTCAGCGGCCATACCGAATACCTGGCAGAGGCAACCGGCACCGGGACTGTCGTCATGCTGCTCGCCACCGACGGGCTGCGCGTCGCGCTGGTTACCACGCACGTAGCGCTGCATCAGGTCAGTGCATTAATCACAACTGAACGCCTGCAACGTGTCATTCGCGTCCTCCACCAGGATCTGCAAACACGTTTTGGCATCGCACGGCCGCATATCAAGGTATGCGGGCTCAATCCGCATGCTGGTGAAGGCGGCCACCTTGGGCAAGAAGAAATCGAAACAATGATCCCGGCGATACAGCAACTGCGTGATGAAGGTATTGACCTGGATGGCCCGCTGCCGGCGGACACCG
>Ga0224504_10000384_pt1 | contig 19815 bp, 19 predicted proteins | sample SF_Oct11_sed_USG_3_FD_170160 | JGI IMG/M metagenome (GOLD analysis project Ga0224504, IMG submission 170160) | Sediment microbial communities from San Francisco Bay, California, United States - SF_Oct11_sed_USGS_24 | ecosystem: Environmental > Aquatic > Marine > Sediment | place: USA... | reverse complement strand
GCCGGACATCCCGGTCTTATGAGATTCACTACAGGCCTTTTTCGTACATGCGGTAACGTTTGGTGATCTCTCCACCGACGCTTTCAATGATATTTCTGACACCGTGGTTATGGTCCAGTATCCAGGACATTTCCACGCGTTCAAGCCCTTTGGCCTTGCCGGCTTCCATGACGGCATTAATGATCATGTAGGCCAGTGCGGGGCCGAAGCGGGTATTCTGATACTTTTGCCTCACACCCATGAGGGCAACCCTTGCTGACTTTGGGAATTCCACTTTAAGACGCCAGAATAACCTGGCCCAACCGAATGGCAGTAAATGACCATCGAGATCTGCAATGACCTCGTTGATATTAGGCAACAGGACGATAAACGCAGCATCTTCACCATCGACTTCTGCTATTTGAATAAAGTCTTTGGGTGCCGCCAACAGTATTTCCTTACCAATCAGGTTGAATTCTTCTGGTGTAAATGGCGTGAAATTCCAATTGTTTTCCCATGCATCGTTAAAAATATCCCGCATAGATTCCAGTTCGTGGTGTTTGGATTTTGAACCCAGGCTTCTGACCTTGATCCGATCACCGCTTCTTTCAATCAATGAACGCATCACCCTGGGTATGGCGAGAGTGCCTCCATGAAGTCCGTAAGCAAGTAAGTCCTGTGCCGGTTTGTATCCGCAGCGTTCAATTGCATCGCCATAGTAAGCTGGTGAGTGACCAGTCATGATATACGGTGGAGAATCGAACCCCTCTATCAGGATGCCAAGATCCTGGTTGATACTAAGGTTGAATGGGCCGATTACCTCCCGCATTCCTTGATCGCGCAGCCAGTTTTCGGCGGTTTGAAACAGGGCCTGGAAAACCTCATCATCATCCGGAGCTTCAATAAAACCAAAAAAACCGGTTTTTGTATCATGTTGTTTCAGATGTAACTCATCAATCTGTGCAGAAATACGCCCAACGGGATTACCATCTCTGTAGGCGACCCATGCACGCCAGATTGCGTGCTTGAAATAAGGGTGCCTGGATGAAAGAGCATCTTTGCGTTCTGCTATCAGGGGCGGTACCCAGTTAGGGTCGTCCTTGTAAATGCTCCATGGCACACGGATAAAAGTACCCAGATCTTTTCTGCCATTAACCTCCCTGATCTCCAGTGTCGTGTCGGAAAGATTATTCATGATCATGTTCCAATTGTCTGTCTGCGCCGCCAACGGTCAATGTAAATCATGCCATGAATCACATGGTTTTTCATTTAGGGACTCGTCGTACAGTAGAATAAATGTCCAGGTATCGTTGACTTAGACTCTTCCAGTCCATTTCAGAAGTGAAATCCAGGGCCGCCATGGATAGTTGATTACGGAGTTCTTTTGATTCAGCCAGTTCCACGATTCTGTTTTCCATTGTTAGCCAGTCATCACAGATAAAGGCCTCGCGCCCATTGACGACGGGGATGCCTTCAATACCTTTCGAGGTGCTGACGACAGGTAATCCTGCTGCAAAACAGTCGATAATTTTCATCCTTGTGCCACCGCCTTCGCGTAGCGGGATCACCGACATATCACAGGCTTTCAACCAGGGGCCGACCTCATCTACGCTACCGGTGAAATGGATGTTGGGGTGAATGCATTCAGCCGGCGGATTACGTCCTATCGCGACAACATGGAATGGAAAGCGGCTACTGGCCAGTTGCGGTAGCAGCATATCAGCAAAAACCTGTAAGGCATCACGATTTGGCGGGTAGGAAAATGTACCGTGGAATGCGATCAATATCGCATTGTCCGGCAATCCAAATTCTTTTCTCAATTCATTTTGTGCGGGGAGTTTGTAAGGCTCCGGGTTGAAACCATGTGGGATGGTATTGAGCAACTCAGGCTTTACACCATCTCTTAGCAATTGCTGTCGATCGTTGTCTGACACACAAACCACTGCATCGGAACGGTTACACAAATCAATTTCGATCGCCTTCAGGTTTCGAAATTGTGCATCGGAAAGCTCGGCGATCTGTGCTTTGAGCCGGGAATACTCGACATTGTGCTCGACCAGGACCACCGCTGCATTCAATATCTCTCGAGCGTCTATGCAAGGTTTCGCGTAAGCAGGGAATTCAGCCTGCAAGATACCGGCGTTCAATTTTCTGGCAGCATAAAGGCTATGCCAGAAAAAACTGCTATCGGTGAGTGGCAGATATAGAAAGCTATTGCTTTCGGGCAATTCCTTACTGTAGTGAAGAAGGCGAGTCAGCGAACGCGGTAAGCTGAGCAAACGTAACCAGAATGGCAACCGACACTGCTGCTTGCGGCCGTTTTCAAATAGCCACCAGTGGCTCCGGTCATCGCTGACAATACCTACTTTATGGCCATGCTGTGACAGGCCCCTCGCCGTTTCAACGATTTTCACCGCCGCTCCATGATCGGCAGGAAACAGGTCGCTGCGGGTAACAATCAATATATTGTCGCCCGGTTTATTTTCCTTTCCTGCTCGAAAAATCCGGCCCAGAACAGCCCGTCTGAGTAAGCGGGCCTGTCGCATTAGCCGTTCCGGCCAACGTGGTGTGCCGAGAACTACATCTGCTGGTTGTCCTCCGGTAACGGGCAATTGAGGCACTTTTGCCGGTGATTCAAGCCAATCCAATAATGGACCCACTGTCATATCAGGGTTTAACACCTCTTCAACCAGGCGCAGTGCGTTATCAGAGCGAGATTTCCAGTCATCGGGATTCTTAACGATTTCTCGCAGAAGACCTGCGATTTCATCCGGTCCCTTTATCGTCCAGCCGGCTTTATATTGTCTGACCAGTCCGGCTATCGGCAAATAGTCATTGCATATTAACGGTAAGCCATGACGTAAAAACTCCAGTGAGCGGAATGACTGGCTATAGGTTCTTTCAATATTTACCTGTGCGACTTCAAGACCAATATGAGCAGATTCCAGCAGGAAGCGGCTGAAGTGAGAGTAGGGCGCAAGTCCCTGGGTTTGATACGGGCCCCTATCTTCAGCACCGGTGCCGGCGTACTTAGGAGGGTCAGCCTCGGCTTCAGAGTTGGTGTTTTGAGGGTTCTTTTCCTGCCAGCGGTAGGGGCCTCCAAACAAAACCAGGCGCGGTGCATCGGGCTCCGAATCATCTTTCATGCCCTGGATGGCCTGCCAATAGGCATCCGACTTGCGCCAGGGCCAATGGACGCCTCCGCTAACCAGTGTCCAGCCATCGGTGCGGGGGTCTGATTCCGGCCTTCCCGCAGGCTCTGCCGACAACGGAACGACCAATACGGGATCACAGGCGCGCAGGTCGAAACCTGCCTGTAACAGGGTAAACCAGAGTAGATCACGTTGCTGCTGGTTGCCGGTCATCAGGAGATCACATTTTGTCAGGTTGTTTTGTAACCGTTGCAATTCGGACTTTACCCGTTCGGGATGTTCGAAAAGCACCTCCAGTGGTCTGGGTGCGACGAAATCCACGATCACTGGTTGTGGCAAATTGAATGGTAGTAACTCTAGCAGTTCCCAGTATGAAACAAGGATGGTATCCGGTTGCAGCCTGGTTATGATTGCCTGCAGTTCGTCCCGGTTGTGAAACGCGTCCGGTTGCCTGCTTTTATTTTGTTCCGTTCTGTTATCCAGCCAGGATTGTGTGAGGCGATGCCCCGCGCGTTGTAAAGCGCCGGCAAGCTGGGCAGTTCGAATGGCATTACCGGTTGCAACGGCATCAGGTGCTAAAGGTGGTTCCTGGGTGATCAGTAGTATCTGCATGTGGAGTGAGTGCTAAGTTGCGAGCAGCAGATAGCTGGCGAGACCGATAAAGGCCAAAATTCCGATAACATCGGTCACTGTGGTCAATACCACTCCACCTGCCAGGGCTGGATCGATTGACATTCGTTTCAAAATGACGGGAATCAACGCGCCGGCAAGAGCACCGGCTACCAGGTTTGCAACAATTGCAAAAGCCATCACCAACCCCAGGCCCACATTGCCATACCATAAAAAGGCTATAGTGCCGATGACGATTGAAAACAGAATACCGTTGAGTACACCCACGGCCAGTTCCTTTCGTAAAATCGCCATTGAGTTACGGGCACTTACCTGTCCGGTTGCCATGCCCCTGATCATCAATGTCAGTGTTTGTGTGCCTGCAATGCCACCCATGCTCATGACCACCGGAAACAGTACTGCCAGTTCAACCAGTTGATCCAGTGTTGGTTGGAATGCATAAAGAACAACGGCTGCAAGCAGGGTGGTCACCAGGTTTACACCCAACCACACCCAGCGTCTTCGTGCAGAATGCATCACGGGTGCAAAGATGTCGTCCTCTTCATCAAGACCGGCAGAGGTCAAAACCATGTGCTCGCCTTCTTCACGGATGACATCAACTACGTCATCAATGGTAATGCGGCCCAGCAATAACCCGTTCTCATCAATGACAGGAGCAGAAATCAGGTCATCGTGCTCAAATTCTATGGCGACCTGCCGGGCAGTCATTGTGACCGGAATCGCTTCTGTTGATGTATCAATCAAATCACTGACCAAAGCCGTTGGTTCAGAGGTTAGTACATCCGCAAGCTTGAGCTGACCCAGGTACTTTCCGGTTCGTCTGACAACAAATAACTGGTCAAAAACATCTGGCAATTCGCCCCTGAGTCGCAGGTAACGTAAAACAACATCCAGACTGACATCCGGTCTTACCGTTACAACATCCGGGTTCATTAATCCGCCGGCAGAGTCCTCCGGGTAGGACAGGACCTGTTCCAACCGTTCACGGTCCTGCCTGTCCATGGCACGGAGCACTTCTGTGATAACGGCATCTGGAAGGTCATTCAGAATATCTGCAAGGTCATCTATATCCAGATCACCTACGGCCTGGATCAGATCGTCAGGTGAGGTGTCACGAATCAGGCCAGCACGTACTTCATCGTTTACCTCGACCAGTACATCGCCATCAAGATCGACTTTTACGAGATCCCATACCACCTGGCGCCTGGTCTGGGGCAGTGACTCGAGCAAATCGCCAATCTCAGCACCATTGAGACTGTTGAGCAGCGTTCTAACCTGGGACTGAACACCACTATCCAGAGCTTCGGACAAGCGGTCCAGATGACGGGCTGTTTTTTCTTCGTGCTGATGTTCCCGCATCATTGGCGTCAACCTTTACTGAAATTTGTGGAAAACCGCCAGACATAATTTGGCGGCTTCAAAAACAGGCCTATTGTAACAAGGAGGCGGAACTTTGGGGGATATTGCCGTGCGGGGTTTTTTCGACGCTCAGAAATTGCGGACTGAGGTTTGCCAGCGGATATCAGGCTTTATTCCAGAGCGGCTCTTCCCGGTGATATACCAGTACGTTCTCATGGTTTTTTCCAAGTGATTTTGCCAGTGCTTCAGCCAGGAATACCGAACGGTGTTTGCCACCGGTACAGCCAATGCAGATGGTGACATAGCTGCGTTGGGCGTCCTGAAATGCGGGTAGCCAGGCGTGCATGAAACCCTCGATGTCCCGCGACATCTGTATAACCTTCGCTTCGCCCTCTAGCCATGAACTGACAGCCTCATCTTTGCCTGTGAGTGCTCTGAGGTCATCCTGCCAATGAGGGTTGGGAAGGATGCGGGCATCAAATATGAAATCAGCGTCTTGCGGAACACCCTGCTTGTACGCAAAAGATTGAAGCACAATAGTCATGTCGCTGGAGCTCCGGTCCACGAAGTTCCACACCTGGCGCCGAAGTTGGTGGATGTTTGTGTGGCTGCTATCAATTACCTGGTCTGACCAACGGCACAGCGACTCTAACAGGCGTGCTTCGTTATCGATGGCATCCGGCAGTATCTGGTCAGAACCGGTCAGCGGATGACGGCGGCGTGTTTCACTAAACCGTTTAATCAAGACTGGCTTTTCTGCAGTGACAAACAAAAGTCTGCAGTTAAAACCGGTTTCTCTAAGCAGACTTATCCAGTCAATGATGACCTGCAGATCAGATTCACGGGAGCGTGCATCAATGCCAAGGGCAACCTTGTTGTAAAGATCCGGATTGGCTGATATTTGAGATTCAAAACCCGGCAACATTGCACCGGGCAGGTTATCGATACAGTAATAACCGAGGTCTTCGAGCGCATTCAATGCGGTTGATTTGCCCCCGCCCGACATACCACTGACGATGATAATGTCTTGCGTTACGTTATCCACGCAGACCCTTCAGGCATGTGCACTGGAAAGTAATTGCCAGATTTCATTGGCATCCGTCGACTTTCGCAAATGTTCCAGCAACTCAGGATCACTGAAGCGTTCACAAATGTCAGAAAGCAGTTTTCTATGATCTCCCGTGCATTGCGTTGGGACAGTCAGGGCGAAAATCAGATCCACCGGGTTGCCGTCCTCGGCATCAAATGGCAGTGGTTTGATCAGTTGCAGGAAAAGCGCTTGAACTTCATCTGTGCCATTGATTCGTCCGTGGGGTACAGCAATGCCGTTACCGAGAGCTGTGCTGCCGAGTTGTTCTCTTGCGCAGATGCTTTCAAAGATCTCCCTCGAGCTCAATTCCGGATTTTTTCTGGCGAGTGTTGTGCTGATGAACTCGAACAAGCGCTTTTTGCTGTTAATCCTGACGCCCGCAAGAATACGGGCCGGACTCAATAAATCACTATCCAACATGGCAGGTCTTCAACTTTCAGTGATTTCAACGTGGTATGGCTTGTTCAGTGTCAACCTTCCGAACTCAAAGGTTCAGGCCTGGTATGTTGATGATTGGTGAATCGATCTTTACGCCGGCGTACCTGGCGGTCCAGTTTATCTACCAGGCCGTCTATTGAAGCGTACATGTCCGGTGCGGTGAACTTTGCAAATAAGGTTTGTCCGCCAACATTAACGGATGCCTCAGCCAGTTGTTGCAGTTTTTCCACATTCAGAATAACGCGAATTGATATGACCTGATCAGAATGACGTATCAGTTTCTGCATTTTCTCGGTGACGTAGGCACGAAGTGCTTGAGTTACATCAACATGGTGTCCGGTAATATCGATTTGCATCAACAATCTCCTTTTTAGTGTAATCCTTACTGATTAATGTAAGGCCTTCCAGCCACACATCAATGATTGGCTGGTCTGAAACTTATAATTACGTGAAACGTTTAGTGCATTTAGTTTGCCTTGCCGCTGGCCGGACTAACCGACCGGGTATATATACAGTCTATACTTCAGATGCCAAATTATCTATTTTTTCCATTACACCGGACATTGCACTAGAACTCAACCGTTCGGCGATATGCCCTTCGACGTTCAGCGGATGAGCCGAGGCCCAATGATTCGCGATATTTTGCAACCGTGCGTCTTGCTGCACAGATTCCGGTTTCACGTAAAAGTTGTGAAAGCTCCTGATCACTCAGCGGCTTTGTTGAAGGCTCGTTCTCAATCAATATCTGGATTCTGGCCTTGGTGGCTGTTGCACTGACCATACCGCCGCTTAATGTGCGTACATGGCTGGAGAAGAAATATTTCAATTCAAAAATTCCTCTCGGTGTCAGCATGTATTTTCTGGTTGTTGCTCTCGAAACCGTAGACTCATGAACCCCAACCTGTTCTGCGACCTCTTTCAGGATCAGTGGTTTCATTGCAATCTCACCATCAGTGAGAAACTCCCGCTGGGTGTCCACAATGCACTGGGATACTTTCAGCAATGTACGGTTGCGTAACTCAAGACTGGAGAGTAGCCAGCGGGCTTCCTGCAAACGTCCACGCAGATATTCGGCGTCTTTGCCGCCGGATTTTCGCAACAGGCCAATATAGTATTTGTTCAGACGCAAGCTTGGATTGCTTTCCGGACTCAGCGTGGTCACCCACTCGTCACCATCTCGGCGAACATAAACATCAGGTATCAGGTATTCATCCCGGCGGTTGTCGAAGCGTGAACCCGGATGTGGTTCAAGCCCCCTTATCAGCTCCAGTGCCTGCTTGAGCGCATCCGGGCTGGCCCCGGTTTCGCGTTGCATGTCCTCGTAGGCGTTGTTGGCAACCAGCTTGAGGTGATCACGTGCCAGCCTAAGCGCCAGATCTGCACCGGCAGTACCCGTTGGTTGGGCCTTCAGCTGGACACAGATACACTCACCCGGATCACGACTGGCAACTCCAACTGGCTCCAGTCGTTGCACGCGATGGAGAACGGCCAGAACTTCGTCATCTTCAACCTGTACTTCAGGCAGAAGGCTCTCGCGTAACTCCTGGATGTCATCGGTCAGGAAACCATCATCATTGATGGCATAGACGATGGCGGTCGCAATGGCTGCATCTGTCTCATTGAAGTGGGCAAGTTCTATCTGCGCCAGTAAATGTTCGCGTAATGAACTGGAACTGGTGTCTTCCAACTGCCGTTCTGAAAAGTCATCAGTCCAACCCGCGTTATCGGTCCACTGATCCTGTTCAGTCTGCCATTGTTGATCATCGTATTCATCAAGCGAGTAATCCTGTTCGCTTTCAGTATTGGGAGACTCTGTCGTTTCAGTATCAGCGGATGTTTCCTTGCCAGGCTGCTCTGTCTGTTCTACATCGTCTTCATGGTCAAGCAGTGGGTTGGCTTCAACCAGTTCCTGGATATAGTCGCGCAATTCGATCCGGTTTAGTTGTAGCAGGCGTATGGCCTGTTGCAACTGGGGTGCCATCGCCAGTTTCTGAGTGAGCCGGAGTTGTAATGATGGATTAATCATGAGTAATTTATTTTGGAGAGTACCGTAGTTATCAAAGTCGAAACTCATTGCCGAGATACACCTTACGCACCTCTTCATTTGCCATGAGGGACTCGGCGTCACCCTCTGCCAGAACACGACCTTCATTAAGAATGTAAGCATGGTGGCAGATGCCCAGCATTTCACGGACATTGTGATCGGTGATCAGGACACCAATGTCCTGATCTGTCAGCTGCTTGATGATTTCCTGGATTTCGCGTACTGAAATTGGATCAATTCCCGCGAAAGGTTCATCCAGTAGGATAAATCTTGGTCTTGCAGCCAGTGCGCGTGCGATTTCCACCCTGCGTCGCTCTCCACCGGACAATACCTGGCCCATCTGGCCGGCGAGGTGGGACACACCCAATTCTTCCATCAGTGTCTGCAGTATCTCTTTTCGTTGGTCCAGGTCCAGGTCACGGCGTAGTTCCAGGATGGCCATAATATTATCCCGCACCGAAAGTTTTCGGAACACGGATGCTTCCTGTGGCAGGTAGCCTACGCCAAGACTGGAACGGATATTCACCGGTTTATGGGTTATGTCAACATCGTCAACCGTGATACTGCCCTGATCGGTTGGAATCAGGCCCACAATCATATAAAAACACGTTGTTTTGCCCGCCCCGTTTGGACCAAGCAATCCAACTACCTGGCCTGGTTCAACTTCAACTGTAACACCCCGAACAACTTCTTTTTTGCGATAGGCTTTATGCAGGTCTGTGGCTTTCAGCATGTCAGTTGCCGTCCTTTTCCGGGTTTTCTACAACGACCGGCGGTACTGATGAATCCGGGTCCTCTGACTCAACCTTTTTATTTTCACCCTTTTTCTCGCTTTCATTGTTAAGGACTTCAGGGTCAAGCAGTATATGAATCCTGCCGTTACCATTGCCATCCCCATTTCCCTGAAAGTGTTGAACGTTGAGATCGTAGGTCAGTAACTCGCCACTGATCTGGTATTGCGGGTGTTTGACATCGGCGTTACCCGTCAGTGTAACCAGGCCGCTTGCGACCTGGTAATCAATCACATTGGCGGTGGCCTGCACCAGGCCCTGTTCCTCAATCTCCTGTTCAAGAAAAGCAGGTTGTCCACGAAACGTAACTGCCCCAACACGTCCGTCTATTTTCTTGACTTCGGCTTCATCGGCCGTGATGCGCAAGGTGCCCTGTCGAATATCAACGCTTCCCCGCAAGGTGGTGATGCCATCACCCAGTGTTCCGTCAGTGGAATCTGCACTGACTTCCAGGGGTTCCTGTCTGTCCGACTCCAGTGCCATTAAGGGCAGGCACGGACAAAGCAGGCATAACAAAAGACAGGCTTGAAGTTGTATGTGGGATAGCGGCTTAATTGACAGCATAAGTTGCTCTAACCTGTTGTTTTAGTGAATATGTCTTGGATTTCATGTCCAGTTCGAGACCAATTGCGTCTACCCGGTTGAGGCCGTCAAAAATTATGACCGGCTCGTGGGTGATAGCGGTTTGCGGTGTGACTTCAATCTGGATTTCCCGGGTACGTAGTTCGACCCAGTTTCCGGTTACGGGTTCATTCCGCTTTACATATACCTGTCCGATCAACTTAACATGCTCCTTATCCGCAGTTACGGTGGCCGTGTCTGACGTCATATCCCAGACTGCGTTAGCCTGATTGAGCTTGACCACCGGTCGTTCAATGGTGCCAAGTTGCAGTTTGGGATCATTTCTCAATACAGGAGCCTGCATATTGACTGTGGGCTTCCCGAATTCATCGAAAAATTGTAATTCAAAATCACGTAATACGTAATTCAGTTTCGGATCCAGACCTGCCACAGGTTCAGGGCTGTCATTGTCCTGGGAGCGGCTTAACCAGAAACTGAAAGCGCTGAGCAATACCAGGGCGGATATTCCCCGTCGTGTTTTCCCGGTAATCATGATGTCAGAATCTCTTCAAGAATGGCCTGGTCCTTTTCCTGGGCTGCCAGAATGAGGTTACAGATTTCCCTGACGGCTCCATCACCCCCATTACGCCGGGTTATCCAGTGCGCCTGTTGTTTGACGCGGTCCTCGGCATCAGCAACCGAAACGGCCAGGCCTGCCCTGAGAAGTACCGGAAGATCTATCCAGTCGTCGCCGGCGAAACAGATATGCTGCGCATCCAGACCGGTTACCTCCAGTAAATTCAGGAATGCGTCGAGTTTATCTTCACGACCCTGGTAAACATGCCGGATACCCAGTTGATCCATACGGTGGGTAACGGCCTGAGATGTCCTTCCCGTTATGACTGCGACTTCTATTCCAGCCCGTTGCAAGGACTTCATACCCATCCCGTCACGGGTATTAAATGCCTTCATTTCGTTACCAGCATGGTCAAAGTACAACTTACCATCGGTTAAAACGCCATCCACGTCGAGTACCAGCATGCGAATTTTTGAGGCACGTTCTTTGAGTGCGGCATCCATTTTAAGCATTCAGATTGCTCCGGTATGTAGCCATTATTGCCTCGTCGATAAGGGGTGCCAGGCTGGCTTCGTAGTTGATAATGGCCTGTGCCAGCTGTTTCAGGGCAATACTGTCCATATATGTATTCTAACCCTAATTGAATCCTGGCGATCGATCGGAATTTCGATGGTATTTAAAAAAATTCTAAATGGGCAAGTTCGCCTGAATCCTTTCGGAACTCATCCATACCATGAACACATAACCGAGAAACATCAGCAACAGCACACTGCCCGATCGCCTGCCTATGCGGCCGGGGCCGCGAAAATCCGAAGCCATCAGGTAGAGTGCCCCTGTGATCAGGAACATGGCCGGGAAATCCCGTGCAAGGATGATGGGTATCAGGGTTACCGGCTCAATGGCAGCTGCTATACCCAGTACACCCAGCAGGTTGAAAATATTGGAACCAATGATGTTGCCTATGGCAAGGTCGTCTTCCTTGTGCAAGGCGGCCGTGATCGCAGTTGCAAGTTCCGGCAGGCTGGTGCCAACTGCTACAACGGTTAAGCCGATAACCGTGTCGGTAACATGCAGGATACGCGCAATCGTTATGGCACCCTCGACCAGGATTGTCGAACTGATGGGCAGAACGATGAGCCCGACTCCCAACCAGAACAAGGCAACTTTAGTTGGGGTGTCCTTGGGGATCTCGGCATCAAATTCTTCTGCCAGCGGATCAGATAGTGGTCGGTGTAAACCGATACGGATGATCCAGATGACAACCGTCAGCAAACCAACGAGTAAGACCCAACCTTCCCAACGACTGTAAACACCATTCAGCGCCATGAGAAAGCAAACCAGCATCACCAAAAGCAACATCGGGTATTCGCGTTTCAGTGCAGTTGATTCCATGCGAAGTGGATAGATCAACGCGGTTGCACCCAGTACCAGTCCCATATTGGCAATGTTTGAGCCAAGTGCATTACCGACAGCCAGTCCGGAATTTCCCTTCATGGTTGCGATAGCCGAAACCACGAGCTCAGGAGCTGACGTGCCGAAGCCAATAATGGTCAGGCCGATAATCAGTGGAGATACCCCGAGGTTGCGGGCGGTCGCCGATGCACCTGCCACGAGGCGGTCAGCGCCCCATACCAGCAACAGAAAACCTGCAACCAATTGAATGATAGCAATCAACACGGGAGGTCGGATTCCCGATTGAAGTTCAAACCGATATATTCACAGGAATATAAAACAATCCACCTTGAAGGGGTGTTTTTATTGGCCATAAAATCCACTATGATGTTTGCTTCTGAAAGGTCAAATCCGTTTGCCCTCCCGGCCATGCGGTCTAATTTTGTTAAGTTTCCCCCCGGTTCGATGTTCTGTTTTCATGAAACATTGCCCGGTAATAGAGGACGATAGTTTATGGATAGCACAACAATAGCGCAAATGATTCTTAAAGGCTTGCCGGATGCGGAAGTGACGGTGAGTGGTGACGACGGTGTTCATTTTGAGGCAGTGGTTCACTGTGCGGCATTTGAGGGTAAATCCACTCTGGCCAGACACAGGATGGTTTATGCCACGCTCGGAAAACTGATGGGCAATGAAATTCATGCTTTGGGTTTACGCACGGAATTGCCGGAAAAATAATCTTCTGAAGTCAAATAAATCTGCCATCGGGTTTTAATTGCAGGGGTTGTTTGATTATTTCCCCAAGGAATAAAACGGCATCCTGCCGGTAAGTAATTTCCCGCTTACAGAATAAATCAACGGTGGCTATCAGTAATTTATGTTCAAGCGGACCCAGCCTGGCTTTCAAAGAATCAGCATCATCGCCGGGCAGGACCGGTAATTTCACCTGCGCAATGACTGGCCCCGAGTCGAGACCAGCAGTGACAAAATGGATACTGGCGCCAGTCTCATTGTCGCCTGATTCCAAAACACGGTTATAGGTATCCAGGCCTTTATACAAGGGTAGCAGGGAGGGGTGCAAATTAATCATGCGACCACTGAAATGACGGGTAAAGTCCTCGCTCAGGATGCGCATGTAACCGGCAAGAATGATCAATTCCGCCCCGCTTTGCTCTAAGACCTTGGCAACGGCAGCATCGTGTGATTGGCGATCCGGAAAATCAGCATGACTGATAACGCTGACCGGAATTGCGGCTGTTGTTGCATGGGCTATTCCCGCTGCTTCTGCACGGTTGGAGACAACCTGCACAATGTTGAGATCAAGGCGAGTTGTGCCGATCGCATCAATCAGAGCCTTAAGATTACTACCGGTACCGGAAATTAGTACCGCGGCTTTTAAGAAGCCTTGCTTCATGAGCGGATATAGTGAACCCGACTGGTGGAATCAGGACAATCAATAACTGAACCAAGTCGATAGTAAGGCTCGTCTGCTTCTGCCAATGTCTGGCAAATTGCATCGACTGAATCTACGGCAACCAGAAGGGCCATGCCGATACCGCAATTGAAAGTGCGAAGCATTTCCTGTTCTTCGATACCGCCCTTTGTTTGAAGCCACTGGAAGACGGCCGGCATTTGCCAGGAAGACAGGTCGATTTCAATACCAAGACCTTCCGGTATGACGCGGGTGATATTTTCGCTAATACCGCCACCGGTAATGTGAGCAAGACCATCGATCGTGTGCTGTTCGATCAGTTTCAACAGGGGTTTTACATAAATTCTCGTTGGCGCAAGCAGCGCTTCTCCAAGGGTCGTATCTCCGAGGAGCATGGACGTATCGTCTCCGGACTGTTCGAGTACTTTACGGATAAGTGAGTAACCATTGGAATGCGGTCCTGATGATTCAAGACCCAATACGATATGTCCGCTTTTGATTTGGCTGCCGTCAATGACCTTTGAGCGGTCAACTGCACCCACCGTAAATCCTGCCAGGTCATACTCGTCATGGTCGTACAGACCAGGCATTTCGGCGGTTTCACCACCGATTAAGGCACAGCCTGCCTGCCTGCAACCGTTCGCAATGCCTTCAATGACGGCCTGTGCATTGTCAATTTTCAGTTTTCCGGTGGCATAATAATCCAGGAAAAACAGGGGCTCTGCACCGCAAGTCAAGATGTCATTGACACACATTGCGACCAGGTCAATTCCGATGGTGTCGTGGCGATCAAGTTGTTTGGCCAGCAGCAACTTGGTGCCGACCCCATCTGTTCCAGACACCAGTAACGGTTCTTTATAGCGCGTGGTGTCGAGCTGGAACAGGCCACCAAACCCGCCCAGACCGGTGATCACACCGCTACGATTGGTGGACTTTACGGCGGGTTTGATACGTTCGACCAGTTCATTTCCGGCGTCAATGTCTACACCGGCGTCAAGGTAGCTTAATCCGGTAGGGTTTTCAGTTTTGATATTCAATTCCAGAATCCGTTTATTCATGCGTGTTTGTAGTGTCCTATGTTATCTTATTGGGACTAGAAATAACCCAATTTTTACCTAAGGAGCCTGTCGGATTTAACATGATCTACTGCGAAAAAACCGAGTTTGGCCAGATCTCCCGCTCTTTATCGTTACACGCGGTACCTAGTTTTCATAAAAGACCGAAAAATCTGACTCAAATCGGCTTGCTCTCGCTACGATCGGCCAAACCCAACAGACTCCTGGCTGTGCAGATGAAAAAATTACTGCTGATAATTGTTACGCTGAGTTTGTCTGTCGCCCAGGCTGCGGCGGCTATTAACCTGTATTCAGGCGAGGTCGTGGTACCAAGCCAGACCGAGGCAGATCGAAACAGGGCCATACCCGAGGCATTCATCCAGATTTTAGAGAAACTCAGCGGGCAACGTGAGATTCCGGCCTCTCCGGCACTCGACGATGCAAGCAAAAATGCAGCCAGGTTAATGCGTTCCTATCGATACAAAAAAGTGGACATTACTTCAGCCGATGGAACTGTCACAGAGGAATTGCGGCTGGTTGCGCAGTTTATGCAACCTGAAATTGACAGCGTCATTCAGCAAATCGGCCTGCCGAGGTGGCAACAGGAACGACCGGACATCCAGCTCTGGGTGGTAGTTGATGATGGTCGTAGCCGACAGTTGAAGCCACTTGAGTTCAATTATGTATGGGGGGGCATGGAAGATGTTGCAGTTATACGGGGCTTGCCAGTCAGCTGGCCTGAACTGGATGAAGAGGAAGTGCAATTGGTCGATATGCGTCTTGTCTGGGGCGGATTTACAGACTACCTGATTGAACGTGGCGCACCGGAGGACGGGGTTGCGATTGTTGCTGCGCGTCGCGAAGGGCCACAGTGGAACGTGCGTTGGAACCTTACCAGCAACGGACAGAACTGGAGTTGGCAAAGCGTTGATCTTGAACTGGCGAACGCACTGGAGGAGGGTATCCATCAGATGGCCGACCAGATCGCTGCAAGCAATTCAATTGCTGCGTCGGAACAGGGGGCATGGACAGTTGAATTTACTGTGGGTGAATTGAACAGCGCCGAAGCTTACGTGAGCTGTCTTGAATATTTGCAGAATCTCAGTCTCGTTAATATGGTCGAAATACTGGGAGCAGATCCTGGCCGTGTACATTTTCGTCTGCAGCTTAATGCTTCGGCTGAACATCTGTCAGACGCATTTAACCGGAGTCCGGTGTTGGTGCCTGCACGGGCCGGGAGTGACTATCAATATGAATTCTTACAATAAGCCTGTCGCTTACTTCCCCCAATGACAACTGACTCCCGCAATTGGCTGATGTTGGCATTACTGGCCGCTGGTGGTTGGCTGGTTTACCTGCTCGCACCCGTCATCACACCTTTCGCGATATCCGCCGCGCTTGCCTATTTAGGCGATCCTTTGGTTGACCGCTTAGAAAAATTCTCTATAAAGCGATGGAAAGTCGGCAGGACCCTGGCCGTCAGTATTGTATTTGTTTTGATGCTGTCCCTGTTAACCATTGTGTTGCTCATTATCATTCCCATGCTGGTTGAGCAAATTCGCTTGCTGATCCATCTCTTTCCACGCTGGATCGAATGGTTCTCCAGCACGGCACTTCCGTGGGCGGCAGGGAAGTTGGGGTTTGAGTTGAAGGACTTTAATCCCGCAGAGTTTACCCAAGTGCTAAAGGATTATTGGAGAGAGATAAGCGGCGCCGCTTTCAGAGTTGTGGATTACATATCGCGTGGTGGCATGGCCATGGCGGCTTTGTTGACCAATCTCATCCTGATTCCGGTGGTTACGTTTTACCTGCTGCGAGACTGGGATCCGCTGATCCGGGCCATTCATGATTTGCTGCCCAGAAATTCGGAAGCTGAAATCAGCAAGACGGCAAAGGAAGTCGATGATGTGCTCGGTGCATTTTTCCGGGGACAACTAATGGTGATGCTCGCTCTCGGCTTGATTTATTCCGTTGGCATGTCTCTGGTTGGTATTGACCTGGCTATCCTGATCGGCATGGGCGCTGGTTTGCTTAGTATCGTACCCTACCTGGGAACTATCGTAGGTGTACTGGTTGCTTCAGGCGCTGCCATTTTTCAGTTTCAGGATGTATTCCACCTGGTCATGGTTTTACTCGTGTTCGGTGCAGGTCAGGCGGCTGAAAGCATGTACCTTACTCCGAAACTGGTCGGTGACAGGATAGGGCTACACCCAGTGGCTGTTATATTCGCAGTCCTGGCCGGCGGACAGTTATTTGGATTTCTTGGAATATTGCTCGCCTTACCGGTTGCAGCAGCGCTAAATGTTCTGGTTAGGCGCATGCTTCTGAAATACCGGCAAAGCGATCTCTATAATCATTCGTCGAACGGGGACATTTGATATACATGTTGTTTTCTCCACAAATACCGCTGCCGTTGATGCCCTTGCGCGATAATAGTTTTGAAAACTTCATCAGCGGGCCAAATCATGCGGTTGTAACCGCTTTAAAACACCTGCCGGACGAGCCCGGCTCGTTTGTTTTTTTATATGGCGGCGAAGGCAGTGGTAAAACCCATTTATTGAATGCTTTGTGTATCGAGAGTCGCGAGCGTCAGCAACGTGCATTCTATCTTTCGCTAAAACGCTTACCGAAGGGTGCCATTGCCTCCTTGCAGGGCCTGGAGAAGCTTGATCTTGTCTGCATAGATGATCTGCATGTCATCGCAGGTGACCAGGCATGGGAAGAGGCCTTGTTTCATTGTTTCAACCGTGTCAGGGAAGCCAATGGCAGGTTGCTCGTGAGTAGCCGTGAAAGATTGTCCGCACTTGAGCTTGGCTTACCTGACCTTGCTTCCCGGTTAGCCTGGGGGTTACGTTTGCAGCTGACACCTCTCGATGATCATGAAAAGCTGGCTGTGATCAACCTGCATAGCGATGCCCTCGGGTTGAACCTGCCCGAAGAGGTTCAACAATATCTGCTGAAACGCCATGATCGAAGCCTGACATCACTGATTCATTCTGTAGAAAGCCTGCAGCAGGCGGCCATTACTCATAAGCGCAGAATCACAATCCCACTGGCACGGGAAGTGCTTAAATCTAACAAGGAATAAACCATGCTTACAAAGTCGGAAATAACTAAAAATTGGCTGCCACGTTATACAGGCATGCCGCTGGAAGAATTTGGAGAGTACATCCTTGTAACGAATTTCGGTGATTATGTCCGACGTTTCGCAAAGATGTTTGATTGCAGAATTTATGGTGAAGACCGCACCATGCAAGCTGCTACGAATGCTGACGGCCTGACCATTATCAATTATGGAATGGGCTCAAGTAACGCGGCGACCATAATGGACTTGCTGACGGCTGTCATGCCAAAAGGGGTTTTGTTTCTGGGGAAGTGTGGCGGTTTGAAAACGTCCACAGAAATTGGTCATTTCATTCTGCCCATAGCTGCTATTCGCGGTGAGGGTACCAGTGATGACTATTTTCCACCCGAGGTTCCGGCCCTGCCATCATTCAAGTTGCATAAGTTTGTTTCAGACAAGATTCTGGACCACGGTGTTGATTACAGGACCGGTGTGATTTATACGACCAACCGGCGGGTCTGGGAGCATGACGAGGCATTCCATAAAAAATTGCACGATATGACCTGTATCGGAATCGATATGGAAACCGCAACCCTGTTTATCGTTGGACATGCCAACGCAATTGCACACGGCGCATTGTTGCTTGTATCAGATGTGCCGGTTACCCCTGAAGGTGTTAAGACAGAGGAATCGGATAAAAAAGTGACTGAAAACTGGGTGGACCTGCATTTGCAGATCGGCATCGAAGCAATGACAGAAATCGGTCTCAAGGGTGAAAAAATCAAGCACTTCCGTTATTGAAAACCAGCAATAAAAAAGGGCCGCGTGTGCGGCCCCTTTCTGTTGGCATTTAAAATGCTTACTTAAACGTCATACTGTTGTCTATGTGCAAACCATCAGTTGTCAGGCGCATTTCAACACGGGAGTGGCCCAAAATGTCTTTGTATGCAGCTTTCATATCTTCAGAAAAGTCGTGAACAGTGGACGGTTGCTCATCTGTATCGACCTGGAACTGTTCAGTCATGGCGGTCTGGATATCCATCTGTTTCGACATGTCATGCGAGATTGAGAGGAAAGTGCCGTTATTCTGGGATTTCGCATTCAGGAATCCCTCGAGATCCTTGACATTTTTTTCACCAATCGATGCGCCAATCGCGCTGTCGCTCATTAGAGCGAAAACATCAATACCTTCCATATGCAGTACTTCTGGCGGAATCTTGATAGGCTCGGATTGATTGGGTAAGTCCAGGTCCTCGAACCCGGGGACCATCATGGTGGCCATGCCGACAAACATTTCAGGCTTGTCAACGTGGAGTGCCAACAGACCATTGCCTTGAGTAATTTCTTTACTGGGGTCGAAATCATCTGCCCTGACCCGTATGCCCATCAGGTTGTTAATCATTGGGGGCATGGGAATGTTGAGTTGAGTCATAAGTTGCTCTGCCTGCAGGTTCATTTGCTGCATATTCACACACTGATAAGGTGTCGCGACCAGATTGGTAGCTTTTTCAAGTATGAATGTTCTTAATTTACCTACTTTAACCGCCAACGATGCGGAGAGAAGATAATCACCCGTGCTGGCCGGCGGCGTATCAGATACCAGTGATGCAAGACCGGCTGCCAGTGAGTTCTCAATTTCAAGGTCATAGCGCATGGCTACTTCATTGGCAGTGAGCTTGGTGACCCCGGTCGTCATACGTGGTGCCTTGGCGATAATTGACTTGTACTCGGATACGCAGACAGGATCAAGAGAGTCTAGTTGGGCATTTATCTGCGGACCCAAAAAGCTGCGTGAGCTACTGTCGGGGTTCAGGAACTCATTTGCAATTTTCTGAATATCTATAATGCCGGAGCCGTAGCTGGTATAACCCTTCTTACTGTTCAGGATGCCCAGGGCATTGTTGGAGGCTATACTTTCTGCAGGCATTTCCTGACCAAGAAAAGCAGCTAACAGGCTGTCTTGTGCGCTAATAGGAAATGCACTGACAGCCAATTGCCCGTCAAGAATAGCGATATACACAGCAACGGGCATTTCGTCATCGTCAACACGCCAGTAAGCAGTTCCATTGAGGTTCATTTCGGGTAACTCGTAACCCATTTTTGCTTCGATCCGGGCGATTGCATCCCGTAATGCCTGCGCATCGCTCAAGCCGAGCCGGGCCACTGGAAATATACCTTTCGCATAAATGGCATGATTGGCATGCAGGGAAATTCCCAGTTTTTCGAGGTTCTCGGTGCTTAGGTCGCCGCC
>Ga0224504_10000381_pt1 | contig 19927 bp, 20 predicted proteins | sample SF_Oct11_sed_USG_3_FD_170160 | JGI IMG/M metagenome (GOLD analysis project Ga0224504, IMG submission 170160) | Sediment microbial communities from San Francisco Bay, California, United States - SF_Oct11_sed_USGS_24 | ecosystem: Environmental > Aquatic > Marine > Sediment | place: USA... | reverse complement strand
AGCCTTATTCTTTTTATTCGAAAATAATAAAAAGTTATGACTCAAAAAAAGCCATACTTTTTACATGAAATTTCTTATTCTTCTGGCCAAATTATATCACCTTCAGGTGCTTTGGGTTTTGCAGGGCTTGTACCTTGCATTGAAATTATATAACTCGCCAATTGAATTCTTTCTTCTCTTGGAATTGTACTTTCCCATGCAATCATCCCCTTGTCGGGTCTACCACCTTTAGAAATTGTATTGTAAAGACTTTTAACATCTCCTCCTAATATCCAAACATTGTCGGTTAAATTCGGACCAATACTACCTCCTAAATCGGCAAGGTGACATGCAGTACATGTTTTTGAAGTAAATAATTCTTTTCCTTTTGCAATGCTTTCAGCATCTGTTAAAGCAACAATATTTGAATCGTCAAACAAACTTGGATTGGCTTCTTTATAGGCTTCCACCTGAGCTTTACCCTCTGCAACTTCTGTCGCAAATTCTTTTTCCTGACTATACTCTTCTGAATTATAAAAAACTTGAAAAATATAAAATGCACTTATGGCAATGGTAATATAAAAGCCATACAACCACCAAGGTGGCAACACATTGTCTAATTCCTTTATCCCATCATAATCATGGTCTAACAATATATCTTCTTCTGTTCCTAACTCGTGGGCTTTAGTCATGGATTTCATGAACTTTTTCCATCCCGATAAATTTTCTGAACTTTTACTCATGGTTAATTTCTTTAATATTAGTTTCTTCGTCTAAAGGCAATTGGCTCACTTCATCTATGCTTTTTTTAGGCAGCTTAAAAACAAAAATAATCATTGTAATAAAAACTGTAAAAAATAACAATAATGAAATTATTGGATAAATTTCAACGCCATCAATACCTGCTAAATTATGTTTAATAAATTTTAACATAACAAATTACTTATTTGCCGTTTTACCAGCCTTAATGTCTGTTCCTAAACGTTGTAAATAAGCTATCAAAGCAACAATTTCTTTGTTTTGAATATTACTAGATCCGTAATTGATTACAAATTCTGGGTCTTGTCTTAAATTACCTTCTATTTCTTTTGCCTGCGCCAATAATTTAGTTTTAGCTCCAGCAATATCCTCCTTAGAATAAGGCACACCCAAGCCAACTAAACCTTCCATTTTCTTTTCAACATCAGATGCATTTAGGTCGTTTTGAATTAACCAAGAATAACGCGGCATTATAGATCCGGGTGAAGTTGATCGAGGATCTGCCATATGATTGAAATGCCAGTTATCGTTATATTTCCCACCTATTCTATGAACATCTGGCCCAGTTCTACGTGATCCCCAAAGAAATGGGAAATCATACACAAACTCACCTGCCTTTGAGTATTCACCGTAACGTTCAACTTCTGAACGGAAGGGACGAATCATTTGAGAGTGACAGTTGTTACATCCTTCACGTATATATATATCCCGCCCTTCTAATTCTAAAGGTGTATATGGCTTTACACTTGTAATAGTAGGCACATTAGACTTCACTAAAATTAATGGAACAATTTCTACCAAGCCACCTATTAAAATGGCTACAGTAGTTAAAATTGTAAACAACACTACTTTTCTTTCTAACCAGGTATGAAAACCTTCTCCTGCAATTCTTTTTCCACTAATTTTTTTCAATGGCGCAGCCTCTGCCAATTCATCTTCAACAGGTGAACCTGCCTTTGCAGTTTTAATTACGTTAATGGCTAATAAAACAAAACCTGTTAGATATAAAGTACCTCCAATTGCACGCATAGCATACATTGGCACTACTTGAGTCACCGTTTCTAGAAAATTTCCATAAACCAATGTTCCGTCTGGATTGAATTGTTTCCACATAAATGCTTGTGTAAATCCTGCAACATATAACGGAATTGCGTAAAATAAGATTCCTAAAGTACCTAACCAGAAATGTGTATTGGCTAATTTTTTAGAATATAACGGTGTTTTCCAAAGTTTCTCAGCCAACCAATATACAACACCAGCAACCATAAAACCGTTCCAAGCCAATGCACCAATATGAACATGACCAACAATCCAATCTGTATAGTGACCAATAGCGTTTAAATTTTTAAACGATAACATTGGACCTTCAAAAGTAGCCATACCATAACCGGTAATTGCCACAACAAAGAATTTTAACACTGGATTCTCACGCACTTTATCCCAAGCTCCACGAAGGGTTAGTAAACCATTAATCATACCACCCCAAGATGGGAAAATTAACATAATAGAAAATACAGTACCTAAGTTTTGCGCCCATTCAGGCAAGGCCGTATATAATAAATGGTGAGGTCCAGCCCAAATGTATAAGAAAATTAAGGTCCAAAAGTGAATAATAGACAACCTATAAGAATATACAGGTCTATTAGCCACTTTAGGAATAAAGTAATACATTAAACCTAGTACTGGTGTTGTTAAGAAAAATGCTACTGCATTGTGACCGTACCACCACTGAACTAAAGCATCTTGCACTCCTGAATATACCGAATAACTTTTGAAAGCCGTTATTGGCATTTCTAAATTGTTAAAAATATATAGCACTGCAATTGTGATGAATGTTGCAATATAAAACCATATAGCAACGTAAATATGGCGTTGTCTTCTTTTTAAAATAGTTCCAATTAAGTTAATACCAAAAACCACCCATATTAAAACAACAACAATATCAATTGGCCATTCTAATTCTGCATACTCTTTTGATGATGTGAACCCAAGGGGTAATGTAATTGCAGCTGCAACTATAATTGCTTGCCATCCCCAAAAATGAATTCTACTTAAAACATCATTAAACATTCTAGCTTTAAGTAACCTTTGGGTAGAATAGTAAATTCCTAAGAAAATTCCGTTACCCACAAAGGCAAAAATAACAGCATTGGTGTGCAGTGGTCGTAACCGTCCAAAGCTAAGCCATGAAATGGCATTGTCTGCACCTGCAAATTCTAATAATCCTGGGTAAACAAAAAGTAGCGCTACTAAAAGCCCTACTAACATTCCTACAATTCCCCATAGAATTGTAGCCCAAAGAAACATTTTTACGATTTTATTATCATAATAAAATTGTTCTTTCTCCATACTTGTTTGATTAATTGTTAGTTATTATTTATTCTTGTTTGTTCTTGTGTTTATCTTTAACTAGCTCATCGTCAAACAGCATGCGAACCGAAGGTGTGTAGGTATCTTCATATTGTCCTGATTTAACCGATTTGATAAATGCGATAAAAAAAAAGACGGCAACAATAATACTTACCCCTATTGTTATATAAACTACTTCCATTTGCTAATTACTTCGTTTTTGACATTGAATGATTACAAAAATATATTTAAATTTGTAAAAAATAATGATATTTATCATCAAATATCACTCTTAAACTTCTTATAGCCAAAATTATTAAATTTTTCTAGAAATCCAATTTGTAATTACAGTTACAAATACAACTATTGATATTGAACTCAATGGCATAAGTATTGCCGCAACTACAGGTGTTAATAGGCCTGTTAAGGCAAAATACATTCCTATTAAATTGTAACAAAACGAAATAACAAAGCTCACCTTAATAATTGAAATAGTTTTATTTGATAGCTTTAAAAAAACTGGAAGTTTATCAAAGTATTTAGCATCTAAAATAGCATCACAGGCTGGTGAAAATACGTTCACATTTTCTGAAATTGCAATACCCACATTACTTTGAGCCAATGCCCCTGCATCATTAAGACCGTCACCAACCATCATAATCTTTTCACCGTTTAATTGCCTTTTTTTAATAAACTCTAATTTATCTTCTGGCTTCTGATTAAATTCAAATTGAGTATTAGTGGGTAGTATTTTTTCTAAGTGTTTTTTTTCACCATCGTTATCACCTGATAAAATAATTAACTTATATGTTTTAGAAAGCAATTCAAAAACCTGATTCATTCCAGATCGATAACTATTATTAAAAATATAACAACCTTTTACATCTTTATTTATTTTAATATAAATAGAAGTCTCATTAATTTTAGGTAAAGTTGCACCAACAAAACTTGCCGAACCAATTTTCACTACTACCCCTTTAATTTCTGCTTTAATTCCTTTTCCCAAAACCTCCTCATAAACAGCTGGTTTTTCATCAGATATTTCCTCCGAAATAAAATAATACAACAACCTACTAAGCGGATGATTAGAAGCTCTCAAAACAGCTTTAACTAATTTAATTTCATTAACAGCTAAATCCCCTCCCCTATAACTAATATCAGATTTATCATTAGAAGTTATTGTACCTGTTTTATCAAAAATAATGGTATCTATTTTTGAAATATTCTCGATAGTTTCAGCATTTTTTAAATAGAATTTTTTGTAGCCAAAAATACGCAGCATATTTCCAATCGCAAACGGAGCAGATAACGCCAAAGCGCAAGGGCAAGCAATTATCAAAACTGCTGTAACAACATTAAATGCCATTGATGGATTTTTAAAATACCAATAAAATCCAGCAATAACAGCAATTGATAAAATCACCATTGTAAAATATTTACTAATTGAATCTGTAATATTTTTTATCGTAATTTCATTTACCTTTTTAAACACATCATTGCTCCATAATTGTGTTAAATAGCTTTGTGACATGGTACAGGTAACTTCCATTTCAATGGCTCCCGAAGTTTGCTTTCCTCCTGCAAATAATTTATCTCCAGATTGTTTTATTACTGGTACAGATTCACCCGTAACAAAACTATAATCTATAGAAGCATTTCCATTAATTAAAACACCATCAACAGGAATTAATTCTTCATTTCTAATCAATAATCTATTTCCTAGTTGAATATCTTTAACAGAAATACTTGTTTCCCCACCATCAATTAATTTAGTTACTGCTATTGGAAAGTATGATTTGTAATCACGTTCAAATGATAAGAAATTATATGTTTTCTGCTGAAAAAACTTCCCTAATAATAAAAAGAAAACCAAGCCTGCTAAACTATCCAAAAAACCTGAACCTAAATTAAATAATATCTCAATTGCACTTCTTAAAAACAAAACAGAAATACCAATAGCAATAGGCACATCTATATTTAAAATACGATTGTTTAATCCTTTATATGCAGAAATAAAATAATCTTTAGCCGAATACAATACAACCGGAATAGACATTATTAGCATTAACCAACGAAACAAAAATTTATACTTTTCTAACCAAAATTCATCTGCACTAACTTCAAAATATTCAGGAAAAGACAATAACATAATATTACCAAAGCAGAAAGCTGCAATTGTTACTTGATAAATAAGGGTTTTATCTACTCCTTTATTTTTAACATCAGAATCCTCTAAGCTTATATATGGCTCGTACCCAATGGAAGTAATTAACTCAACCAACTGCCTTAAATTGGTTTGCTTATTTTTAAAAGTAATGCGTATCTTTTTATTCGGAAAATTAACCATTGAGGTTATAACGCCTTCATTTATTTTGCTCAAATTTTCTAAAACCCAAATACAGGAACTACAATGAATACTAGGTATAAACAACGTCACTACAGTGGTCTCACCATCATTAAATTCAACCAATTTTTCTATGATCGAATCATTTTCCAAGTAAGTATATTTACCTTTTATATCAGCAGGTATGGTTCCTGGCGTAGTTTCTAAATCGTAATAGCATGTTAATTCATTTATATTTAAAATTTCATAAACCATTTTACAACCATTACAACAAAATTTCTTTTCCTCAACAGCAATACTATTTTTGCTACATTCTAATCCACAATGAAAACAATTGGAGTGACTCATTAAATTTATAATTTCAGACACAAAACTATTCAATTATTCTCTTTAAAAAATGATAAATGTCATTAATTTTATTACATTTGCATTCCAAACCTGAACTAAAATTATATAACCTATATGTCTTCAAATTGCAGACAATGTATTATCAAGAGATTTAATGCACTTAAAACGCTCACTCATGATGAATTACAAAAATTTTCAGAACATAAAACATCCCTTTTAATAAAAAAGGGTGATAATTTAATGACTGAAGGAAATGCCATTAATGGACTTTACTGTATTAAAGATGGCAAAGCTAAATTAACAAAGCTTAATACAAACGGTAAAGAACAAATTATTAAATTTATTAAAGGTGGAGATATTTTAGGTCACCGCTCTATTTTAAGTGATGAACTTGTAGGTTTAAATGCCATAGCTTTAGAAGACATGCACGTTTGTTTTATCCCTAAAGGTGACATTTTAGATACTATTAAAGATAATAATAACTTCTCATTACAAATGATGCGAAATATTTCGCAACAATTAAATGAAGCAAATACCTCTATTTCACAAATGGCTCAAAAACCTGTTAAAGATAGGTTAGCTGATACGCTAGTGCACTTAGAAGAATTATTTGGAGTTGATAATGAAGGTTGCATTGATGTAGTACTTACCAGAGAAGAAATTGCAAATACAATAGGTACTGCTACTGAGTCAGCAATACGACTACTATCAAACTTGAAAAAGGATGGGGTTATTGATTTAATGGGGAAGAAGATAAAAATAATTAATAAAAACATGCTTAAAAATTTATCTGACGGATATTAATATTAAACGTTCTCCCTTCTTCATAGAACTTAAAAAGCCTTTTAGAAAAATCTAAAAGGCTTTTTAAGTTTTAATTTTATACAATTAATTAAACCATTGAAGCTGCAATACGTTTATATACGCCTTTCTCCAATTTCTCACGAATAGATGAGAAGGCCTCAATTGTTACCTTTACATCTTCCAGGGTATGTGTAGCCGTAGGTATTAAACGTAATATAATCAATCCTTTTGGTATTACAGGATACACAACAATTGAACAAAAAATTGAATAATTTTCGCGCAAATCATTAACCATCGCCATGGCTTCTGGAATATCACCTTCTAAAAATACTGGTGTTACACATGTATTTGTTTTTCCTATATTAAAACCATTCATTTTCAAACCATTTTGCAAGGCGTCAACATTTTCCCAAAGTTTGGTTTTTAATTCAGGCATTGTTCTAAGCATCTCCAAACGTTTTAACGCGCCTTTAACCATTGCCATAGGTAATGATTTTGCAAACATTTGAGATCGCATATTGTACTGTAAATATTGGATAATATCTTTATCTGCTGCAAAAAAAGCTCCAATTCCTGCCATTGATTTTGCGAAAGTTGCAAAATACACATCTATACCATCCTGAACACCTTGCTCAACACCCGCTCCTCTACCATCTTTTCCTAAAGTTCCAAATCCGTGTGCATCATCAACTAAAAATCTAAAGTTGTATTTTTCTTTTAAAGCTACAATTTCTTTTAATTTACCTTGCTCACCGCGCATACCAAATACACCTTCAGAGATCACAAGAATTCCTCCTCCGGTTTCTTCAGCAATTCTAACAGCTCTTTTTAAGTTCTTTTCCAAACTCTCAATATCATTATGCTGATAAGTAAATCTTTTACCATGATGTAATCTAACCCCATCAATAATACATGCGTGTGAATCAATATCATACACAATAACATCATTTTTAGTAACCAAGGCATCGATAGCCGAAACCATCCCTTGATAACCAAAATTTACTAGGTAAGCTGATTCCTTTTGAACAAACTCAGCACATTCAATTTCTAATTGTTCATGGTATTTTGTATGACCAGACATCATTCTAGCTCCCATTGGATAGGCCATTCCGTATTCAGCTGCTGCTTCAGCATCTGCCTTTCTAACTTCTGGATGATTTGCCAAACCAAGGTAATCATTGATACTCCAAGTAATAATTTTCTTATTATTAAATATCATTTTATTAGAAATTTCACCTTCTAATTTTGGGAAAACATAATATCCTTCCGCTTGTTTAGCCCATTTTCCTAAAGGACCTTTATCTTTTACTATTCTTTCAAATAAATCTTTCATTTATATATTATTTTAACATATATGTATTTCTTCATATCACCTACGATATTGCAAATTACGTGATTTTTTTTTTGTCATCAAACGTAAACGACACAAAAAAGAAGAGGTTAAAAAATATTTTTTAACCTCTTCTTTTTAAATTATACTTTCATTATTATTTAATGTATTCAACAACTTCGTGTGCTTGTTTTTTAGCATCGAAAAAACCTTGCTCTTTCATCCAGTCATCACAAAATATTTTTTCCATATATCTTGAACCGTGATCAGGCAAAACCAAAACAACTTTTGAGTTCTCATCAAATGCACCTTTCTCTGCATATTGCATAGTTGCCTGCACAACAGCACCACTTGTATAACCTGTAAACAGTCCTTCTGTTATTGCCAATTCTCTTGCTCTATGAGCAGATGATTCATCAGTTACCTTTTCAAAAACATCAATCATTTTAAAATTAGTAGCTGTTGGAATTAAATTTTTCCCCAAGCCTTCAATTCTATACGGATAAATTTCGTTTTTATCAAATTCTCCAGTTTCATGAAATTTCTTTAAAATTGATCCAAAAGCATCAACTCCTAATGTTTTAATATTTGAATTTTGCTCTTTCAAATATTTCGATATTCCCGAAATAGTTCCTCCCGTTCCACTTGCAGCAACTACGTGCGTAATTTCTCCATTGGTTTGTTTCCAAATTTCTGGACCGGTAGTATTGTAATGCGCATCAGCATTTAATTGGTTAAAATACTGATTAATATATACTGAATTTGCTGTTTCAGCATGTAACCTTTTTGCCACTTCATAATAAGATCTGGGATCATCAGCTTTTACATGTGCAGGACATACATAAACCTTAGCTCCCATTGCTTTTAGCATATTAATTTTTCCTGCAGAAGCTTTGGAACTAACTGCTAATATACAATCGTACCCCTTAATAATACTTACCATTGCAAGGCTAAAACCAGTATTACCTGAAGTAGTTTCAATAATTGTACTACCTTTTTTTAACAATCCCTGCCTTTCTGCTTCTTCAATAATATGCAAGGCAATTCTATCTTTCATAGAATGACCGGGATTAAACCCTTCATACTTTGCATAAAAGTTACCTGGAAGATCTTTTGTTATTTTGTTAAGCTTAATTAAGGGAGTGCTACCTATTAGGTCTAAAATATTGTTACTAATACCAGTATTTTGTGTCATTTTAAATAGTTTAATTCAAAAATCGAAAAATTCAATTAAAACTTTTCGATTAATTATCTACAACGTGCAAATTTAATATTTTTTTTTTAATTACAACGTAACTTCTAAATCAATAATAAAACTATAATCTCTAGCAACCTCTTTCAAGGCCTCAAACCTTCCAGAAGCTCCGCCGTGACCGGCATCCATATTAGTATACATTAACAACAAATTTTCATCTTTTTTAAATTCTCGTAACTTTGCAACCCATTTTGCAGGTTCAAAATATTGAACTTGAGAATCATGTAAACCAGTTGTAACTAGCATATTTGGGTATTTCTTATTTTCAACATTGTCATATGGAGAATACTGTTTCATATATTGATAATATTCTTTTTCATTTGGGTTTCCCCATTCATCATATTCACCAGTTGTTAAAGGAATACTATCATCTAACATAGTCGTTACTACATCAACAAATGGAACTGAAGCAATTATACCATTGAACAATTCTGGCTTCATATTAACTACTGCTCCCATTAACAAACCTCCAGCTGAACCTCCACTTGCATATAAATGTTTACTTGAAGTATATTTTTTTTCAATTAAATATTGTGCACAATCTATAAAATCTGTGAACGTATTTATTTTTTGAAATAATTTTCCGTTTTCATACCATTTTCTTCCTAAATATTCGCTTCCTCTCACATGTGCAATTGCAAAAACAAATCCCCTATCTAATAAACTTAAACGGGTAGTACTAAATCCAGGGTCCACCGTAATTCCATAAGATCCGTAACCATATAAAAGCAATGGTGTAGCTTCATTTAATTGGGTGTTTTTGTGATAAACAAGTGATATTGGAACTTTAGTTCCATCCTTGGCTGAAGCCCACAAACGCTCACTTTTGTAATTTGTTTTATCAAATTTACCACTTAAAACTTGTTGTTCTTTTTTAATTTCCTTCGCCTTGGTATCAACATTAAAATCTATAACAGAACTGGGCGTTGTCATAGAAGTGTATCCATAACGAATGATATGAGTATCAAACTCTGGATTTGAATATACCCCTGCTGAATATGCTTCTTCTTCAAAAGGAAGATAATAATCTTCAGAACCATCCCAACGTATAATTCTAATTTCACACAATCCATTTGAGCGCTCTTCAACAACTAAAAAATCTTTAAAAATTGAAATATCTTCAATTAAAACATCATCTCTATGAGCTATCACACCAATCCAATTTTCTTTAAAAGTCTTCTTTTCAGAAGTTTTCATTATTTTAAAATTGGTAGCATTGTCTTTATTTGTAAGTATATAAAAATCTTTATTAAAATGCGCAATTTCATATTCAAAATCACGCTCTCTTGCTTGAAACAACCTAAATTCTCCCCTAGGGTTATCGGCTTCTAAAATTCTATATTCAGTTGAAACGGTACTTTGAGAACCAATAACTAAATATTTTTCAGATTTTGTTCGGTAAACATATGTACTAAACGCCTCCTCTTCTTCATAAAAAATTTCAACATCAGTAGCTGGGTCAGTACCTAAAACATGGCGAAATATTTTTTCGCCTCGCAAAGTTTCAGGGTTTTTCTGAGTATAAAATACCGTTTTACTATCATTGGCCCAGGTTGCATTTCCAGTTGTATTTTCTATTTTTTCAGGAAAAATTTCTCCTGTTTCTATATTTTTGAACTGCAAAGCATACTGTCTTCTACTTAATACATCTACACCAAAAGCAACAAATTTATTATTTGGACTAACTGACAAACCTGAAAATTTATAATAATTATGTCCTTCAGCCATTACATTCACATCAAAAAGTATCTCCTCTTCGGCTTCTAAACTCACATATTTACGTGAATAGATAGGATACTGATTTCCCTTTTTAAACTTTGTTATGTAGTAATAATTATTTTTTTTATAAGGAACCGATTCGTCATCTTCCTTAATACGACCTTTCATTTCCTGAAATAAATCTTCCTTAAACTGCTTTGTATGCGCTGTAACTTGATTATAATATTTATTTTCGGCATTTAAATAATCAATTACTTTTGGATTTTCTTTATCATTCAACCAATAATAATTATCTATTCTAACATCACCATGAATTTCTAACTTCTTTTCAATCTTTTCTGCTCTTGGTAATTTTATTTTTTTGCTTATCATTAAATATGTTTTATAGCTAGCAAAAATACTATATTTGCGTTCGCAACACGTTAAAATTGTAATAAAATGTTTGGAGATTTAACTGGAATGATGGGTAAATTAAAAGAAGCCCAACAAAAAATTGAAGAAACAAAAAATAGGTTAAACACTATATTAGTTGATGGTGAAGCTGCAAACGGTTTGGTAAAAGTTACTGTTACAGGTAATAGAATAGTTAAAAATATTTCAATTTCAGAAACTATAACTGATAAAGAAGAAATTGAAGATTATTTAATTATAGCATTGAATACAGCCTTAAAAAAAGCTGAAACCATTAGTGAAGCTGAATTGGCTGTAGCTGCAAAAGACGGCATGCCAAATATTCCTGGTATGGATTTGTTTAAATAGTTTTACTTTAGCTTCGATTAAAACTTTGACTAATATTTTTAGATGGTTCGTGTTATAGATTTTGAAGCATAGAATCCTTAAACCTATTGAAAATTTCAACCATAGGCCTATCTATCCTATCCAGTTTTTAAATTCTTTTACGCGCTCTCTACTTACTATAATTTCTTCTTCTTTATATGTTTGTAAAATTAGTTTCAAACGGCTATTTGAATATGCTATTATATCTTTTATGGCATTTATATTAACAAAAAACTTTCTGCTTACTCTAAAAAATATTTCGGGCGATAATTTATCTTCTAATTGATCTAAGGTATCTTCTAGCAAATAAGTTCTATTGTCTATTGTATGTATATGGGTCGATTTATTGGCACTGTAAAAGCACTCTATTACTTCAACCGAAATCATTTTTATATGCTGGCCAATTTTAACTGTAAACCGTTTTTTAAAGTTTTTTTGCAAAGGAACCACAAGCTTTTTAATTTGGTCGATACTAAAACCATTAGAATTGGAAGAAATTTGTAGTTTTTTAAACTGATTTATTGCGTTTTCCAGCTCATCACTATCAATTGGTTTCAATAAATAATCTACACTGTTTAGCTTAAATGCTTTTAGCGCATATTCGTCATAGGCAGTTGTAAAAACAATAGCACTTTTAACCTCAACTTCATCAAAAATTTCAAAAGACAATCCATCTGACAATTGAATATCCAAGAACAATAAATCTGGATGTTCATTGTTATAAAACCAGTTAACCGATTCTTCAACAGAGTGTAACATAGCCAAAGGATTAATCCCTAGTTTGTTTAACATTCTACTAAGCCGTCTTGCTGCCGGTTTTTCATCTTCAATAATAACTACTTTCATTTATCTAATTATTTGCTGGTTTATGCCTGTTGGTTTTGAATAGAATCAACAGGCAAATAATTAACCTCTGTTTTACTTTACAATATCACATTTGCGAGTAAATTTACTTATTCCCAAAATTCTTTTTTATCCCTATCCATAATTTCCTTAATCTTTTTCTCTTCCCAATCTTTACCCAATAAAAAGCGCATTCCAAATACATTAAAGGCATGAAACACAATTCCTATTCCCCAAAAGAAAGCAGTACTATATGTTTGCCATTCCCAAAACACTTTCCATTCTTCACTTGAAAACACCGCAGCAATTATAATAAAAGTATTTACCGCAATATATATGGTTAAATGAACGTAAAAACCTTTAATTGCTTTTACCCTTTTTTTAGCTCTCAAATATTTTTGTTCTTCTAAATCTGAATTTTCCATGATGTCAAAATTTTTGATTTTTATCTTCATCCATAATTTCTTTAATTTTTCTTTCTTCCCAATCTTTGCCAAAAATTAAGTCATTTCCAAACACACCAAAAGCATGAAATATAATACCAATACCCCAGCCCACCATTGGGAACCAAAACCAATAATATCCTGGAGATGTCATATAATTAATAAAAAATAAAAAAGGGATTACCAAGCAATACGCCAATAAATTAGCATAAAACCCTTTAATATTATCAACTTTTTTCTTCGCTCTAATATATTTATCTTCTTCTACATAATATTTTTTCATAATTTCTAATTTATTAATGTGGTTATTCTTTATTAAGTATCGTGTTGCCAATGCCCCAGGTTACCTGCTCTCTATAAATATTCGCCTAACAATTTATTAACGCTAAATCCTACTCCCAATATTGTTTTTTATCTTTATTCATATATTCCTGTATTTTTCTTTCTTCCCAACCTCGGCCTAAAAACGGATTGTATGCAAAAGCCTTAAATGCCTGAAATACTAAACCTATACCCCAGCCCATAATAGGAAACCAAAACCAATGAAATTGGGGTACATATTTTAAGTTTATATAAATTAAAAATGGTATTACAATACAAAACGCAATTAAACTTGAGTAAAATCCTTTTATTTCTTCAACGCGCTCCACTGCACGTAAATACTTGCTACTTTCTAAATTATCTGATGTTTTCATAATTGATGTTTTTTGAGTGAGTAACGGCAATTTTACCGTAAACTTTTCTGCTTCTTTTTCTACACTTACTTTTTTTAATGTAATTAAGTTATACCTGTCAATTATATTTTTCAACCCTACTTTTGTTCCTTGGCTTATGGTTGCCTTTGGGTTGTAGTTATTTGTGATTTTTAAATATCCTTTTTCTTCTGCAATAATAACTGTTAACGGATTTTCTACAGAAACTACATTGTGTTTTATAGTGTTCTCTAACAATAATTGCAGTGATAACGGAATGATTTTTAAATCTGGGTTACTTGCTTTTTCTGGAATTTGAAAAATAACAGCATTTTCAAAGCGCATGTTTAACAATTCCATATATGCTTTTGCAAAATTCAATTCTTCATCCAGGTTTATTAAATCTTTATTTTTTTGTTCTAATACATATCTATAAACTTTAGATAGTTTGGTGGTGAATTTTTCGGCTTGTACCGGATTTTCACCAATTAACGATGTTAGAACATTTAAACTATTAAATAAAAAATGAGGATCTATTTGACTTTTTAGCGATTCGTATTTTGCGGTTTCAGTTTTAGCAACTATTTGCTGTTCAGCTACTTTTTTTTCAGACAATGCTTTATAAAAAAAAATAGCATGAAAAACCAAACTAACTATTAAAGTCATTGCCAATCCAAAGCTATAATAAGAAACTGCCGAAGGATCTTCTAAAAATTGGCTAAAAGATTGGTCAAAAACAACAACTAATGTAACTAACCTTAAAACAACCAGCCCAATCATTGTCAACACAATAGAACCAAAAAAACCTATTATCAAACGGTTTTTAGAGTTTTCTTTCCAAGAATATTTAACTTCTAAATAATAAAAAAAATGAGCATTCAAAGCCGTTAACACGGTAGCATACAAAAAATGAATACCCAATACTTTTATCAGTTCATTTATTGACAAATCAAATCCACCTCCAAAAATCAATCGTTCAACAATAAATATTACAACAGCTAAAATTATAGCGATTTTAAGAATATATTTTATATCAAACTTCATACGTGTTATTTTAATTTTTACTAGCTGCAATTTAAAACTTAATTTCTAAAATGGGGTATTCATTACTTACTAAGAATTTTGAATGATTAAACTTATGGAGGTTCAAAACCAAATGCATTGTTTAAGACTATATCACTTTCCACAGGCATTTCTTTTTGTTGAATATTCGGGCCATTATTACCACTTGAATTATAAAAACAAATAATGGCATTTTCACCTACTAGAAGGTTTTCAAAATTAATAGTACTAATACTATTTTCAATTGTTAGGGACAACGTTCCATTATTGTTCAAAGGATTCATAACCGATATTTTAATTATTTCCCCATCCAACATTTGCACACTTTCAGGTGTTTGAGTTAAAACTAAATACTGCATGATAAATTATTTTTTTACTTTATAATTGAATTTCACAATTCAAAAGTGTCTCAAATTGCTCAAAAACAAAATTTATTAATTCTGAATTGTAGTTATTTTATGATGAACCGTAATTTTATCTTAAAAAAGATGTTTTTGGAAAAAACTTGTGCAGAACACAATGACTTTTAGTTTATTATTAAAAATTTTTAACTTCCTGCAAAACCTAACATTCGTCATATTTTAATCACAAAAAGTTCGTAACTTTATAAGACTTTTAATAAAAACCGTTACATTATGAAAATATACGATGACAAACACATTAAAAATGTTGCTTTTGTAGGTGCACATAAAAGTGGTAAAACTACACTGGCAGAAACAATGCTCTTTGAAGCTGGCTTAGTCACCCGTCGTGGTAGTGTAGAAAACAAAAACACCGTTTCAGACTATCACGAAATTGAGCAAGAAAGAGAAACTTCCATTTTTGCCACTCCACTTCACACTGAATGGCGCAACTACAAGATAAACATTATCGACACACCTGGATTAGATGACTTCATTGGAGAAATTGCATCAACCATGCGTGTTGCTGATTCTATTGTTACCGTTATCAACGCACAACATGGTGTAGAAATAGGAACTGAAATTATTTGGAATTATGTAGATCGATTTTCAAAACCTACATTATTTGTCATCAATCAAATAGACCATGCATCAGCAGATTTTGATGAAAGTTTTAAAAGCATTGTTGAATTAGTTGGAAACAACGCTGTAAAAATTCAATACCCAGTTGTAGTTGACGGCGCACAATGTATTATTGATGTACTAAAAATGAAAATGTACAAATTTGGTCCAGAAGGTGGTAAACCTGAAAAATTGGAAATCCCAACTGATCAAATTGACATAGCCAATATACTGCATAATGAATTGGTTGAAAAAGCTGCCGAAAATGATGAAAATTTAATGGAATTGTATTTTGATAAAGGCACCTTAAATGAAGATGAAATGCGTGAAGGCATTAAAAAAGGAATGTTGCATCATGAATTATTTCCAGTATTTTGCGTTTCGGCATTAAAAGATATGGGAAGTGGTCGCCTAATGGGCTTTATTGACAATGTAGCTCCTTCTGCAGCAGATTTAAAACCTGAACAAAGCGTTGAGGGAGCTGAGGTAGAATGTAACACTTCTGGTCCTACTTCACTGTTTGTATTTAAAACTTTATACGAACCAAACTTAGGTCAAATTAGTTTCTTCAAAGTAAAATCAGGGGAAATTAAACAAAATGATAAACTAGAAAATTCTAGAAACGAAGAAATTGAAATTATCAATCAGCTGTACATCATGGACGGTAAAAACCGTCAACCCGTTGAAAAATTAAGCGCTGGTGACATCGGTGCAACTTTAAAGCTAAAATACACGGAAACAAATGACACTTTACGAGTAAAAGGTTCCAATATAACCATTAAACCAATTATATATCCACAAGCAAGAATTACAAAATGTGTAAATGCAGCAGATAAAAATGATGAAGAAAAATTAAATGAAGCACTTAAAAAAATTCACAGCCAAGACCCTACAGTAACACTTCATTATTCAAAAGAGTTAAAACAACAAATTTTAACTTGTCAAGGAGAATTACATTTGGCAACTATACAATGGACATTAGAAAAAATATACGGTATAAAAGCAGAATTTACACAACCAAAAATTACTTACAGAGAAACCATACAGCGCTCAGCCTCTACAAGTTACAAACACAAGAAACAATCTGGAGGATCCGGTCAATTTGGTGAAGTACACCTTAAAATTGAACCATGGTACGAAAACATGCCTGAACCCGAAGGGTTTAACATAAGAGGTAAAGAGGAAGTAACTCTTGATTGGGGAGGTAAATTAGTTTTCTACAACTGCATTGTTGGAGGGGTAATTGATACACGCTATTTACCTTCAGTTTTAAAAGGTTGCCTAGAAGTTATGGAAGAAGGACCCTTAACAGGCTCTTATGCCCGAGATATTAGGGTAATGGTTTACGACGGCAAAATGCACTCTGTAGACTCAAATGACATTTCATTTAAAATTGCCGCGGCCCATGCTTTTAAAGCTGCATTTTTAGAAGCCAAACCAAAATTATTAGAGCCTATTCAGGAATTAAATGTTAAAGTTCCCGAAGAATTAATGGGTAATGTTATGACCGATTTACAATCACGAAGAGCCATTATTTTAGGAATGGACAGTGACGGGAAATATCAAACTATTAAAGCAAAAACACCATTAGCTGAAATGTACAAATACTCTACTACTTTGCGTTCAATTACACAAGGAAGAGGAAGTTTTAGCACTCAGTTTTCTAATTTTGAATTGGTTCCAAATAATGTTCAAGAAGCATTAATTAAAGCAAATGTTTAAATAAAACTTGATTAAAATAAAGACTCGCCTGTTCTATTGAATGTGACGAGTCTTTTTTTAATTAAAAGCAATTAATATTTTAATTAATTCAAATAATATTGCATTTATTAATCTATTTAAAAAATTATTTTTCCCTCTTTATGGATAAATAAATGCTCATTACTTTTAGATGTAATTATTAAAAATAGTTTTGAAAATATTTCAACATTAATTAGACACCTTATATGGTTATTGTTAAATATTTCACAAGTAATAAACTCAATTAAGAAAGTAAAATCCATTCCTATAATTTTAACTTCATCATTAAAAATCATTATATTTGCATCTTTAAAATATTTATATGAAATTAATTCTAATTACCTTAGCTCTATTAGGCTTAGGTGTTGCAGGAATTGCAATAAAATTATGGGCAAAAAAAGATGGTAAATTTGCAGGTACTTGTGCCAGTCAAAATCCTCATTTAAATAAAAACGGGGAACCTTGTGGGTTCTGTGGAAAAACAGCTGAAGCATGTGAAAACCGTTAAAATATGTTTGAATATTTATTCATTACTTTTATAGTAATTTTTTGTATTCAATTTATTTATAACGCTGTTTTATTTGGTTCGTTTTCTTTTCCAAAGCAAAAAACTACCAATACTAATTTTACTGAACCTGTTTCTGTTATTGTTTGTGCAAAAAATGAAGCACAAAACTTAATTGAAAATATTCCTTTTTTTATAAACCAAAAATACCCCAATTTTGAACTTGTTCTAATAAACGATTGTTCAACAGACAATACTTTAGAAGTCTTAGAACAATTCAAAATTGATTTCCCTAAAAAAATTAAAATTGTAGATGTTGCTGAAAACGAACAATTTTGGGGCAGTAAAAAATATGCACTAACCTTAGGTATCAAAGCAGCCAGTCATGAGCATTTACTTTTTTCTGACGCAGACTGTAAACCATTATCAAGAAAATGGATTTCTGAAATAGTCGCTCATTTTGACTCAAATCATCAAATTATTTTAGGCTATAGCCCTTATAAAAAAATTAAAAATTCGCTCCTCAATAAATTAATTCGGTACGAAACCCTTTTAACGGCTATTCAATATTTTTCATATTCCAAAATAGGTTTGCCGTATATGGGTGTAGGACGAAATTTAGCTTATACAAAATCAGAATTTTTTGGTGTAAACGGGTTTGCAAAACACATGAAAATTAAATCTGGAGATGACGATTTATTTATTAATCAAATAGCCAATAGAAAAAACACTACAAATTGTTTTTCACAAAACAGCTTTATTGAATCTTCGCCTAAAATAACCTATAAGGATTGGATTTCTCAAAAAAGAAGACATATTTCAACAGCTACCCACTATAAATTAATACATCAATACTTATTAGGTTTGTACTTTTTTACAAAAGTTAATTTTTGGGTATTGGCTATTGTATTACTTTCATTCAACGCTTTTTGGGAACTAGTTTTAACGCTCATTTTCTTTAAAATAGTACTTCTCTACAGCGTGATAATTAGTTCATCTAAAAAATTAGAAGGGAACGATTTGATTTTGTTTGCTCCATTTTTTGAATTATTTTTAGTTTTCGTTCAAATGTTTATCTTTATAAAAAATCTATTCTCAAAACCCAAGCATTGGTAAATAAAAATATTGATATTACTGATTTAATTGAAAAAGCTAAACTAAAAGATCAAAAAGCTTTTAATGCTTTGTTAAATAATTATTGGAGTGATATTTACCGATTTCAATTTTCTAAAACGGAAAACGAAGATGAAGCGGAAGATATTACTATAAAAACTTTTTCAAAAGCATTTGATAAAATTCATTTATACAATGATCGTTATAATTTTAAAACATGGTTAATTTCAATTTCCAAAAATATATTTTTAGACCACTTACGAAAACAACGCACCGATTTTATATCTCTTAATAAAAAAGAATCTGAAGCATATAAAATTTTTGATGAAACCCCTTCTGCTGAAGATCAGTTAATAATTGATCAAAATTTAGCACAATTATTACATTATTTAAAACAGTTAAAACCACATTATCAAGAAATAATAAATCTTAGATATTTTAGAGAAATGAGCTACAAAGAAATGGCCGATGATTTAAAAGAACCAATGAGTAATATTAAGGTAAAATTATTACGTGCAAAAAAATTACTTGCAGATATTATTAATAAAGCGCCCAAAAATTGATTGTAAAAAACTCTAATTGGCATCAAAAAACAGCTGACGAGCTAATTTTAAATTAATTGAGTAATAGCATAAATTCATCTTTTTAAATCATCATTTTTTTCAATTTTGTTTTAATATGTTACAACTACTTTAGAAAGTTATAGAGGTTACAAAAAATTAAGAATGGTTACTTTAATAAAAATCGCAGCCATTTCCTTTTTTAACAACTCCTTTTACTAACATCATAAGAATCATCATAATAACATAAAAATACCACCATAAAAAATGGCGCCCCCCCTTA